>OGKZ01001714.1_pt1 | contig 13729 bp, 10 predicted proteins | sample 1572571 | NCBI WGS metagenome assembly OGKZ01 (sample SAMEA2581906, study PRJEB24529) | metagenome | biome: Human gut stool | place: China | collected 2011 | reverse complement strand
TCAGCACACAGTCGATATAACCGGGCAGATCGGGCGAATATTTGAACGTGAGGGTATACTTGCCGCCGGCTTTGACATTGGGGATGTAATCTTCCATTTCCACGTTCTTACCCTCGACATGCGTTCCGCGGAAGAGCCAGGCCAACGACGTCATGCCTGCGGGCAGGGTGTAATAACCCGTCCCTTCGGCCGTGAACCTGAGCGCCGGGACGCTGCCCGCTTCGGCGGCTTGCTCGTCGACCTTTTCCCCGCCGGCGATCCATACGGAATAGCCGGGGGCGAGGTTCTGGAGGATCGAATCGTCGAATTTCACCTCTACGACGGTGTTCACGATTTGGCAGACGACCGCAACGTTTGTGGTTTCGCCGGGTTTGACGGTGAACGTCTCCTCGCCCTTGTATAACCGTTTCGTGAAATCGGCGGGGGCTTCCTCTCCGGCTTCGACCGCTACGCGGTAGGTGCCGGCCAACAGTTCCAACCGTTCAGGGAGCGCTTCTTTCGAGGTGTATTTGCGCAGCAGGCCGCCCTCGTCGTTGTAGATGTAGACGGTCTGGTGCTGCAACGGGTCGTATTCGCCGGTGTCGGCTGTCTGCCGGGTCGAGACCGTCATCGCCATGACGCCCGTGCGATTGTCGCTGCCCGCGGCGGAGTCGTCTTTCGAGCAGGCCGCGCCGAGGAGCACCGCGAGCAGTACGGCAAAATATGAGATATATCGTTTCATTATCGGTCGGCTTTAGTGGACGATGAGTTTGACAGTCTTGTGTGTCAGTACATTATCGTTGTCCGTCACGTCGAGGACGAAATTATGCTCGCCCGGGATTTCCAGCAGTATCTCGACGAATTTGGTGATCGAGAAGGTCACCGACGTTCGGTTCTTTACCTGCTCGTTGATCGGGAACCCGAATTCGCCGTGCAGGACTTCGACCAGTTCGTCGGGGATGTCGCAGATGTCGAATTTCTCCGGCAGGTTGATCACCGGCAGCAGCGGCCTCAGCGTTTCGGAGTCGATCGTCACGAAGAACGACTTGATGCCTTTGTCGGCCTCGATGTCGATGTCGATCACCATGTCCTTCTGCACTTCGTATTGCTGGTCGATGTCGTAGCCGCGCCACGTGATCCGGGGGCCCGTCTGCCCCGAGCTTTTATCGACTACGAGCGTCAGTACGGCTTCGGACGAGACGCCTTTTGCATCGGTCATCGTGAAGGCGAAGGTGTGCGTACCGTCGAATTCATAGAGCGCCCTGATCTGCCCTGCGATGTTGAAACTCTTGGCCGTCTGTCCTTTGAGCTCGCTGCCTACGGGGTAGCCGAAGCCCTTGAGGATAATCCCTGCCGCCGAAGATGCGTCGAGGGCGCAGAGGTCGAATGTTTGGGGCAACTGGATGGCGGACATCGACGCCAGGAACTGGCTGTTGGTGGAGCCGACGGTCACTTGCAGCGATTCGATGCCGTTGGGCGAGGAGAGGTCGAATGCGAACGGTTCGATGCAGTTCCCTTCCGCGTCGAACATGGCGTCGGTCAGCGTGAAGGGCTGCGTCATGTCGTGCCCGGGCCAGGTGAGCGCCGGGGCGTTGGGGTCTTCGAGGAGCTCTTCCCCGAGGTTTTCCGTACCGTCGACGACGAACTTGTTGTCCTGGAGGATGCTGTTGTCGACTTTGACCGAGAAGAGGATGTTGCCCTTGTCGGCGTAGCCGATTACGACCGAAACCTTGCGCCACTGCCCGGCCTTGACCCCGGTGATCTGCTTGCTGAATTTAGCGGGGACACCGGTGTCGGCGAAGGTGCCGTCGAATGCGAAGTTCAGGGTGTTTTCCAGGGCCAGCGGTTTGAAATAGGCCGCCCGGGTCTCGGTTTTGGAGAAATCCAGGCTGGTATCGCCCAGCGATACGGTGGCCTTGCTGGTGTCGGCAAGCATGTCGGCCAGCTCGGGCGAATATTCCACCGAGACCTTGATGTTCTGCAGGGTGCAGACCACCTCTTCGGGCGAGGTCGTCTGTGCCTTGGTGATCGTAAAGTCGCTCGTCGCACCGTAGACGGGGTGTTCCCAGTCCGCGCCGGGCATCGTGTCTTCCGAACGGACTTCCATGCGGTAGACGCCCACCTTCAGTTCCATCGGCGTCTTGAGCTGCTCCTTGAGCTCGGCATAGGTCATTTCGAGTACCTGCGCGTTGTCGGCGTCGAGGATCTCCACGATAAAGCTGTCCACGTCGGGAGCCGTGGCGCGCGTCCCGGATGCGGTGCGTGCGGCCTGCGTCTCATCCGACGTGTCGTCGGGACGGATTTCGGTTTCGTCGTAGACGACCGTCATCGAGAGGTTGCCGATCGACAGATAGCCGGTCATCCCGGCGGGCTCGGGGTTCGGATCCTCCTTGTACGGGGGCTCTTCGTTTACACAGCCGGTTGCGAAGAGTGCCGCAACCGCTAACATCGTGAGAAATTTGGTAAATGTTTTCATATCTTTCCCTGTTTTTATTTCTTTTCGGTATCGTCGATGGCTCCCTCGTTGACCTCGCAGTCGAGCGTCCGGGTATCAGTGTACTGTCGCCGAGTGTGATGGTCAGCGTGGCGCTGCCCGCGTTTTTTGCATCGTAGGTGATGATGTGGCAGGTGCGCGGCGTCGTGGCGTCGAGCGTCTGGGCGGAGAAAGTCACTTCGGGGCCTTCCCCCGTGCCCGTCGGGCTCTGGCGGCGTGCCGTGCCGGTCACCGTGAGCCGCGTGCCGCCCTTGACGAACACCGGTTCGTCGGCAGGGTCGCTGCCGGGCGTGAAGGCGAATTCATTGCCCGAGGCCGTCGTCACGGTGAACCTGGCGTCGTGGAAATAGGCGAGGAACTGCTCCGTGGCGCGGATTACCACCTGCGAATTGGCCACCGTGGCGGTCAGGTCTGCATTTACCGTGCGCCGGGGCAGCACTTCGATCTTTTGTTCGGCATAATAGTAAGGTTTGCCGGCTCCTTCCGCATCGGGGTCGCCGTGGGCGATCGCGACGGTGTAGGCGCCCATCCGGAAGACGGTTTGGCTCTGCTCGAACTCGGTGAGCGTATCCCATTTCTGCGTGCCCGTTTCGCCCGTTACCGTGAGCGAGAAAGCCCCGGCTGCGGGCGCTTCGGGCGTGCCTGAAGCCTCGGCCGAAGCCGTGTCGATCGACGTGTCGGCCGTGCAATTGATGGCCAGGGTGCCGTACCCCGTCTCGTCCGTCTTGTTTTCCGTGGAGCATCCGGCGGCCAGCAGGCACGCCGATGCCAATAGATATATAAGTTGTTTTTTCATAGCAGTCCGGATCGTTCGGTAAAAGATGTTGTCGGGATTGTCGGTTGCTTCGTGCGCTGCCGGGAGGACGGCGGAATGTGCCCCAGCACCGCCGGTCGGATTACCGGTATGTGAAATCTCCCGAGGCGTTTGCATGAGGCCGGATGTCCGGGATTTTATGCGCATGGGTATGAGTTTTTTATTGGCAATGTGCAAAAATAGCCATGCGGCGCGTATCTTGGAAATAAATTCAACGAACGTGCGGTTTTTCATCACGAACACCCTGTCCGGCGAGCATGCCCGTATCTCGTTTTCGCCTTTCACAACACTCGATGCACCCGATGGCCGGCTGTGTCGCTTGTCCGTCGGTTGCGCGACGGCCTGCCGTGGCAGTCCCTCCCCGCAAGAAAAAACCTCCCTGCAATCGCAGGGAGGTCGGGGATAAAGGCCTCTGGCCTTCCGGATATTCCGGCGGGTTAGTATACCCACTGGAAATCTTTGACTGAAAGGGTATTTACGGTTCCATTCAGATAGTCGCCATAACGGCTTGTTGAACAGGATATGATAATCGTGTATTTCCCATTCGGTGCCGGGGCATTTTTGTCATAGTAAGTAAGAGGAATGCTCAATAATTGATCCGCACTCTTATCCTCTTCGAGATAGACAACGCCGTATGCAATTAACCCTGTTTTTTCGGTTTCACTCAATCCGTCCAGTGTTTCAGGGTTCCATACTCCGCTCGGTGATGCATTGTTTCCTGATGTTACATTGTGCCTTGCATCCCAATTGACAATGCATACCATAATGCTTGCCTGGTCATGTCCTGACGTAAGTTCATTGGCATGACTCCACTTTGTATAAAAGTCGGAACCGAAAGAGGTTTTGTATGTCAATTCGAGTGCGGTAGGTCGGGCTGTGTAGGTGTATGGCTGCCCGAACCCGACTGTCCCGTAAGAACTCGCGCCTAAAACTCCAGATTTGGTGAATGTAAATGTCCCTGTAAACAAGTTGCCAGGAGCCAGAACCTTTATGAAACCGAGGTTGAGTCCCGAGGCCGTCATTACCGTATAGGGAGTAGCGAAAGAGCAGAGAGTTTTAGTTCCATTGGTCATTTCATTATTGCCGCTTCCCCAGAATGTCGTACTGGTATTTTCCGAAGTGTAGCATGCAAGCGAGTTATCTGCAAGGGTCGGTATTGTGTTTCCTGACTTTTTTTGGAATTCTCCCGATATTACCTGCTGGGTATTTTGGGCATCCGTGTATATAAGTTGGTATTCATAGTCGTTTCCGGCAAAAACACCTGTCGTATTGTCAACCGTATAGGTCATCTTGCCCGATGCATTGGCTGTTCCCTCAGACCATACAGGTTCAATCGTCCAAATGCCATTTCCACTGTCCGAAGCATCTTTCCAATCCGTTGTGCCTTTTATGCGGTACTGCACTTTGACGTTGGTCGCATCCGACGGGACATCGGTCACAGTAAACGTCGCCGTATTAGTCCATAAGTCAGCGTCGTTATTGTATGTAATAGGTGTCGGAATTTGGAACGTCAGTTTTTGTACGGTTTTCTGCCCGGCCAAATCTGTAACTTGGACTTCAAAGATATGCGTACTGCCAGGTGCAGCGCCTAATTTTACCAGTGGGACAAGGTTGGTAATATTAAAAATTGTAGATTTTTTGTATTGAATCTCTGATGTGCAGGCCAGCCCAAGATTTTTGAATTCGATTGCTCCTAAAATAGACGTTTCGTTGAAAAGGTCAAGGGTCGTGATGCCCATATCATTGTTGAGATAATCGGACGTTATATTTACCGAAAGGCCGGCAATTCCTCCCGGGACATTGATTGTTACGGCCGCAGAATAATTGAGGCTCATTCCACTTTCATCGGTGGTAATGTAATGCACTTGGTCGATTGTTTTCCCGTCTTCCTCCGGCCATACGAGCGACGGGGCGTCGATGGGGGCGAACTGCAGGTCGGAGACCGCTTTCGTATAGAGCGTTCCGGCTTTGAAGGCTTCGGTGCGGTTGACCGTGACCGTAGCCATCTGGTTGTCGGAGCCGATTACGTCGAGCGTCAGCGTGGGGTAGAGGTCGGCCGGGACGTTGAAGAAGGCTTCGACCTTGTCGGCGCTCGCCCCATCGGGCGTGTATTGCAGTGCGATGACGTTCGACTGGTCGGTTGTGCTGAGGGTGACAGCCGTTTCGGCACCTCCGTTCTCGAGGGCGAAATCGAGGCTCGAGGCCGAAAGCTTTTGGGTTTCCCCGCCGGCGGTCAGCAGCAGGTATTTCACCTTGTCGGCCTGCGTGGCGATGGAGAAATCGAGGATCGACGTGAGGCGGTGCAGCGTGAAAGCGACGGGGTTGCCGTCCACTTTGCCCGCCTCGTCGGCTGCGCCGTATGCCTGGGGAGTAGCGACCAGCGCGTCGTAGGCGCTGTTGAAATCGTTGCCCGTCTGCGTACGCAGGTTCCCGAACGGGAGGTTGGCCGTGGTACCTGTGACCTGCGCGTGGGGGAAGAACGCATAGTAATTGCCGCCGCCCGCTACGAAATCGTTGAGCGAACCTTCGAATGCGGCCGAGGCGGTGTTGTAGTTGAACTTAGCGGCTGTGGCGGGTGCCGTGCCGCCGGTTTTGACCGGCAGGATGCCCAGGGCGTCGCCGGCTTCCCATTCGGCCGTGAAGACGCTTTCGCCGACATTGATGTTGGCGCGGGTGCCGTCGTTTTCGGCGACATTGGCATAGACTTTAATAAGCGAACCGTTGCTGGTTTCCGGAGTGGCATTCGCCTCGTCGAACTTGTTGCAGCCGGCCAGCAATACGAGGGCGGCTGCACAGAAGAGCGGTTTAAGAATTTTTTTCATGGCGCTGCGGTGTTAGGCTTCGTCGGATTCGCTCGTGAAGCTGTCGTCATAGGACATCGGACTAACAGGCCCGCTTGGATTTGATGTGGCAAACCCCTTTTCAGTCGTAATCTCGATTACTTCGATGGTAGGGACAGAGTACTTCCCCCCCCCTTGTTTGGCTAATTCAATTCCCATGATATGCAATAGTTTAAAGTTACGTAACAAAAGTAGATTCGCGTAGCCGTAAATGAAAATAAATTCAATGAACCGGAGGATTTTTCCAATGAATCAGCCGATTTGAGGGATGGCGGCCGGACTGAAATGATAAGATGAAAAACGTAAAAGTATGTACGGTGGACAAAAAAGGCCATCCGGGAAATCCGGATGGCCTTGTGACGAGGGTGCCCCTGTCTGTTATTTCACGTATTTGTCGAGCCAGCCGAAGAATTCGCGGTTCCAGACGAGCGAGTTCTGGGGTCTGAAGACCTGGTGCGCCTCGTTTTCGAATTCCACCAGCCGCGCCGGGATGCCGCGCACGCGGGCTGCCGTGAAGGCTTCGAGCGACTGCGTGTAGGGGATGCGGAAATCGTACTCGCCCGTGAAGATCAGAATCGGCGTGTCCCATTTGCTGACGAATTTGTGCGGCGAATTGGCGTAGGAGCGCTGTGCGACCTGGTTCGACCGATCCCAGTAGGGGCCTCCGTAGTCGTTGTTGATGAAGAACAGTTCTTCGGTCTCGCCGTACATCGACTCGAAGTTGAAGATGCCGCAGTGGGCGATGAACGCCTTGAAACGCTTTTCGTGGCAGCCGGCCAGGAAGAATACCGAGTAACCGCCGTACGATGCCCCGACGCAGCCCATGCGGGTTTCGTCGGCCCACGGCTCCCCGGCCACGTCGTCGATGGCCGAGAGGTAGTCGCGGATGTTCTGCCCCGCGTAGTCGCCCGATATCTGGTCGAGCCACTCCTGCCCGAACGAGGGCAGGCCGCGGCGGTTGGGCGCCACGACGACGTAGCCCTGCGCGGCCATCAGCTGGAAATTCCAGCGGTAGCTCCAGAACTGCGACACGACGCTTTGCGGGCCGCCCTGGCAGTAAAGCAGGATGGGGTACTTCTTGTCCGGGTCGAAATCGGGCGGCAGGATCACCCACGTCAGCATCTGCTTGCCGTCGGTGGTCTTCACCCAGCGTTTCTGCACCTCGCCCATCCTGATGTTGTCGTAAACCGGTTTGTTGATGGCCGAAAGCTGCGTCAGCGTGCCGTCGGCGGGGTCGACGCCGAAGAACTCGGTGGCCATCGAGATCGTGCACATTTCGGCGACGATCCTATCGCCGGCCATCGAGAAGGCGTTGATGTCGTGGTCGCCGCGGGTTACCACCTCTACCTCGCCTACGGAGGGTGAGATGCGGCAGATCTGGTGTGTCGCCTCGATCGGTGCGATGAACCAGATGCGGTCGTTGCCCTCCCAGACGACGTTCATGGCGTTGTAGTCGAAATCCTCCGTCAGATCCTGCATCTCGCCCGTCCGGCAGTCGTAGAGGAACAGGCGTGCCTTGTCCGACTCGTTGCCTGCGCGGCGCTGTGAAAGGAAGGCGATTTTCGTGTCATCGGGCGACCATACGGGGTATTTGTCGTAACCGGCCATGACGGCCTTGTCGCTTGCGACGGGCTCCCCGGTATTGACATTGACCGGCTTGCAGATGTTCTGCGTCACGCCGCTTTCGAGCACATAGACGAAGATGTCCGAGTCGGTCGAAACGGCGTATTCTGTGCCGGTGAGCGGCTTGCAGGTATAGGCCAGCATCGTTCCGGCGTTGTTCCAGGCGATTTCGGCCATGTCGAAATAGGGCGCCAGCGGGGCGTCCCACTGTGCATCGGGCATGATGTCCGTGCCTCCCGTCACGAGGCCCTTGCCCAGTTCGCCGATGAAGATATGGCGGTAGGAGCCTTCGTCCCAGTAGTCCCAGTGGCGGGCCATCAGGTCGTCGTAGATGCGGGCCTTCGACTTGTCCATGTCCTTGTATACGTCCGACGATTTGCGCCGCGCCGTCTGCACGGCCTGTACCCACCAGATGTGCTTTTCATCGGGGCTGACACCGAATCCTTCGACGTCGGGGACACCCTCGCCCCCGCCGCTGCCCGTAACCTGGGTCGCGTCGCCGCCAGCGGCGTTCATCCGCCACACCTGCATCGAGCCGCTGCGATCCGACAGGAAATAGATTTTCCGCCCGTCGGCACTCCACTTGGGATCGGCGTTGTTCGACGCCGTGTCGGTAAGGCGCGTCACGGCGCCCGATGCCATATCCTGCACCCAGATGGTCGTCACGCCGCGGTTTTGGGCCATGTTGTAGTCGGTTTGCGCATAGAGGAGCGTCTTGCCGTCGGGCGAGAGCGACGAGGAGCCTGCACGGCTCATTTTCCACATCACCTCGGGGGTGAGCCTGCCTGCGGCGATTTCGTCGGCCGTCAGGGCGTTGTCGATCGTAAGCGGTTGCGGGCGCCTGTCGTCGCATGCGCCCAGTCCCACAGCTGCAATAGCCATAAAAAGGAGTAATTTTTTCATTTTGGTCGGGGTTTCTTCTATATTATTCGTATTTTCGCGTTCAAATCGAGCCAGCATGGACTATACCGTATATTTTGCAGATAAAGCCGTGGTTTTCACTGCGAAGACCCCTGGCGAGGGATGGTATGCCGTGACGCCCGCACCGGACGGCGGCATATCACGAGCGAAGGTAACGAAAATTCTCGAATCGTACAACAAGGCGGCTGTCGTCACGCCCGATCCCGGGGCGGCGTTCGGGGCCTTTGCCGCGGAGTTCGCGCTTATAGAGGCGGCGGGCGGCGTGGTGGTCAACGATTGCGGCCAATGGCTGATGATCCGCCGCAACGGCCGCTGGGACTTGCCCAAGGGGCACCTCGAATGCGGCGAGCGGATCGAGGAGTGCGCGGCCCGCGAGATCGAGGAGGAGACGGGTGTCCGCGCCGGGGTGGTGCGACCCCTGTGCGATACGCTGCATGCCTATTATTTCCCCAAGACCGAACGCTGGGAGCTGAAACGCACCCACTGGTACGAGCTGCATACGGCATCCTGTGCCCGGCTTGTGCCTCAGGCCGAAGAGGGGATTGAGCAGGTGGTGTGGTGTACGCCCGCGGAGGTCACCCGCAACCTGCGGGATGCTTTCCCGACGATCCGCTGCGTGGTGGCGGCGATGGGAAAGTAGCGCGGCGGCGATCATAGGGGTTGGGGTGACGCCGGGTCGTTCCGGCCGTCTTTTCTGGCCGGCGTAACCGGTGTGTTTCCCCGCCCTCCCCCGTGGCTTTCTCTTCGGAGCCTTCCCCTGACCTTCCCCAGATCTTTTCCCTGATACTTATCCGGCGATGCCCGGCGGAGCCCGTACCGGTTCCCGTCAGGCGAACAGGTCGTTGAGCGATTCGCTCATGCTCGGATGGGTGTAGATCGAATTGCTCAGGTCGTGTGCCGTGACGCCGTGCTTCATGGCTGTGGCGACGGTGTTGATGACTTCGCCCGATTCGGCTCCGAAGAGCGTGCACCCCAGTATCTCGTCGGTCTTGGCGTCGATGACGGCTTTGAGCACACCCTCCGTCGAACCCAGTATCCGCGAACGCGGGAATGCCGCGACGGCGATCCTGTTGACGCGGATGTCGCGCCCGGCCTTGCGTGCCTCCTCTTCGTGCATGCCCACATGCGAGAGCGTCGGTTCGATGAAGACCGAATAGGGAACGGGGCCCCGGTTGGCCGTGGTGCGGGCTCCGTCGCCCAGCAGCACGTCGCGTATGATCCGGAAGTCGTCCAGCGAAACATAGGTGAATTGCAGCCCGCCCGTCACGTCGCCTGCGGCGAAGACACGGGGAGCCGTCGTGCGCAGGTGTGCGTCGACCCTGACGGCACCCCGGTCGTCGGTTTCGATCCCGGCGGCCTCGAGGTTCAGCCCTGCGGTGGCGGGGCGGCGTCCCGTGGCGAGCAGCACGGCGTCCCCGTCGATTTCGTATTTTCCGCCTGTCTGTGTGTCGGCCACGGCGACCCTGACGCCCCCGGCGGTGTCGCTCACCGATTCGACCCGCGCGCCTATGCGGAATTCGATGCCCTTTTTTTCCAGCGCCTCCCGTACGGCGGCCGCAATGTCGCGGTCTTCGCGCGGGATCAGCTCCGCGAACCCTTCGAGCACGGTGACTTTCGATCCGAATGAGGCGTACATCGAGGCGAATTCCAGCCCGATGTATCCGCCGCCCACGATTACCAGGTGCTGCGGAAGCTCTTCGAGCTCCATGATCGAGGTGCTGGTATAGACCCGCCTGCTCTGCGCGATGCCTTCGATGGGCGGGATTACCGTCTCGGCGCCGGTGTTGATGACGATGTATTTGCCGCCGATCTGCTGCGTCCCTTGGGCGGTTTTCACGGCGACGGTTTCCGGGGAGGCGAAACTGCCTTCGCCCGTGTAGACGTCGATGCGGGCGTTGTCGGCCAGCTTGTGGTAATTCTTGTCCCGCAACAGGTCGACCAGCGCCGTTTTCGAGGCGACGGACTCCCTGTAATAGTCCCGCCGCTGCCCGAAGGTCAGCGGGTGCCCTGCGGCTGCGAGCCCGGCACTGTGGATCAGGGCTTTGGTCGGTATGCAGCCGATGTTGATACAGGTTCCCCCGTACATTTTGTCCGAGCGTTCGACCATCGCGACGCTCCAATCGTGTGCGGCCAGTTCGGCGGCGAGGGTCTTGCCCGCTTTGCCGAAGCCGATGATGACGGCATCATATTGTTTCATAACTTTCCCTGTTTTAAGTTTCCCGGTGGCATGTGGCCTTCTCCGGCTCATTGTTCCCGTAGTGCAAATATCGGGGTTTTATGCCGTCGGGGAAATGGCCGCACTGCCGGATGTGTTGGCAATAATTCCCGTTCGCGGGTTGCGGGGCGTTATTCGCCTGCAGGGGACTCGAACCGCAGCCGTGCGGTGTCCTTGTATTTGCGGGAAATTTCGATTTCCTGTCCGCCGACGTTGACCCGCGAGGGGTGGTATTCGCCGACGTTGCTGGCCGGCGGTTTCAAGGTGTCTTTTATCTCGGTCATGTACGGAATGCTGATTTACGGGGCGTCGCTGGTTATCCGGATGCTCCAGAAACCGAAAATCTGAAGCAGGAGCGCCGACCCTCCGAGGCCGGCGCTCCTGCCCGTGGTTTGGCCGTCATTCCGGTTTTTTCAGCAGCCGTTCCTGCACCGCATAAGCTTCGGCGATCAGCTCGGGCGGATAGTCGTACAGTTCCAGAATGCGGATTGCGTTGCGGGTCGTCAGCGGCCCCGTGTGCAGCTGGTAGTCGAAGACCAGCTGCCCGTCGACCACCTCTTCGCGGAAGTGGTGCAGTTCGTAGCCGTCGCTGTCGAGCAACTCCGCCAGCTCGATGTCGTGCGTCGATACCAGCACGATGTGCGGGCCACGGTTGAGGTGTGAGAGGACGGCTTTCCCGGCGGCGATGCGTTCGGTCGTGTTCGTCCCCTTGAACAATTCGTCGAGGGCGAACAGGCAGGGGGCGGAATCCTGTGCCGCTTCGAGGAAGCGTTTGACGGTCAGCACCTCCTGCAGGTAGTAGCTCGTGCCTTCGGCGATGTCGTCCGAAATGCGGATCGAGCTCAGCAGCCGCATGTACGGTGCCGTATAAGAGACGGCGAAGCATATGTCGAGGGTCTCGGCCGTCAGGGCGTTGAGCACCAGCGTGCGGATGAAGGTCGTCTTGCCCGACATGTTGGAGCCGGTGAGCAGCAGCCCCGTGCCGTCGAGGACGAGCGTATTGGGCACGCAGCCGTCGATGAGCGGATGTACGACCTGCTCGGCTTTCAGGTATTTCCCGTCGACGAACTGAGGGCGGCAGGTCTGGGTTTCGCTGCGCAGGCGTGCGACGGAGATTGCGGCATCGGTCTCCCCGATGAAGCGGAACATGCCGTGGATCGCATCGCGCCGGGCCGTGATGCTGCCGATAAAGCGCTGGAAGAGGATCACCTCGATATTGAAGGCGACTTTGGCCAGTTCGATGAAAAGCCATGCGATGGCGGCCAGCTCGTTTGCCGAGTCGCCCTGCGTCCCGACCACGCGGCTGCGGCGTTCGACCTCGGCGACCTGCCGGATTTGTCCGGTGGCCTCCTCCGTGCCGGGCACCTCTTCGACAGCCAGTTCCCGGGCTGTGCGCAATGCCAGCGAAAGTTGTTTTACGGCCGAGCCATAAAGCGAGACGTTGAGTTTGTTGCTGTAATGGATATAGAGGTTCACGGCGAAGATAGCCATGAACAGCAGCAGCGACAGCGGGTAGAACGGAGCGGCGAGCAGCGTCGCCACGGCGAGCAGGGTGAGCGGGTATACCCAGGCGAAATAACGGACTTTGGCCGGCGTGTCGAAAATCAGGCTTTGCAGCCCGTAGGCATCCTCGTCGGTGAGCCGGGAGAGGGACTTGGTACAACTGGCCGCAAGTTCCCCGTTTCGGGAGAAACAGTCCGTGCTGCGGCCGAAAGCCGCGGCATCCTCCTCTCCCCGGAGCGTGCGCATGCGGGCATAAAGGCATTGCTGCCCGACTTTCGAGGTCGTGCGGTCGATGCGCTCGAATACGGCGTTGAGGTCGAGGTCGGCCGTGGTTTCGGCGTCGATCGTGTGGCAGGTGTCCTCCGCCGGGCAGTTGTAGAAATAGCGGCTGATCAGGTCGAAGTCGCACGGCGGGCGCTCTCCGGCGGGAGGCGCCGAAGGCCGGAAAAGGGCTGATAGATAACTTGTCGGTTTCATAATCGCGTGCGTTTATAGGTTTTCGTGTGCGCGTTGCGCCGACGAATGCTTGCGTGATCCTTGCCTGAACCTGCGGTACGGCGTCATACCGCCTTTGGCTGCGTATCCCCGGCCTGTGCCGCAAACATCTCTCCCTGCCCGGAATCATCGCCTCGGAATTATCATCCCGGGGCATCGTGTCTGCGGAACCGTGCCCGATGTTCCGGTTCGGTGCCGGACTTCGTCCGCCGTTTGTTCAGACCTGCGGGGCGGCGTTCATCGCCCGGGCGATCCCCTCGGCGATCTGATCCAGCGCCCCCTGCAGCTTGTTGCCGATCATCATCTTCATCATCATGTTCAGGTCGATGCGCAGCACCAGCCGCAGGCGGGTGTCCGCGGCGGAGACTTCCTGCAACTGGATCCAGAATGCGAAATCCATCGGTACGCCCCCGTCGTCGCCGACGACCTTGACGTATTTGCCCGGCTCGCGCTCCTCCATGCGGAGTTTCACGGTGAAGCCTTTGGCCTTGAACGAACAACTGTCCTCGGTCGCCTGCCACTCCTCGACCTTGTCGGCAAGGGCGGGCGTGAGGTTGTCGAAACGGCTGATGACCGCGTAAATCTGTTCCGCGGGACGCAAAACCTGTTGTTGCTTGGAGATATATTCTTGCATTGCGTGTGTAAAACTTGTATGAAATGTGTTTCAGAAATCGGATGCGGTTTCGGGCGCTGCAAAGATAGCGTTTTTTTGCATGACGCGCAAAACCGGCGCTATTCCGGCCGGGGAAAGAAGGCCGCCCGGTAGCGGGCGATGTCCAGGTCGTCGGCGATCTTGCGGGCGAAGAGGTACGGAACTTCCGCCGCCGTGTCCCGTGCCTGCAGCA
>OGKZ01001709.1_pt1 | contig 13757 bp, 10 predicted proteins | sample 1572571 | NCBI WGS metagenome assembly OGKZ01 (sample SAMEA2581906, study PRJEB24529) | metagenome | biome: Human gut stool | place: China | collected 2011 | reverse complement strand
AGATAAATGTACCGATATACGCTACAAAGCTTACCATCGGAATTATTGACAGAAATCGATTCTCGGAAAATCAAGCCGCTGAACGGGTGAAAATGCGGGTGAAGGTCACAGTTCGACACCTCCTCTCGGCGGTGCGTCCTTCATTCGATCGTTAGCTCGAGTACGCCCAACGGACCTTCACAGCGGTGTCCGTTCTACGTAGCGTTCCCGCGTTGTACTGATCTGAACGGGTTTCCGGTCGCGCTGCGTGGCCGGGCCCTTTTCCTGTGGGAGGAGCACCGTGAGCACCACGGACCAAAGCGGGTCCGGGTCCGGTATCGACGCCGAAACCTGGGCCACTGCGCACAGCAGCCCCGAATTCGCCGAATTGCGGCGCCGACTTCGCACCTTCGTCTTCCCGGTATCGGTGCTTTTCCTTGCCTGGTACCTGGTCTACGTGCTGCTCGCCGACTACGCGCACGGCTTCATGAGCATCAAGCTGGTCGGCAACATCAACGTCGCCCTCGTGCTGGGTCTGCTGCAGTTCGCGTCGACCTTCGCGATCACCACGTGGTACGTGCGCTTCGCCAACCGGCGCCTCGACCCGGTGGCCGAGCAGATCCGGGAGACCGTGGAAGGAGGCAGCGAGTGATCGCCGCACTGGCGCCGATGGCAGCGGAAGGCGCTGACACCGCGCAGAACCGCTGGCTCAACATCGGCATCTTCGCCGTGTTCGTCGCGATCACCCTGGTGATCGTGTTCCGCGCGAGCCGGACCACCAAGACCGCGTCGGACTACTACGCGGCCGGACACGCCTTCACCGGCCCGCAGAACGGCATCGCGATCTCCGGCGACTACCTGTCCGCGGCGTCCTTCCTCGGCGTCTCCGGCGCCATCGCGGTGTACGGCTACGACGGCTTCCTGTACTCCATCGGGTTCCTGGTGGCCTGGCTGGTCGCGCTGCTGCTGGTCGCCGAACTGCTGCGCAACACCGGTCGCTACACGATGGCCGACGTGCTCAGCTTCCGGATGCGGGAGCGTCCGGTGCGCACCGCCGCGTCACTGTCCACATTGGCCGTCACGTTCTTCTACCTGCTGGCCCAGATGGCCGGTGCCGGCGGCCTGATCGCGCTGCTGCTGGGCATCACCGGCAAGGGCGGGCAGGCCATCGTGATCTTCGTGGTCGGCGCGTTGATGATCCTGTACGTGCTGGTCGGCGGCATGCGCGGTACCACCTGGGTGCAGATCATCAAGGCCGCGCTGCTCATCGCGGGCACGTTCGTGATGACCGTCTGGGTGCTGGGCCTCTACGGCTTCAACCTGTCGGAGCTGCTGGGTTCGGCCGCCGACTCGGTCGGGCAGAAGGTGCTCAACCCCGGTGCGCAGTACGGCAAGACCGGCACCAGCAAGCTGGACTTCATCTCGCTGGGCGTCGCCCTCGTGCTCGGCACCGCCGGCCTGCCGCACGTGCTGATGCGCTTCTACACCGTGCCGAACGCCAAGGAGGCCCGCCGCTCGGTCGTGTGGGCGGTGTGGACGATGTCGGTGTTCTACCTGTGCACGCTGGTCATCGGCTTCGGCGCGGCGGCGATGGTGGGCACGCCGACCATCCTGGACGCGCCGGGCTCGGAGAACTCCGCGGCGCCGCTGCTGGCCTACCAGATCGGCGGGACGCTGCTGCTGGGCATCGTCGCGGCGATCGCGTTCGCCACGATCCTCGCCGTCGTCGCCGGGCTCACGTTGACGGCCTCGGCATCGTTCGCGCACGACCTGTACGCCAACGTCTTCCGCAAGGGCGCGACCGAGCGTCAGGAGCTGAAGGTCTCCAAGATCACCGTGCTGATCCTTGGGGTGGTGGCCATTCTGCTGGGTATTCTGTTTGAAAATCAGAATATTGCTTTCATGGTCGGCCTGGCCTTCTCCATCGCCGCCAGCTGTAACTTCCCGATTATTCTGCTGTCGATGTACTGGTCGAAGCTGACCACCCGCGGCGCGATGGTCGGCGGCTGGCTGGGCCTGCTGACTGCGGTCATTCTGATGATCCTCGGCCCCACCATTTGGGTGCAGATCCTCGGCCATGAGAAAGCGCTGTTCCCGTATGAATATCCGGCGCTGTTCTCCATTGCCATCGCGTTCATTGGCATCTGGGTCTTCTCCGCCACCGATAACTCACCGGAAGGGATGCGCGAGCGCGAGCAGTTCCGCGCCCAGTTTATCCGTTCACAAACCGGGATCGGTATCGAACGCGGCCAGGCGCATTAATCGTCCTCTCCCTTCCCCGGCATCGTTCGGGGAAGGGATTCTCCCCTCAGTTATAAGTAAAGGTGATCACCCCGGTGGCGTTGGCTGTCCCCGCGGTCACCGCGCTCCCCGTCCTGTAATAGTTAGTGGATAAAGCGAGCGTCTGCATGGCCGCTGCGCCTCCGGGGCTGTCGGGGTTGGTGAAATAGCTGTAGCTGGCATCCGCGCCGCTGTTGGTCACCGTCGCGCGGCTCGAAGTATAGAGGCTGATATCGGTATTTAACGGCAGTGCTTTGCCATTCAAATTTAACTGCACTCCCACGCCAGTGGCGGCATTCTGTTCCGCCGTGAGGGCCATCACCGTATTGTCAGGGTTATCCCCGCTTGCAGAAGCAGCCGCCACACGCATCGAAACGTTAGTTCCCGGCTCGCAGGAGAGGCTCAGAGACTGCCGCGCGCTACCCACCTTCGTCGCGGTATTAAACTCACTGGCATTGATGCTGCCCATGGAAAAACTGAGATTATTGCTACCGACAATACACCCCATCGGGATTAGCTGGATGCTGGTGGTGCCGCTGATGTGCAGTTGTGAAATAGCGATGGTCCCCTTTTTATCCTTGGCCGATACCGTGGCCACCGGGTCGCTGAACGATAATTGACTCTTGCTGGCGATGGCGCCGCCGGTGGCCACCAGCTGCAGCTGATACGCCGGGGTATAATGAGTCGACGCGAAAGAGTCGAAAAGACCTGTCGGCTTTCCGAGGTAATAATTCACATCACCAATATAATGCACCTGCGAGTCGGGGCTGAAATCATCGGTGTCATCGCCATATTCACCGCTGATATTGAGCCACACCTTGACGCGGATACCGATCCCCTGCACCGAGGTGGCATAGATATTATCCCCTATCAGTGCCCCGGCATTGTTCGAGGACCAGGCAAAAACCGCGTAGGTGCTCCCCTCACAGTTAAGCAATTCCGTTTGCGAGCGCGTAATCTTCCCCGAGTCATACAGTACCGTCCCTGCGGTATAGCTCCCGGCATTGACCAGGATCTTTTCCGGCAGGTTGGTCATTGAGACATCGCCAGAGTTACTTCCGCTGCAGGTCGCCCAGCTATAGAGGGGGCACAGTACCAGCATGCATAAGAAGATCAGTTTTTTCATACTCATCCCTGTCGAAACGTTATTTGTAGGCCACATCGAACGTGGCGGTAAACCCGACCATCCCGGACCTTACCTGGCCATAAGGCGAAAACATACGTGCCACCATATTAAAGGTATGGATATCCGCATCGTCCCCAAAGGTATAGAGATACTGGTCGCCGGGGCCAAGGGGCTGCTGGTCGGCCATGCTCTGCAGCTGCAAACCGACGCCGCTGGCACCGTTGCTGCCAGTCTGGAAGTTTTTATAGATTGAAGCGTGGGTGCTATCGAAGCTGGTGCCGCTAAACGCGATGGTCACCGCCGACGCATCGGCGGAACAGCTGGAAAAGACCAGCTTAACCGGCACGCTGGCGCCGCTCGCCCCGGCATGTCCGGAGAACGTCTGCGAGGAGACGGTGCCTAAATCGATACTGTTCGACGGCTCCACGGCCACCTCACAGGAAGGCGCTTCGATGGTGCCCGTGACGTTAAAATTGACCGTGCTGCTGCCCTCATAAGCCAGCGCCGGAAGGGAGAGCAGCAAAATGGCCACCAGGAGGCCCCTTGTGCTGCCGTCTCGCATATTCATATCAGCCCCTCTTCCATGTTGAAAACCTGCATCCATTACCGACATTCGGCCTGATAGAACAGAATATCGTCGCCAAGGGCCATGCCGGAGAAGTCATAATGAACGGTGCACTGCTCACTGCTTTTCTCCCCCCAGCGCGCTAACAGCTGGCCTTTTTTCTGCAGCCCCGTTAGATACACCTGCCCCTCATCGCCAACGATATTGCTGCGCGACGCGCTACCGTGATCATTATCGAGGGTCACCAGCGCGCCGAAAGGCACCACGCCATTGCGGGTACGCAGGGTGAGCATCGCCTTATAGCCAATTCGCGTGTCGTACTTCACTTTGACGATCGCATTGCGCGTCGGAACCACCGTTCTGGCGACGTTATCCACTTCAGCGCCAGGTATTTCCTGTTCATCCAGCGCCAGGCTGTTACGATGGTACGGACGGACGTAAGGCACCACCGCATATCCGGCGGCATCCGTCGTCACGTTTGTCTGACCGCGCACTGTCACATCGCTGACGCCAGGCGTTTCGACCAGCGCAGAACTCTCGCCAAGAAAGCGTGATAGCGTGAGTCCGCCCGCATGGGCGACCATGCCCCCGCGCAGCGAATAGTTGTAGTGATTGCTGTAGCGGTCGTAGCCATAGCCGCCAGCCACATCCCCTTTCGAGCCCTGGTAGTTGACGCTGAGGTTGCCGGAGGTGCTTTTATCCTGCGTGTTGTACCCTTCCAGTACGCTCCAGTTCAGGGAACGATCCTCAAACGCCGAGCCGTTGAGCCCCACGCTGTGCGTGGTATCGTTATGCCGACCATGGTTCATGGTGTAATTTGCCGAGAGCGTCTCGCCAAGCGGAATACTTAACGTCAGGGAGACGACCGTATCGCTGGATGGCCGGTTATTGCTGCTGTCATCGGTACGTTGCACATTGCGGTTATAGGAATAGTTAATAAAGTAGGAGGCCTTGCCAATCGACCCGCTATAACCCACGCCCACCGATTCCATACGCGAACTGTCCCAGTAGGTCTCATTGACCAACGAAAGCGAGAGCGAACCATAGCCAAACAGCGTCTGCGACAACGATGCGTCAAACCGGCCTTTCGTTCTGCCGCTCTGCGTACAGCAGTCGCGCTGTGTGGAAGAGTTATCGACAAAGTCCTGAAACGAATAATATCCCGAGGTGGAGTAGCGATAACCAGCCACGGAAAAGCTGGTGCCCGTCTGCAGAAAGCTTTTACTGAAGCGGACGCGATACGATTGCCCTTGCTCTTTACTGGTTGACGAGGCCGTATCGCTGGTTTTCACGTCGGCCCACGACTGAGAGCCATCAAACGACAGCGCACCGATAGTACCGAGGTTAAAGCCAGCGCCTAACAACAGGTTGGTGTATTTATCTTCCGCCTGCTGGAAACCAGTATAAAGAGTGATGTTGCTGGTGGCGCCATAGGCCAGGGAAGACTGAATAAAGTTATATTCTTTATCGTCGGAGCTACCCGATCGCGTCCTGCCGCTGCTCAGCGCATAGTCCAGCTGGCCCTCACGTTGCAGGATCGCCAGCGACGCGAAAGGCACCACAAAGTTTTGCTCGCTGCCGTCAGACTCTTTAATGTTGACGTACAGGTCGCCGGCGCTGCCGGTGGCGTACAGATCGTTAATTTCAAAGGCGCCGGGAGCGACGGTGGTTTTATAAATGCTGTAACCATTCTGATAAACCGAGACCTCCGCGGTGGTGCGCGCGATCCCTCGAATCGTCGGCGCAAAGCCATGCAGGCTATCCGGCAGCATCTCTTTGTCCGAGCTGAGCTGCAGACCGGTAAAACTCAAACTGTCGAAAATGCCGGAAGAGGTATACGTATTACCGACCACCAGCTGGCTGCGTAGGGTGTGAATATCGCGGGCAAGATAGGAGTAAACCGACTCCCAGCGGCTGTTGTTATCGCTGTGGCTATAGGTGCTGTAGTTGCGCAGGCGCCATGGTCCCAGATTCAGCCCTGGCTGCAGGCTGACGAACTGACTGTCGATAGTGGCGCCGTTATGCCGCGGCGCATTACGCTGCCCGGTGACGCTATAGTTGAGAAGACCGGCATTGATCCCCTGTTGCCACTGGCTCTCGGGAATATAGTCTCTGGGGCGATTCAGCATGGCGGCCTGCGGCACGGTAAAATCAATGCGCTGCTGGGCAAGAGATACCGAGAACGTCATCCCGGGGATCGCCGACAGCCGGGCGCAGGTTTCCCCTGCCTCGAACAACTGCGGATAGGCGGTGGTATTAATCAACCATGAATTCAGATACTCCGCGGACAGGCAGGGAGAAGCAGTCGCGCCTGCGTCATGGCTAATTTCCTGAAAAGTCAGCGAGTCTGAACTGACGTACTTATCGTTGATGTAAACATCCAGGTGATAGGTGCCCGGCGGTATGCCATCTTGCGAAAAATAGGATAGATCAACCGAAGCCGCAGGACTCTCGGCGACTTCGAGTAAATTTGGGTTGAAATATTCGCCGGCCTCCGCGCGAGAGGGTAGAGTACTTAGGCACAGAATAATAGCGACGCAGATACTTTTAGTTGAAAATAGCAGCTCAACGCTACTGAATGATAGCGGTATATTTCTTCCCTGACATACCATAATCATTAATCACGCTCCATGTGATCTCTTTTTTTCCTGTCGCCGACAGGCTACTCTGCACGGGTATTTTTAAGGTGGAAAACGGGGCAGCAAACCATGCGCCAGAAATATTTTTACCGTTAAGGCTAACCTGTGAGAAATTCATATACAGCGGTGAGTTATTTTTTACCGTCACCGACGTCCCCTCTTTCCCCCACTGTAATTTTTCAGCGTACGCTTCCGGTGTATTACCTTTTAACGCAGCGGGTCGATAAATCAATTTTATTTTCGAATTAATCGCAAACTGTACGACATTTTTATCAGGTACATACTCTGTTGCCGGGATCCCTTTAATATTGAGCCAAAACATCGACTCGCGATCGTCGGGTAATTTCTTTCCTGATCGAACTACGCGGACAAATCCTTTCTCCCCGGCTTTGAGACGAAACAGCGGCGGCGTAATAATAAATGCGTCTTTGGCGGGTGAGGCTGCATCAACCACCGAGAGCCAGGACTGAACGATATTGCTGTTCTGATCTTTATTCTCAACCGTTATTACAGCGTTATTTTTCGTACCATCAAAAACCAGACGCGTACCGCCAACGACCACGCTGGCCTGCGCGAAGGAAGAAGACAGCAATAAACCGATCGCAAAAAAAGGATATCTCATATGTTTAATTTAAGGGGAATAGCAGGCGATTCCCCTTTCTCCATTCAACAAGAAGCCGAATTAATGATAGGTCACGTTATAAGTCACGGTTGTCTGAACGGTACCTTTCGTCGGATCGGCATCACCCGATTTCACCATTTTTACGGTGAACGGAATGGTTGCTGCACCCGAAGAGATATCAACATCAGAACCCTCTTCGTTATTCTTCATCACATTGCCCGCTTCGTCGAAAAGGGCCACAGCGACGCCGGTTGCCGGCTCATCAGTTGCCTGGTTTTTAAAATAATCGCTGTTCGCGGTATCGGAAACACCGCCAAAAGTGACGCGGGCGATACTGTTGCCACCTTCTTCCGCGGTCGGGCAATCAGCTAAGCTAAAGGAGAAGTTCTTGGCAGCGCCGAAGGTATACGCTTTCAGATCCGCCACTGAGGTGGTGCCCATATCAATAGCCGTTACACCGCCATCAATGGTCGCCGTACAGGTGGTATCGGAAACAATACCATTAAAGGTAATGGTGTTATCAGCCTGCGCAACGGTAGACAGCGCGCTGCAGGCAGAGAAAATCAGGGCACCCGCCAGAAATTTTTTACTCATCTTCATATTTATTCCCATATCCATTATAAACGACAATCAGTCCGTCAATTGCTTTATGCAGCGATATTAGAGAATGAAATTCAAGCAGCGCGGCGTCATGCATGTATTTACATGACATATGGTTTATGACAATTAATATTATTCATAAATAAACGACCAGCATTTGAATCCATTCAATAATACAAGCTCGCGTAAAAATAATAACTAGCATGAGGTAAGAACTCAATTATTAATGTAAAAATTGATTTTTTGCGACATAACATCGCAACGCATGCGTGGCCATACTCAAAACCATAAAAATCAAAGAGTTATAAAGTTATAAAATTCGCAAAGATAATTGGATATTTATATAATATTTACCCCATAATTAAATACGGGCATGCAGAGAAACATTTAGTTACAAAGTCAGTGCTGATATAAGAATTGGCTTAATCTTTTATGATGAACCGTTAAATGCATCAATAACAAAAACAGGGAATAGCCGATAGCTATTCCTCTCCTCAATATTTATTAACATTCACTCTGGCGATAATGTTAAAACAGCAGCCAGCGCACGACCGGCGCAGCCAGCACCACCACTACGCCTGACAGCATCATCACCAGGCTGGCCACCACGCCCTCCTGCTGGCCCAGCTCATACGAGCGCGCCGTTCCCGCACCATGGGAAGCCGCGCCGAACCCGGCTCCTTTCGCCATCCCTTCCCGGATAGCAAGACGTAAAAACAGCATATCTCCCACCGCCATGCCAAACACGCCGGTGATCACCACAAACAGCGCCACCAGATCGGGTTGACCGCCGAGCGGTTTCGCCGCCGCCAGCGCAAAGGGCGTGGTCACCGAGCGCACCGCCAGGCTACGCTGAATTTCATCAGACAACATAAACCCGCGCGCCAGCCATACGGAACTGGTGACAGCCACCACTACCGCCGTCACCACCCCGGCGCTGAGCGACATCCAGTGGCGTTTAATCACCGCGACATTTTCATACACCGGAACGGCAAAGGCGATGGTCGCCGGGCCCAGCAGCCACAGCAGCCAGTGGGTCTCTCCCATATAGCTCTGATAAGAGATATGGCCTACCACCAGAATCAGCACCAGCAGGATCGGCGTGAACACCAGCGGCATCAGAGGGAGTTTATGAAAACGGCGATACAGTTTTTTGTTGGCGTAATAGAGGACCAGCGTCGCCACCAGGCACAGGATACTCAGCACGGCATCGCTCATTTTTTTAACCTGCCCACTTCGTAACGATAGACCTTGTCAACGACCCAGGCGGTGGCGCCGAGCACCATCAGCGTGCTTAAGGCAATCACCAGAAAAATCCGCCAACCATCGACCATCAACAGCTGGGCGTAGTTCACCACCGCGACCACCGCCGGGACGAAAAACAGCAGCATCTCCGCCAGCAGCCAGCGGGCGCCGGCGCGCACCCAGCTTACCGGTATCACCCGGCAGACGATCAGCAGCAGGAGCATCACCATGCCGACCAGGTTAGCCGGCAGCGGTACCTGCCACCTGTTCACCAGATATTGTGCGAAGATGAATAACCCGACGTAGAGAAGTACCTGTACCGGGATCTGAAGTCGTTGCGCCACGGCGGGGGCAACGCGAGCTGGCGCGAAGGCCATGTGCGATAGTCCTGAAAAAAAGAAGTCAGGCGAGCAGTATAGAGAGCCGCCGAAGCGGACAGAAATGAATTAAAATCATCGCAGGTATAGTCTCAGGGAATAATTATGGATATCCGAACGCTGCGCTATTTCGTTGAAGTGGTTCGTCAGCAGAGTTTTACTCGCGCGGCGGAAAAGCTGTTTGTCACACAGCCCACCATCAGCAAGATGCTCAAGAATCTCGAAGATGAGCTGAACTGCACGCTGTTGATCCGCGACGGCCGCAAACTACTGCTCACCGATACCGGGCGCGTCGTTTTTGAACGCGGCCAGGCGATCTTGGGCGAGTTCAGCCAGCTGGAGTCAGAGCTGAGCGATATCAACCACCTGCATAAAGGGGTGCTGCGGCTTGGCATTCCGCCGATGGTCGGGATGCTGATGGCCGAGCCGATCAGTCGCTTCCGCCAGCGCTATCCGGGCGTCGAGCTGAAGATCGCCGAGTTTGGCGGCCTGACGGTCCAGCAGGCGGTCAGCAATGGCGAACTTGATATGGCGATGACCGCCCTGCCTGTCGAGGAGGATAGCAGCCTCACCATTCTGCCGTTGTTCAATCACCCGCTGTGCGTCCTGACGCCAAGGACCGCGGAGTGGGAAGGTAAAACCTCGCTCTCGCCGGCCGAGCTGGCGTCGCATCCGCTGGTTATCTACAACGAGGAATTTGCCCTTAGCCAGCAGCTGATGCGGCTGTTTGCCGAGCATGACGTGAAGCCACGTATCGCGGTGCGCAGCGGCCAGTGGGATTTTCTCGCCGCCATGGTGCAGGCGGGCATTGGCGTAGCGATCCTGCCGGAACCGATTTGCCAGCGTCTCGACCGGCAGAATTTTTGCTGGATCCCGTTGCAAAGCGAGCTGCGCTGGGAGCTGGGGATGATTTGGCGGGAAGGCGTATATATGTCGCGCAGCGCTGAGGCCTGGCTGGCGTGCAGCAAAGCGTTCTGGCTGGAATAATTCCCTGGTGACAACGCGTTCCGCAAGGGAAGGGGTAGCCCGGGTCAGGCGCTTGCGCCGCTGCCCGGGTTTCCCCCGGTCGCGCTAACGCTTACCGGGGCTACACATTTACTGCAGTCTCGCCAGTAGTCCGAATAAGCGTCGCGCTATCCGGATTACAGGTTATTGATCTTCGATTAACAGCGCTTCCAGCAGGTCGAGATCGTGGAGCAGCTTCTGCAGCGTCTCGTTACTGATCTGCCGGGTGGCGCGCAGATGATACAGCTCGCCGCGCTCAGAGCGCAGCGCCGCCAGGCGGAAGCGGCGTTCCAGACTCTCTTCGAGCATAGAGGTTTCCACGTCGTTACGCCCATCGGCGCGCCGGCGCAGGTTACCGATCACCCGCGAACTGACTTCGGTCAGCAGCTGGGTATCGATATTCTCTTTGGTATCCGCCGCCAGACGCTCTTCCATCTTCTGGATCGCCACAATCGCCACGTCAGCCGTTGCCGCGCGCGCCAGACGCTCCTCTTTCCGCTGCTGCACATTATCGCTCGATTCAATGTGACGTAGCAGGATCGGCAGCGCAATCACCCCGACGAACAGCGAGAACAGGATCACCCCGGCGGCGAGGAAAATCAGCTCATAGCGCGCCGGAAAGACATTCCCGTCCGGCAGCAGCAGAGGAATGGAGAGCACACCGGCGAGGGTAATCGCCCCGCGCACCCCGGCAACGGAGGAGATCAGCAGCTCGCGCGTAGTCCAGGAGCCAAACTCCATCGGCTTCTTCTTCAGGAAGCGCTGACTGAGCTTACGCATCGACCACAGCCAGCCAAAACGCACCAGCATCAGCGCGGCATAGATCAGGATAATGTCGGTAAACAGCATCCAGGTCTCAACGTTGGGGTCGGCCTCCGCCGCCACCAGCGAACTGGAGAGGATATCCGGCAGCTGCAGGCCCAACAACAGGAAGACCATGCCGTTGAAGACAAACTCCAACATTGCCCAGGTGCTGTTGGCGCGCAGGCGCATGGCCAAGGGCGCGGTGCGCATCACGCCGGAACGGGTGATGGTCATCCCCGCCGCTACCGCCGCCAGGATGCCGGAGACACCGATATGTTCGGCAATCAGATAGGAGGCAAACGGCAGCAGGAACAGCAGGACAATCTGCGTGGCGGGTTCATCCCCGCCCCAGCGGCTGAGGAAGCGCATCGAGCGGCCATACGACCAGCTCACCACAAACCCGGCCAGCACGCCGCCAATCGCCACCTTCAGAAATTCTACGGTGGCGCCGCCAACGGTAAAGACCATGGTGCCCATCGCCACCGCGACGGCAAACTTGAGCGAGACCAGGCCGGAGGCGTCGTTCATTAGCGCCTCCCCCTGCAGAATGCCCATGATTTTCTTCGGTATCCGCCCTTCCCCAACGATGCCCGAAAGCGCCACGGCGTCGGTCGGCGACAGCACGGCCGCCAGCGCGAACGCCGGGATCAGCGGAATGCCCGGCACAATCCAGTAGATCAGAAAGCCGATGCCGACCACCGTCACGACCACCAGCGCTAGCGCCAGGCCGAGGATCTCGCGCCCGTGTTCAATAAATTCGCGGGTTGGCGTTTTCCAGCCGTCGGCGAATAGCAGCGGCGGGATAAACAGTACCAGAAACAGCTCTGGATCAAATTCAACGTGCAAACCAAAGGTCGGCCACGCCAGAAGCGCGCCAATGGCGATTTGCATCAGTGGAAGTGGAACCTGAAAGGGCAGTACGCGCGTCACTACCCCGGAGAGTGAGACCACAAGGGTCATGATGAGGATGGTAAAGAATATTTCCATGTGTTCCCTGTTTGCTGCGTTTTCTTTTATACCTGTAAGGCGTCGTGCCTGTGAATCATACGCTACCCAGATTAACGCAAATGGAAACAGGATGTGGCTTAAAAATAAAACGGGCGGCCTGAGCCGCCCGTGAGGAGCACGAAGGGTTTAAATCGCCCAGCCGCCGGCGTAGAACACCACCAGCGCCACAGCGATAATCACCGTGCCGAGGTTCAGTTTGCGCCACTCGCCGGAGACCAGACGGCCAATAACCAGGGTCGCGAAACCGATCATGATGCCCGTCACGATGTTACAGGTCAGCACGATGAATACCGCCGTAACCAGACCCGCCATCGCATCAACAAAATCAGCAAAGTCGATTTTCGCCACGTTGCTCAGCATCAGCAGGCCAACGTACATCAGCGCCGGAGCCGTTGCATACCCCGGAACGAGGTAAGAGAGCGGAGAGAGGAACAGAATCAGCAGGAACAGCACGCCAACGGTGATAGCCGTCAAACCGGTTTTACCGCCCGCCGCCGTACCCGCCGCAGACTCGATGTATACCGCTGCCGGAGCTGCACCCACCAGGCCAGAGAAAACGCTGCTCATGGAGTCAGTGGTCAGTGCTTTCCCACCGTCGATGATCTGCCCATCTTTATCCAGCAGGTTCGCCTGGCCGGCGACGGCACGGATAGTTCCGGTGGCATCAAATACTGCCGTCATCACCAGCGCCAGAACGCTTGGCAGGACTACAGGATTCAGCGCGCCCATAATGTCCAGGCTGCCAATCAGTGAGTTGCCGTTTTCATCGCTCAATGAAGGCATGGCGAAAACGCCGGAGAAATGGACGTTAGGATCGAAGATCAAACCGACAATTGAGATACCGATAATGGTCAGCAGAATGCCACCAGGGACTTTCAGTTTTTCCAGGCCGATGATCACCGCCAGACCTACCAGTGACATAATCACCGGGAAGGTCGCGAAATCACCCAGCGCAACGGGCAGACCATCAAGCGGGTTTTTAATCACCAGACCGACACCGTTAGCGGCAATGAGCAGCAGGAACAGACCGATACCAATCCCCGTGCCGTGCGCCACACCGTGCGGCAAGTTGCGCAAAATCCAGCTACGGATACCCGTGGCAGAAATTACCGTAAACAGCACACCCATCAGGAACACGGCACCCAGCGCGACAGGTACGCTAATATGTTGCCCCAGCACCAGGCTGAATGCGGTAAATGCCGTCAGGGAGATGGCGCAACCAATCGCCAACGGCAGATTAGCCCACAGACCCATCACGATAGAACCGAGTCCGGCAACCAGACAGGTTGCAACGAAAACTGCCGCAGGCGGGAAGCCTGCTTTACCCAACATACCTGGAACGACGATGACCGAGTAGACCATCGCCAGAAACGTTGTTAACCCGGCAACCACTTCCTGACGGACAGTGCTTCCACGTTGTGAAATTTTAAACCAGGCGTCGAGTGAACCGCCGGTACGCGCTGAAGGCGTAGACATAGAAAACATCCCCTGAGAGTTTATTTTTTCG
>OGKZ01001699.1_pt1 | contig 13871 bp, 10 predicted proteins | sample 1572571 | NCBI WGS metagenome assembly OGKZ01 (sample SAMEA2581906, study PRJEB24529) | metagenome | biome: Human gut stool | place: China | collected 2011 | reverse complement strand
GCATATCGTTCATCCAGCCCATGTTCCACTTGAAGTTGAAGCCCAGACCGCCGTCCGAAGCGGGCTTTGTGACCATGGGCCACGCGGTGGACTCCTCGGCGATCATGTACTTGTGGGGGTGACGGCCCAGCACGGTGTTGTTCAGCTTGCGCAGGAAGGCGATGGCTTCCAAGTTCTCCTTGCCGCCGTCCTTATTGGGCTCCCATTCGCCCTGCTTGCGGTTGTAGTCCAGATACAGCATGGAGGCCACGGCATCCACGCGCAGACCATCGATGTGGTACTGCTCCAGCCAGTACAGTGCGCTGGAAATGAGGAAGCTCTGCACCTCGTTGCGGCCAAAGTCGAACACCATGGTGCCCCACTCCTTGTGCTCGCCGCGCTTGGGGTTGGGGTCCTCGTAGCAGGCCTCGCCGTCAAAATTGTACAGGCCGAACTGGTCTTTGGGGAAGTGGGCGGGCACCCAGTCCATGATGACGCCAATGCCTGCGGCGTGCATCTTATCCACGAAGGCCATAAAATCTTTGGGGGTGCCGTAGCGGCTGGTGGGTGCAAAATAGCCGGTGACCTGATAGCCCCAGCTGCCGTCAAACGGATATTCCATCACCGGCAGCAGCTCTACATGGGTGTAGCCCATATCCTTGATGTACGGGATCAGCTCGTCCGCCAGCTCGGAGTAGTTGTAGGGCTTGCCGCCCTCCTTCATCTTCCAGCTGCCGGCATGCATCTCGTAGATATTCATCGGGCCGTTGATCACGTCCGCCTTTTTCTGTGCGGCCTGCCAGGTGGCGTCGTGCCATGCAAAGCCGGACAGATCGTAGACCTTGCTGCCGTTGGACGGCCGGGTCTCGGCGTGGAAGGCGTAGGGATCGGCCTTGTAGACAAGGTCGCCTGCACGGGTGGTTACGCAATATTTATAAACATCGTATTCCTTCATGCCGGGAATGAACAATTCCCACACGGAATCGCCATCCACCTTGTGCATGGGATGGCTGCCGGGCTTCCAGCTGTTGAAGTCGCCCACAACACTGATGGCTACGGCGTGCGGTGCCCATACGCGGAACACAACGCCGGACTCCCCGACCCGTGTTTCCAGATGTGCGCCGAAGTAGCGGTAAGCCTCGCAGTTGTTGCCCTGCTTGAACAGGTACACCGGCAGGTCCGATGTGTTGCTCTGAATCTTTTCTTCGGTCGGTTTCATAAACTGCTCCTCCCCGTGCGGAAGCCGAAAGCGGCATCCGCAGCTTTGTACTCTTTTATATTAAAAGGTTTTTACCATTTTTGCAAGACTTTTTGTCCAAAATTCAAATACAATTACCACAAATTTTCTTGACTTCTCTGTATGTTGTGGGCATACCATCCAAAATTTGCAGCTCGACATCGTGTAAACTGCTCATTTGACAAACGGTTCCGGCGAAAGCGTTGCGAAAACAGAAAAGGGGTCGGGGAAAGCCCGCAGACTTTCCCCGACCCCGAAATAAAAATAGTATTCTGATTAACATCAAAAGAGACCGCTGCACAGTTTGTACAGCGGTCTCTTTGCGTGGTTATTGTGTTTTGTTTACGGCTCAGCCCACAACGTAGACGTTGACCTGAATGGCGCCGTTGATAACGCTTTCGGCGTAGGTCTCGTAGAACAGGTCTACAAGGATCTGCCCCTTCTGGACGGCGATGCCGGTGTCGGTGGCTACGGCGTAGCCGTAGACGAACTTGCCATCGGTGGAGGTGATGTAGAGCTTGGTGCCGTAGGGGATCACGTCCGGGTCCACAGCCACGGTGCCATAGCCCAGACCCAGACCGGAAGAGCCTTTGCCGGTACGGGAATAGTAGCCGGTGGCCTTGCCGGTGAGCACCTTGCTATAAGAGGTGGGGGCGTTGGTGGTGCCGTCCGCGCCGGTCAGGGGGGACACTGGCGCACCTGCGCCGTAGGTCTTGATGACGTGGTCGGTGGGCTCCACCGTGGTGGTGGTATCCACAACGGTGCTGTTTTCCAGCTCGCCGTCCACATAGCGGTCACGGGTGGTCACGGTCTGCTGACCGGCTGCGCCGTGCTGCACCGTGGTGGTGCGGCCGGTGTTGCGGAAGTACAGGCTGGTGTAGACATACTGGGTGTCGTAGGGGATGGCCTGAGTTTCCACCCGCTCTGCGTAGTCCACGCGGTGGACCACGATCTTGCTGCCGGCGGTCACAACGTGATCCAGCGCCGGCTCGGTGTAGTCGTCCCCTTCAAGGGTGATACCGGCGCGCTCCAGTGCATCGGCTACGGTGCCGAACACCAGCTTTACAGGGTACTCCTGCCCGTCGGCGGTGATGCTGACGGAGAATGCGCGCTCGATGTTCAGGGAGGCAAGATTGCCGCTGAACGCGGTGTAGTAGACTTCATCGCCCTCCTCAGAGCGGATGCCGGAAAGGTGCATGACCTGTGCGGGGGAAGCATCGGCATCGGTCAGAAGGACCTGCCGTGCACCATTGGAGTCGGTGACGTAGGTCAGCCGCAGATTTGCAGCGGTGACGCCAAGGGTAGCCACAAGGCATACCACCATGACACAAAATGCCAGCACACGGGGAGATACTGCCTGCTTTGCGGCAGTAACTGCTTTCTTCAATTTAACGGAAGCGATACGAGACAACTCCTCTCTTTGTCGTATTTGGCGCGGCCGCGGGTCTGTATTGCATCAGCACCCCGGCCGCCCGGACTGTGGCTGCTCTGAGTATAAGCGTCTCACAGTCAAATACGATGCTCTCTTCGGGTAAAAAGAATGAGCACCGTATTACAGGTTGGAATCCGCTTCGGGCAGACCACAAAACTGCCCCGGCACAGGCCGCATCTGCCCATGCCGTGCCGTACGCAGGACGGCTTTTTACTTCATCCAGATAGAATTTAAACGCTGCAACGTTCGTTGCACAAACGCTATTTTACCAGACCGTAAAGCATCTGTCAAATTTGCGTCTTGCACTTTGTTGGATTTATAACATTATTTTTTGTGCAATTTTCACAGTGTTTCTTTTGATATTTTGGTTTTTAGGTGGTTTCCTTCTGATTTTTTCCTTTTTTCTGGGGGCAATTCGTTCATGAATTTTTAACATTTGCGCCGGCTCTTTTCTCTGCGAATAAGGCCGCAGCAGCGGCCGCTGCGCCCAAAACAAGCTGCCCCACATCGCGGGTTTTGCATGGAAAACCTGCAGGGGAATTACCCGGTCCCGGCAGGGGAGAAAAGCCCGCATTTCCGGTGCCAAAACCCCGTTTAGCAAAATGCCGAAGAACAGAAAATTTCACATTTTTAGTACACACTGGATAGTTTTGCGTCCCCGGCGGTACAATCGGGACAGCAAACAGAAAAGGAGGTTTTGCATGGAGATCGAAATCCTTGAGCAGCAGTGCGGCGGCACCGAATTTGTGCCCCGGCCGCACCGGCTGCACCTTGGCGCACAGAACGCCGAGGGGGTGGACCGGCTGCAGTTCATCCTGCCCGCAGCGTGGGCGGGGTGCACCCTGGCGCTGTATCTGCGCCGCAGCGATGGGGTGCAGCTGGCCGCCATTCCGCTGGACGCCGACGACAGTGTGACGGTTGACCGCCGCCTGACCGGCAGCGTGCGGGGACAGTGGATGCTGGCCGCCATAGGCAGCGGCGGCTACACCGCCTATACCCACCCCGGCAGCTACGATGTGTACGCCACCCTGCCTACGGACGGCGGCAGTGAGGAGCTGCCGCCCTCGGTGTACGAGCAGTTTGTGGCGCGCGTGCTGGAAAGCGCACACGCCGCAGCGGAAAGCGCCCGCCGTGCCGAGAACGGTGCGGCAGATACCGCCATGCAGGCGGCACTGGCGCAAAAGACTGCGGACAAAATTCTGGCCGACCGTACCGATGCCGAGGCCAGCGCAAAGCGGGCGGAGGCTGCCGCACTGCGGGCAGAAAGCTATGCACCCACCGGTGGGCAGGTGCTGAGCGTGAACAGCAAGGGCGGCGCGGTGCAGCTGAACGCACAGGATGTGGGGGCGGTGCCGCTCCCGGTGCAGCCTTTGCCTGGCGAGATGGTGCGCATTCTCAGCGTGGATGCCGCCACCGGCGCGGTGCAGACCGATACCACCCCGCTGCCGGACCTGCGCCCCTATGTGCGCAGCGAGACCGTGCCTACGGCGGCAACGCCCGGCGCGGTGCGGGCAGACGGGCAGTACGGCGTTGCGGTGCGGGCAGATGCCACCCTGACCACCGTGCCCGCTACGGCGGCGCAGCTGGACCGTATGACCGAGGCCTATGCGCCCCTGACCCCGGCGCTGCTGCCCTACGGCGTAAAAAAGGCGCTGACCAGTGCCGCCGGGGCAGCAGGCTGGTCGGCGCAGGAAAAGGCCGCCGCACTATTGCAGCTGGGCGCGGACGACCGGTTTTACTCCAAGGCTGAGGCAGACCGGAAATTCGGCATGGGCTGCACCATGCCACCCGCCACTGCAGCCGTGCTGGGCGGCGTGAAGGTGGGGCGGGGCCTGACCGTGAGCGCAGACGGCACACTGGAAATGACGGCGGAAAACCTTGACACGGTGCTGGGCTTTAGTCTGGCAGAAAAACTGAATCAACTGAGAGGAGTGACGGACATGAACGGAAAGCTTGTCTACACAAGCGACGGTGCAGCGGGCAAAAGCAACAAGACGATGACTGTGCCGGACGAGGTGGATTATATTGTGGTAAGGATGGCGGTCCCTCTGGAATGTACCACGATCGCTACCACCGGCGGAGTAGCCGCAGCGGCGGCTGCGGACTACGGCTGCACCCGCATCGTGCGGGGCGGTACGGCGGTGGCCATAGTGGGCGGCGGCAACACCTACAATCTGCGGGACGGCGTTTACTGCAAGGGCGAAGCACTGGTGAAGGTGAGTTTTGCTGCGAACGGCACGGTGAACATCGGCGTGGTTGATGTAAACCTGGCGAGCAATGACAACGCTTATCCCTTCAACGTGGAGGGCTACCAGTATGTGTAAGGGCGGTGCAGCATGAATGAGATGACCATCCGGCTGGACAGAAACGGCGCGGCAGCGGTGCCCGGCGGACAGCTGCTGCTGGGGTATGCGGGCAACCGGGGCAACTACCGGCTGCGCATCGAGCAGCGGGGCGAGTGGAAGGGGCTGACCGTGTGCGCCCACTGGCACACCCCCGGCGCAAGCGCGGCTACGCTGGTGGAAAACGGAATCCTGACCGTACCGGCGGCGGTGACGGCAGTGCCCGGCGCGGGCTGCCTCACCTTTGAGGGCACGGACGGCAGCCGCACCGTGACCAGCGCTGATGTGCGGTGCAAAGTATGCGCCAACAGCGGCACGGCAGAGGGCGCGATGCCTGCCCCGGCTACGCCTGCGTGGGAGGCGCTGGTGGGGCTGCTGGGCACAGGCGGCGGCATTACCACTGCGGAAAAACAGGCGCTGCTGGCAGTGCTGCGGCTTCTGGCGGCGGGCAATGACGCAGCCATGGATGCCTGTGACCGTCTGGCGACGCTGTGGGGCAACCCGCAGCCGCCGAAGGAGAACGTTTTTGCCGTGCTGGGGCAGGCGATCCTTGGAAAAATGATCTTAGGGAGGAACAAATGAGCTACGTAAAACAGAATTTTGTGGACGGCCAGACCCTGACGGCTGCCCAGCTGAACCACATGGAAGCAGGCATTGCCAATGCTGCCGGAACGCAGGGCGAAAAAGGCGACAAGGGAGAAAAGGGCGACCCCGGCCCGGCGGGTGCAAAAGGTGACCCGGGCGAGGGCTTTACCGCCAACGCAAAGGCGCTGCTGCTGAACCTGTTTGAAAATGCAGCCTATAAGACCGACACGATGCAGCCCACCCTGAATGCTCTGCGTGCAGAGTGGGGCGGCAGTGCACAGGAAGTTCCGGTGCAGAGCGTGAGCCTGAGCGCCGTGACCATGACCCTGAACGAGAGCGAGAGCAAGACCCTGACGGCCACCGTGCTGCCCGCGAACGCAACCGACAGGGCGGTGGTGTGGAGCGTTCTGCCTGCCGGCTTTGCCACTGTGACAAACGGCGTGGTGACAGGCATCAAAGCAGGTAACTGCACCGTGACTGCCACAGCAGGCGGTAAGAGTGCAAGCTGCGCGGTAACGGTGGAAGTAGTGGAGACAGCACAGCTGATCTACAGTCTGCCCGGCGAGACCGTGCTGACCCAGGGACTGGACACCGGCCTGAAGCTGCTGGAGCACGCCTCCACCGAGACGCCGCAATACACGATCCTAGTGGATGCGAAAGCGGGGGACGACTTTAATGCCAACACATGGCCTGCCTTCCTGCACTGCCTGACCGAGACCGGCGATACCGACAATCTGCCCGGCTTCAACTCCACCAGCAGCCCGCTGAACAATAAGACCGAGTTCGCATACTACAACTACGGCAGCGTGACCCTGTCAGACAGCATCGAACACCTCAAGACCCGTACGCGGTATGCAGTGCAGATCGACGGCAGAAAATATCGCGGCGGCAGTACCTACTGCCCGCTGACCGAGTGGAAAACCACAAACGGCACAATCATAGATGTGCCCCAGACCTTCCTGATCGGTGCGGCGCAGAGCGCGGACGGCAGCAAAAAGCAGCAGTTCTGGTCTGGTACGTTGTATCAGTGCAGGGTGTATAAAGGCCTGCTGAGTGACGACAAGGTGAACGATTACATCGAGAAGGGGTGGTAAAATGGAAGTGTTTGACATCAACGGTCAGATCATCAGCCCGCTGGCGGGAAAAACACTGTACGTTGCGGGTGACAGCATCGCCTACGGCAAGGGCAGCGCAGGCGGCTACGGCAAATGTATTGCAGACAAGTACGGCATGACCCTGACCAATGAAGCGGTGGACGGCGCAACACTGACCCCGAATATTACTGATAAGGTATACGGCGGCACCCGTGGCTGCATCAGCACGGTGGTGACAAACTCCACAGCGCTTGCAAAGGCAGACTACATCCTGTTGGAGGGCGGCGTGAATGATGCCTGGAACAACGCCCCTGTGGGTACCTTGACCGATGGGTTTGCCGCTGCCTACGATGAAACGACCATGACCGGCGCACTGGAGAAGATGCTGGACGATCTGGCAACGAATCACAGCGACAAGCGCGTGGCCTATGTATTCCCGCACGGCGGGATGTTTGCAGGCAGCGAAAACTGGTACAAGACCTATAAGCCTGCCATCCTTGCGGCGCTGAAAAAATGGGGCGTGCCCTACGTTGACATTGCGGAGACCACCCCGCCTATGGGAAAACACGGCGTCAGCGAACTGGGCGATAAGTACACCAGCGACGGCACCCACCCCAACGCAGCGGGCTACGAGCGGTTTTATGCAGAGCCCATCGCAGCGCTGCTGAAACGGCTGTAAGGGGGCGCACGATGGCATTGCAAGCGTATTCTCTTGCCCGGGACGGCAGCACCGCCCTCTCGCCGCACTTCTGTGTGCGGGAGTTCCGCTGCAAGGACGGCAGCGACCCTGTCTTCATCGACATGGCGCTGGCAGAACTGCTGGAGCGTATCCGGGAGCACTTCGGAAAACCGGTGACGATCACCAGCGCCTACCGCACCCCGGCACACAACGCCAAGGCAGGCGGGGCAAAGTTCAGCCAGCACCTGTATGGCCGGGCAGCGGATATCCGGGTACAGGGCGTGAGCGTGGAGGCTGTGGCCGCCTACGCCGAAAGCCTGATGCCGGACCGGGGCGGCGTGGGACGCTACCCCGTCAAGGCGGGCAGAGCCACCGGCTGGGTGCACGTGGATACCCGGGCAGACAAAGCCCGGTGGAGGGGGTGAGCGCGATGACAGGCATCATCTCAGCCATCATTGCAGGCGCGGTGACCCTGATCGGCGTGCTGATCGCCAACGGAAAAAGTCAGGCGGTGACCGATACCAAGCTGGAAGAACTGACCCGGGAGGTGCGGGAGCATAACAACTTTGCCCGCCGCGTACCCATTTTAGAAGAACAGATGAAGGTGGCCAACCACCGCATCGCAGATTTAGAGAAAGAGAGGAACTGAACCTATGAATGATACCCATTGCAAAATTTCTGCCGCAACACTGGCACGCACGGCTGCGCTGGCGCTGGCACTGACCAATCAGGTGCTGAGCGCCTGCGGCAAGCCTATGCTGCCCATCGAGAGCGCCACCGTGGAACAGCTGGTGACCACTGGCCTGACCGTGACCGCCGCCCTTGTGGGCTGGTGGAAGAATAACTCCTTCACCCCGGAGGCTATCAAGGCCGATGGCTATCTGGAACAGCTGCGGGAAAAGCAGTAAAAGCCGCAGGGCAGGCGGGACGATTTAGAATGCGCGCCGCGCTGCTTTGCGCATAGTCAGCGGAAGAATTATTTTTAATAGAGCAATGCCGGAGCGTCTGCGGACGCTCCGGCATTGCATTTTTACAGAAAGGGTATTGATTGGGGTCATTCCCAACAAAAAACTCCCCCGGCGGGTTGCCGGAGGAGCATTCATTTTTCTATTCTAAACACGGATGCGCCGCCCTGACATGGTGCGCAGCCGGTCTTACTTCAGGAACTTTGCCACGGCGCGGGCAACGATGCCGCCCAGAATGCCGGACACCAGAAATTCGGCTACGCCCTGCACGCCAACCAGCAGCACCACGAACATGAAGGGGTTGGCAGCGCCCTTGACGGACACCAGATTCTGCACATAGTCGCAGCCGTAGAAAGCCAGCACGATGTAGCCCATGAAGAACAGGGTGTTCAGGGCAGGTGCGGTCATGGCGCTGAGGATGTAGCTCCAGGTGCGGGACTTGTCCAGCTTTTGCAGGCCCTTGAAGATCAGGCCGCAGCACAGACCCATGAGTATACGCATACCCACGCACAGGATAAAGGTGTTCAGCGGGCTGACCTGGAACAGTGCACCGGTCATGGCAGAGGCACCGGTGATGGCATCGTAGAAGCTCACAGCGCCGAACACGCCGCCCAGCAGGGCACCCACGGCGGGGCCCATGGTGATGGCGCCCACGGCGATGGGCAGGGTGAGGAAGCTCATGTACAGCGGGCCCATGGGCACACTGCCCAGACCGACAAGCTTCATCACCAGTTCAATGGCCACCAGCAGGGCCACACGAGTCAGAGTCTTCGTATTGGTATTCTTCATAATTCAGTTTTCCTCCTGCTGCCGTTCCGCCCTTTTTGTCGGATACGGCGCAAACCTGCCCGCTCTGTGCGGGTTTTAGGTGAATATTCAAATCTTTGGAAGCGCGTAGTTGTCAGGGCGTGTTCCAGAGAAAAATGCGTTAAAATCTGTCACCGGGGAAGCGCACCCCAGCGCTGCGGCGCGCCACCGTGAGCACCCGGCTCACCGCGATGCTGGTATCCAGCATCCGGGCGCACAGCTCCTGGTCTCCGGCGGTCATGGCGCGGTAAAAGGCCTCGAACTCTGCCGCCTGCCGGGGACGGTCCCCGTTCAGGTTGTAGTGCTCCTCCTTGCCCTCGTTGGGATGGAAGGTCACGCCGCCGCAGTAGTTCGGGGTGGATTTTTGCAAGATGTAGCCCTTTGTGCCCTGAATGATGCAGCGGGCAGGGGCTGCGCAGTCCTTGGCGGCAAGGCTTACCGCCTTGAAGCCACTGTAATCCATCATCAGCACACCGCTGGTGTCGATATTGCGCTCCATGTTGGCGGCATACACCGCCTTGTTGGGCTCACCGAACAGACCTACGATGTAGCTGACGTTGTACACGCCCAGGTCCATCAGTGCACCGCCCGCGCACAGCGGGTCGAACACCGGCGGGGTCTGCCCGGCGCAAAAGGCGTCGTACCGGCTGGAATACTGGCTGAAGCTGCACTGTACCATGCGTACCGTGCCCACCCGGGGCAGCAGCTCCCGGAGCTTTGCGTAGTTGGGCTGGTACTGGGTGGTGATCGCCTCAAAGAGGAACAGCCGCTTGCGCTGTGCCAGCGCAGCCAGTTCCTCGGTCTCGGCGGCGGTCACCGCCATGGGCTTTTCCACAATGACGTGCTTACCCGCTTCCAGCGCCACCCGGGCGTAGCGGGCGTGCTGCAAGTTGGGCACAGCGATATAGACCGCGTCCACCCATTGCAGCAGCTCAAAATAATTGGTGGTGTGCTGCGGGATCTGATATTGCGCACACAGCTCTGCGGCCTTTGCCGCCGAGCGCGGGGTGCTGCACACCGCCTGCACAGTAAACGGCGTGTGCTCCACAAGCCATGGCAAAAATTCCTGCACGATCTTACCCGTGCCAAGAATGCCCAGTTTCATAATGCTCTCCCTTATCCTCTTGTTCCCTCAGCCTACCAGCGCCTCCGGCTCGCGGCGGGTGCGGCGGTTGGGGTGCGGGTGCTTTGCCCGGGGGCGTCCCTGTTGACCGTAGTGTCTGCCGCCGCCATGGCTGCGGCCGTGCTCCTGCGGGGCGTTCAGCTGGTACAGCAGTGCCAGCCCCTTCATCAGCAGCTCGGGGTCATAGGTCAGGGGGTGGCGGCACAGCGGGGTGACGTACTTTGCCAGACCGCCGGTGACCACCAGCGTAGCCGGGCTGCCCAATTCCTCTTCAATGCGCTGCACCATGCCGTCAATGAGCACGGCGGTGCCCAGCACCGAGCCGGACAGCATACAGCTTTCGGTATTGGTGCCGATGGCTTTTTTCGGGGAGCCCAGATGCACCTGCGGCAGCTGGGCACAGCGCTCACCCAGTGCGCGCAGCCCGGTGGAAAGGCCGGGGCAGATCACGCCGCCCCGGAACACCCGGTCTTTGTCCACCACATTAAAGGTGGTGGCGGTGCCAAGGTCTACTGTGACGACCGGCAGCGGAAAGTTTGCCGCCGCGTAGGCGGCATCCACCAGCCTGTCCTTGCCCACGGCGCGGGCCACGGCCTGAAGGTTGTCGGCCACGGGAGCGTCGATGTCCACCACGTCTTCCATAATGATGCCGTCGACGACCCACAGCGGTTTCGAGCTTCCGAAGATCGACGTGGCACCGCGGACGCGGATCTTGGGTGCGGTACCGAATGTACCGGAAACATTCTGGACGGAGACGCCGGCCGAACGGCCTTCGAGGCCGCGGCTGATGTCGGCCATGCCGGAAAGTTTCACGTCATCGGCGACGAGCTGGTCGGATGCCCCGGTGAAGAGGCGCTTGTCCGTCTTGGTCATACCCGTGACCACGACTGCTTCCACGGCCTGGGCATCGGGTTCGAGCTTTATACGGACATTGGGGGTGATGGCTATTGTCCGGGTCTTATAACCCACATAGGAAACCTGTAATTCCCCCCCCCCCTCCGGCGGGAAGGTCTTTGAGTACAAACTCACCATTGACATCGGTCGAAGTGCCGAGTGTCGGGCTGTCTTTCACGATCACGGTCGCCCCGATTACCGGGGTGTCGTTCTCGTCGACAACGCTACCCCTGACCGTTCTGGTCTGGGCCGACGCTGCCGCCATGAAGAAGACTGCCATCAGCGATAGGAGAATCTTTCGTCTCATAGGCAATAATTATTAATTAAAGGATTAAGTATGGGGGCCTTTGCAGGCCGGGTTTGAAAACGAGCAAACATTCCCTGTACGGAGACGGGAGCGAGTTCCGTGTACGGTTCGCGGGGATTGTAGCGTGCCGGAAAGGTTGCTGGCGGCGGTTTGCCGTGGCAAACGGATTTTCCGGGAGCCGCAAATTACGGGATCGCCCGTGTGGGCAGGTTTCCGTAAGCAGACATTCGTAGAGTTGATGGAGGGTGCCAAATCCGGGGCAATGAACCGTCCGGGTGTTTGCGAAGCAGGATGGTCGGCAGTTCGACTGTGGCCGTTGAATACCGGAGGATTCGGCGTGGCGGAGAGTGTTCCCCTTTTATTGCCTTTATATTAAAGGTCCCTTATATACAAGGTTGTTTCCGGCGAAAATACGGAAGGCGGCCTGTGCCGCCGGACAAATCTGGCACTTAATCACTTTCCGCGAATCTCCCGTGCGGAGCGGCAACGAGTAGAAATTTTTCATGGCTTCCAGATTTTTGATGGGTGTTCTGTCCTGCCGGTAAATTTTTAGTATATCCGGTTATACAAAATTATGTTTTTGTATCCTTTGTGGAGTATGAATTCATCTGAAAATAGTATGATTATATATCGGAAATGCGGTTGTTATGCCCTGATTTATTGCCGATTTGCTTTCTTTTCCCTATTTTTACATGGAAACGGAGTATGTTTTTATCTAACCGTCTTATGCACCTGAGGTATCTGTTGCTGGTCGCCGTGTGCGTCGCGGTACCGGCGTTGTCCCAGAATATTTGCCGTATCTCGCACCGCGAGGGGTTTTCGAATTGTTCCATCCTCTCGCTTGCGCAGGATGCGGACGGATATGTCTGGGCCGGGAGTTGTGACGGACTGAACCTTTGGGACGGGCATTATGCCCGGAACTTCCGGCTTTCCGGTAACCTGGTGCAGGAGATCGTCGCTACGGACGACGGCTACCTGTGGGTGCGCACCAACTATGGGGTCGACCGGGTCGATGCACGGGCCCGAACCGCCGAACTGCATGCCGACTTCCCGCGTGTTTACCAATATACGGCACGGAGCCGTGACGAGGCGTTCTTCCTGTATAAAGGGCGTTTGTACGGGTATGTCGCCTCCGAGTCGCGTTTCGAACCGCTCTGCGGAGTCGATGCCGACGATGTATTGCGCATTTGCCTCGACCCGGACGGGGTGCTCTGGTTCGTGCGGCGCGACGGCATGGACTGCGCTCCGGTAGTTTATGACGCCGAGGGGCGTGCGGTGCTGGGGGCGTGGAAACACATTCCGGTGCGCAACGGTATTTCGTTCGTCCGCTATGACGGTGACCGCACGGTCTATTTCGTCGACGGTGCGGGCCGCCTCTGCCGTTTCGATACCGAGCGGCAGTTGACGTCGGCCATCTGCGGGCTCGCGCAGGAACTGGAACGGCGCGGGGAGCTTGCGGCCGTTATCCGCGACGGGGACGACTATGTATTGGCGTTCGAAATGGGCGGGGTGTTGCGCCTCCATGCTTCCGGGTCGGAATCCGGGGGCTATACGCTGCGGGAGATAGATGTCGCTTGCGGCGTTTTCTCGCTGCTCAAGGATTGGAACCAGGATATCGTATGGATCGGGACGGACGGCAGCGGCCTGCTCCGCCAGTCGGCCGGGGATATCGCGGTACGCTCCATAACCTATGACATGCTGCCTTACAAGCTTACCAAACCGATCAAGGCGCTGTTCGTCGACGAGCGCGGCAACCTGTGGGTCGGGACGAAGAACGACGGGATCCTGTGCATCCGCGATTTCCATGCACAGCGGGCGTTCGGACGGGAAAATACCCGGAATTTTATAGCCGAGAATACCGCCCTGCGTAAGAATTCAGTCTATGCCTTTGCCGCGAGCCGGCGCGGTGTGCTGTGGATCGGGGGCGACGGCGGGGTGTGCTATTATTCCTATGGCGACGGACGCATCCATGCCCTGGCGGGCTGTGAGCAGTTGGCGAATGTACACGGCTTGCACGAAGATGCTGCCGGGGTGCTGTGGGCGGCAACGATCGGTAGCGGAGTATACCGCATCGAGCTTGCAGGCCACGCAGGCGCCCCCGTTGCCCGGCTGGCCGAGTCCGTGGATCTGGGGAGCCGGGAGCGGAGCCGGAATTTCTTTTTCTCGTTCTGCGAGGAGTCCGATTCGACGTTGTGGTTCTGCAACCACGGCATCGGGGCGGTGCGATACCATAAATACGCACGCCGGGGCGAGGTGATCCCGCTGGACGGACGCCGTGGGTTGGCCGCGAACGACGTGACGGTCGCCGTGCGCTGTTCCGACGGGACGCTCTGGTTCGGAACGGGGTGCGGCATGGGGTGTTACCGCCCCGGGGAAGGGGCGGTTGCCGTCGAGTTCGCCCACGACCAGTTGCAGGCCGGGGTGATT
>OGKZ01001691.1_pt1 | contig 13928 bp, 7 predicted proteins | sample 1572571 | NCBI WGS metagenome assembly OGKZ01 (sample SAMEA2581906, study PRJEB24529) | metagenome | biome: Human gut stool | place: China | collected 2011 | reverse complement strand
CAAGTAAAACTCCTGCCTGCGGCAGACCGAAGAGGCGCGGTCTGCCGCTTTTTTTATATCCGGGAGTTTCCCTGCGTTCTCTTCGATCCGCATTGTGGGTTCGTTACCCTGGAGCCCGGTTTTTTTGTGGGGTTGAGGTTTTTGTACGGCTCCTGTTTCTCGTGCGGCTCCCGTTTCTTGCGCGGATTGCGGCTTTCTGACGATCGCAAGGCTGCGGGCACGGAATGCCCGGGCATCTTATGGAATATCCGTCGTTGAATCGGGTAGCGGCGGATATTCCTGCCTTTTACGGGCGGTTGTTTGGCCCGCCCGAGACAGACCAACGGAAAAACAGCCGGGATCCGAGGATCCCGGCTGTTTCGCTATTCGGTAGTGTAGTGTGTCGTAAATCTTTCTTTTGCCCGTTATTTCGCCTTTGCGGCCTTTGCCGCCACAGCCTTGTCCAGTTCGATGATGAAATCCGAGAGGACGTTCATGTAGTTGATGAAAGCGTCGTAGGCCGAATCGTAGGGGTTGAAATAGGAGTGTACGTCACCGTCCGAGAGCCATTTGGTAGCCATGTAGTAGAAATGGTCGGAGGTCTGCATGAAACTCCAGACATAATCGAAATCGGGATTTTTCAGCGCCGCGACCTTCTCCTTCTGGGCATAGAGCTTCGAGAAAGCCTCGTTCTGCAATTCGTTGCCCAGCCAGGCCGTCACGTCGCGCTCCTCGTCGGCCCACGACATCACGTGCGGACAGTGGAGTACTGCTACGGGCTGGTGTTTCTTGGCGGCTTCGGTGACGGTCGCGAACTCCAGACCGTTTTTCTTGGCGAGGATTGCCTTCGGCAGCGCGCGCATGAACTCGAAGATTCCCGTGTCGGCGGTCTGGTGTTCGCCGAAAGTTTCATAGTCCATGAAGAGGTTGATGACCTCGCCCGGAGTATCGTCCGAAGCGAGCCATTTCACATATTTGTCCGCCGTCAGCGGCCATTCGTTCCAACTGCGGTTCGAGAAGCGGAAGGCGATGTCGTCCGAGAGTTTGTAGTTGCGCAGCAGCAGGCGCAGCTTCTGGTTGACGGCGTTGGCGTATACATAGTTGGGCGATTTCCAGCCCAGCACGTGTTTGGCGCCTTCAGCCAGCATCGTACGAAAGCCCATTTCGGCCACGGCGGCGCCGATGTCGTCGGAGTAGATCAGCTCCGTATTGCGGAAGGCGGTCGGTTTCACCCCGAATTCCTTTTTTATGAGCGCCGTGTGGAGCTTTACCTGTTCGGTGAAATCCTCCTTCGAAGCCAGCGAGGCCAGCGAGTGGGAGTAAGTCTCGGCGAGGAACTCCACGCAACCCGTGGCGGCCAGTTCCTTGAACGATTCGAGGACTTCGGGCGCATAGGTGCGGAACTGTTCGATGGCGATGCCCGTGATCGAGAACGAGCAGCGGAACTTACCCTTGTTTTCCCGGATGAGCTTCAGCAGCAGGGCATTCATCGGCAGGTAGCACTGCCGGGCGACTTTCTGCATGATGGAGCGGTTCAGCAGGTCGTCCAGATAGTTGTGGTCCTTGCCCATGTTGAAGAAGCGGTACTTCTTCAGTCGCCAGGGCTGGTGTACCTGAAAATATAAGCAGACGGTTTTCATAGGGTAGCTATTTTATTGTTTTTTATTCTCTTCGATCACCGCTTCGTATACGGTTTTGATTTTGGCTGCGGCATCGTTCCATTTCAGGTTCGTGACCTCTTCCAGGCCTTTCGAGGCGAACATTCCCGCCAGCGCCGGGTACTGGATCAGCCCGTAGATGGCATCGGCCAGGGCGTCGACATCCCAATAGTCGACCTTCACGGCATAGTCGAGTACTTCGGCCACGCCGCTCTGTTTGGAGATGATCACCGGGACGTTCGAACGCATTGCCTCGAGGGGCGATATGCCGAACGGCTCCGAGACCGACGGCATGACGTAGACATCCGACAACTGGAACATCTTGTGTACGTCCTCGCCGCGCAGGAATCCGGTGAAGTGGAACCTGTCGGCGATACCCAGCCGCGCCACGCGGCGGATGACATGGTTCATCATGTCGCCCGAGCCGGCCATCACGAAACGTACGTTGGGGACTTTCTTCAGCACCTTGGCCGCGGCTTCGACGAAATAGTCGGGCCCTTTCTGGTAGGTGATACGCCCCAGGAACGTGACGATCTTGTCGTCCACGCCCCGTTCGGGCATTTTGCACTGGCCTGCGGCGAACCGCACGGCATTGTGTACCGTCACGACCTTGTCGGCCGGGACGCCGTAGCGGTTGATGACGATGTTGCGCGTGAGGTTCGAAACGGCGATCACCCGGTCTGCGGCATGCATGCCTGCACGTTCGATGGCGTAGACCTGCGTGTTGACGTTCTCGCCGCTGCGGTCGTATTCCGTGGCGTGCATATGCACGACCAGCGGCTTGCCCGATACGCGCTTGGCGGCGATACCGGCGTAGTAGGTGAGCCAGTCGTGGGCGTGGATCACGTCGAACTGCCCTTCGAGGTCTTTGGCCACCTGCGCCGCGACTACGGCATAGCGGGCGACCTCCTCCATAAGGTTGGCGCCGTACTTGCCCGAGAAGGTATAGCGTTGTTTCCAGGCATCGGTCGTCGACCAGACTTTCTGTCCGGATTTGACGTAGCGCTCCTGGTACTGTTCATACTCTTCGGGGGAGATATAAGGTACCATGTTCGAGTCGATGTGGATGAACGACATCTTCTCGAGAATATCGTCCGCGCCGCTTCCCGTAGATCCGTAAAGCGCCTCCACGTCACTGGCATTCAGGACGTGCGTGAATCGCTGATCCTCGTCGCCGTAGGCATGGGGTACTACGAATGTTACGTCGACATCGTTGCGTGCCAGCCCGCGGGTCATCCCGTAACATGCCGTTCCCAAACCACCCGCGATGTGGGGCGGGAACTCCCAACCGAACATTAAAACTCTCATAACTATATCCTTGTTTTGCAATTTTTACCTTTCCTCTCACAGGAACGTCCCGGCTCACGGCCACAAGCCGCGGTTGCAAGTCCGGACGCCCCGGAATCCCGCCTTGGCAGGATTTTCCTCCCGTCACAGCCTGTTATTTCCCAGTCTTTGTCTTTTTTGTCGCGGCCTTTGTTGCGGCCGGCTTTTTTTCCGTCGGTTTCTTCTCCGCACTCTTTTTCGCTGCGGATTTCTTTTCTGCGGCCTCTTTTGCGATGGCCGTCTTTGCCGCAGTTTTCTTTGGCATATTGTCCGTTGCGGTTTTCTTTACCGCAGCTTTTTTGGCAATGCTTTTCGCCACGGGCTTCACCGCCTTCGCGGCTTTCCCCGCGGTTTTGCTTTCCCGGGCCTCCTCCTGCGTGCGCTCGCGGATCATGCTGTGGATATTGAGCACGGCCCCGACGCTCCACGCCTGCGAGATAGCCCCGCGCGATGCATAGGGCGGGTCGGCATCGTAGAGCTCACAAATCGACCCGATGCCGTAGCTCTGGATGTCCTCGTCGAAATTGGCGAGTATCTCCCGGGCCTGCGGCAGGAATACGTCCCTGTCGATATCGAAACATGCCTTGACGTAGAATTGCAGCAGCCAGGGCCATGCCGAACCGTTCTTGCCCGCGAAATCGCGTTCTGCGGGCGATCCTCCCTCCAGCGAACCTTTGTAGAGCAGGTTGCGGGGCGAGAGTGTCCGCAGCCCCTTGGGGGTGAGCAGGTGCTGGCGCACGGTGCGGATCACCTCCAGTTGCAGCTCTTCGTCGAGCATCTTGTAATCCAGCCCGCAGGCGACGATCATGTTGGGGCGCGTCGATTTGTCGGGCCCGTCCGTCCCTACGAAATCGGCCAGATAACCTTCCGGCAGGCGGAACAGTTCTACGAACGACGCCTGCGTGCGTGCCGGGAGCGACTCCCAGGCCTTGACGAAGGCTTTGTCTGCGTGTTTGCCGGCCAGTTCGAGCGCATAACATACGGCGTTGTACCACAAGGCGTTCACCTCTACCTGGTAACCGTTGCGCGGAGTGACGGGGCGGCCGTCGATCACGGCATTCATCCACGTCATCGGGATGTCGTCCGCAGCGGCCCACACCAGTCCGTTGTCATGCAGCGCGACGCGGCCGCCGACTCCCCGGCGGTAGCTCTCCAGAATATCTTTCATGGCCGGGCCGTAGGCTTTCCATATCTGCTTGCCGCCCACTTCCCGTTCGAGTTGCTGGAGCGTCCAGAAGAACCACAGCGGGGCATCTGCCGCGACGGCCGCCGAGGCGTTGCCCGTGAACATACCGTCGCGCATTTCGCGCACCAGCGTGTCGAGGGCGTCGATACAGTCCTCCTTATGCCCCTGTTCGAGCGTGATGCCCGGGAGCGATACGAAGGTCTGGCGCCCTGAAACCCCGTGCCACGGATAGCCCGACACCACTTCGGTGCGGTCGCCGGGACGCCGGATGACGAATTGCCGCGCCGAATGCTCCAGGCAGCTGATGAAGTCGATCTTGTGCGTGCGCCGGGCGATGGATGCGGCGAATACCTCTTCGATGGTCTTGACCGAACCCATTTCGTCGAGCGAAGCCGAGAAGATGATGCTTTCGCCCTTCTTGAGTTCCGTTTCGAAATAGCCCGTCGTGAGCAGGTCTTCGTAACCGTCGTAACCGCGCGCCAGATCCTGCTGGTATTCGAATCCGTAGTACCAGTCGGGTGCGGGCACGAACTCCGCGCCGGGCTTGCTGGTTTGCAGGTATAGCCACGGGAACGACCCGTAGAGGCGGCATTTCACGCCGTTGACCGCCGGGTAGGAGTGCCCGTCGGCATCCATGTTGGCATGCGTCAGCGCATGTTTGTCGCGAAAGGCAAGGAAGGGCCGCAGCCGCAGGTACGTTTCCGAATGCGCATCGACGAGCGTATAGCGGATCATCAGCTGTGTGCGCTTGTGTATCCACAGCATCTCCTTCCGCAGGATCACGCCGCCCACGCGGTAGGTGATCGTGGGGGTCGGCGTATATTTGAAATCGGTGATATACTTGTGTCCGCGCGGCTCGTATACCCCCTTGAAGCGGTGCAGGGCCAGGTTGAATGTCTGGTCGTGCTGGACGATGGTTTCGTCGAGCGACGAGAGCAGGACATACGTCCTGTCGCTGTCGTCGATGGGCGCTACCATCAGGCCGTGGTAGCGGCGGGTGTTGCAGCAGACGATAGTCGTGCTCATATATCCGCCGATACGGTCTGTGGAGAGCATTTCGCGCTGGAGCGAATACTCCAGGTTGCCCAATTCGCTTTTGTCGAAAGTAAGTGCTGACATGTCCTTCAAAAAAATACGGTTCGTTCTATAAAGATAGCTGAATTTTCATGAAAAGACAATCGCATTTCCGAAAATTCATATCTTTTTTACATTATTAGGCCCAAATTCGCTAAGCCCATTTTACCAATGCAAAATCCATGCGATGGGGCAGGTGCGGGTTCTCCGGGAAAATACGCAGCGCCACGTCGAACGTGCCGGCTTCGTCGGGCGTATAATCCAGTGCGTAGGTAACGCGGCTGCCTTCGGTCTTGGTGTGCTTGAGCCCGATCGTGCGCATCACGTTGGCATTCTGCCCGCCGACGATCTGCTGTGCGATGACCATCTCCACGCCGATGTCCTCGGGACGCAGGCTGACGATGTCCACGGTCACTTCGAAATGGTACTTTTCGCCTACGAAGATCGCCTTGTTGTCGATTTTCACACGCTGTACGTCGATCACACGGATCTGATCCCATACCGACGAGACCTTGCGTTTCCATGCCGCGATCTCGCGGGCCAGCTTGTAGCCGCCTTCGACGATCCGGTGCTTGCGTGCCGCGAGCTTGTTGTAGAACCGCTCCTCGTAGTCGTTGAGCATGCGGTTGGTCGTGAAATTCGATGCGATGTCGGCGACGCATTTCTTGACCGACTCCACCCATGCGTGGGGTACGCCGTCCTTGTCGCGGTCGTAGTATTTCGGGACGATCTGCTCCTCGATGGTGTTGTAGATCATTTCGGCGTCGAGCTCGTCCTGATAGTGCTGGTCGGCGAAGGTGCGCTCCATGGGCAGCATCCATCCGGCGCCCTCCTTGTAGCCTTCGACCCACCATCCGTCGAGCACCGAGAATTGCAGCACGCCGTTCATGACGCACTTCTCGCCCGACGTCCCCGAAGCTTCGAGCGGACGGGTCGGGGTGTTGAGCCATACGTCGACGCCCTGCACCATGCGGCGTGCCAGCTCCATGTCGTAATTCTGCAGGAAGAGGATCTTGCCCACGAACTGCGGCATGGCGGCCACCTCGACGATGCGTTTGATGAGGTCTTGCCCCGGCTTGTCGTTGGGGTGGGCCTTGCCGGCGAAGATGAATTGCACGGGGCGCTCCTTGTTGTTCACGATGGCCGAGAGCCGGTCGAGGTTCGTGAAGAGCAGGTAGGCGCGCTTATAGGTTGCGAAGCGGCGTGCGAAACCGATGGACAGCACGTCGGGCTTGATGCCCTCGATGACCTGCAACATCTGGCGCGGCGAGTCGAGCCGCACCTGGCTGGGGTCGCTGTAACGCTTGCGGATATGCTTGATGAGCTTGTTCTTGAGGTGCATGCGCCCGGCCCACAGCTCCCCGTCGGGGATGTTGTGGACTTTCTGCCATGCCGGGATGTCGTAGGCGTGCCCCTCGAAGCCGTCGGCGAAATAGCGGGCGTAGAGGCGGCGCAGGTTCGTCGCGATCCATGTCGGGAAGTGTACGCCGTTCGTGACATAGCCGATGTGGAGTTCGTTCTTGAAATAACCCGGCCACATGTTGCCCAGGATCTCCTTCGACACTTCGCCGTGGAGCCACGATACGCCGTTGACCTCCTGTGAGAGGTTGCAGGCCAGCACCGACATCGAGAACTTCTCGTTGGGGTCGTTGGGGTTGGTCTTGCCCAGGTTGATGTACTGCTCCCAGGTGATGCCCAGCACGTCGGGGTAGTGCGACATGTACTGGCGGATCATCGACTCGGGGAAGGCGTCGTGCCCGGCGGGCACGGGGGTGTGCGTCGTGAAGAGCGACGAGGAACGGATCACCTCCAGCGCCTCCGAGAAGGAGAGCTTCTTGTGGTTCACCAGGTCGCGGATGCGCTCGATGCCGATGAACGCGGCATGTCCCTCGTTGCAGTGGAACACGTCGTGCTTGATGCCCAGTGCGCGCAGTGCGCGGATACCGCCGATCCCGAGCAGGATTTCCTGCTTGAGGCGGTTCTCCCAGTCGCCGCCGTAGAGGTAGTGGGTGATCTGGCGGTCTTCCTCGAGGTTGGCCTCGAAATCCGTGTCGAGCAGGTAGAGATCCGTGCGGCCGACCTGGCATTTCCAGACGCGCGCCGAAAGCGTACGCCCCGGGAAGGCGATGGTGACCGTCAGCCAGTTGCCGGCTTCGTCGCGCACGGGCGAGATCGGGAGTTTATAGAAATTCTGTGCCTCGTAGGTCGCCTCCTGCGCCCCCTGTGCCGAAAGGCGCTGCGTGAAGTAGCCGTACCGGTAAAGCAGGCCCACGGCTGCCATCGGGACGTTCTTGTCCGAGGCCTCCTTGAGGTAGTCTCCCGCGAGTATGCCCAGGCCGCCCGAGTAGATCTTGAGCGACGAGTGCAGGCCGTATTCCATCGAAAAATACGAAATCGTGGGGGTCTTCGGGTCGGGTTTTTCGTTCATATAGTCGCGGAACTGCGCATATACGGCGTCGAGCTGCCCGAGGAAGGCCTCGTCGCGTTCGAGCCCCTTCATGCGTTCCACGCTCAGTTTGTCGAGGAAAGCGATCGGGTTGCGCTCGCATTCGGCCCAGAGTGCCGGGTCGATGCCTTCGAACAGGTCGCGGGGCCCGGGGTTCCAGCACCACCAGAGGTTGCGCGAAAGTTCTTCCAGGGCATGCAGGCGCTTGGGCAGGGTCTTGTCGACCATCATGCGGTTCCAGTTGGGCTTCTCGGCGAAGAGCTGCTGGCGTACGAAATTGATCTGTTCGTTGCGGGCGTTGCTCTCGTCGAGCACGGCGCGGTTGGTACGGATCACCGAACTTTCGACAGCCTCGGAGTAGGCCTGTTCGTAGGCGGCGAAAAGGTGCTCCCAGAGCGCAGTTTCCGATATCTCGTAGGCCGAAACGCGCATCTCGGAGACATGTTTCTCGTCCAGCGCGCTGAAGCGCAGCAGCGAGTCGGCGATCTTCTCCTCGACCTCCTTGTCGTTGTAGTCGTCGCGGCGGATGACCTCCACGCCCAGGTGCTCGCGCTGCTTGTCGACCCACAGCCCGAACCCTGCGAGGGTCGTGGTGATGGTCGGCACCGAGAATGCCACCGATTCGAGCGGCGTATAGCCCCACGGTTCGTAGTAGGAGGGGAATACCGTGATGTCCATACCGACGAGCAGTTCGTAGTAATCCTTGTTGAAGATGCCGTCGGCCTTGTTCAGGTAGGTCGGCACGAAGATCACCTTCACCTTCGAATCGTCGGTCGTGAGGATGCTGCCGTTCAGGGCGTTCACGATCGGGTCGCTGTTCTGGTATTCGAGGTAATGGGTCGAATACTTGTATTGTCCGCCGTCGATCGGGCTGGCCGGGTCGGCCAGGTGTGCCTGCAAGTCCGCACGCGGGCCGCGGTTGGCGGCCGGAACGGTGACATAGGCCAGGACTTCGCGTTTGAGACGGTCGGAGGCGGCCAGCTTTTTGAGCGACTCGATGAATACGTCGAGCCCCTTGTTGCGGAATTCGTAGCGGCCGCTGGTGCCGACGATCAGCGGTTCCTTCCGGAACTTGTGCCCGAGGCAGGCTTCGGCTACCGAGATCATCGCCGTGCGGGCTTCGGCACGTTTGGCGTCGTACTCCTCGCCCGTCCATACGAAGTCGTTTTCGAACCCGTTGGGGGTGATGCCGTCCGGTTCACGCCCCAGCAGGTATTTGCATTCGTTGGCCGTGATGTCGCTGACCGTGAGGAAGGCGTCGTGGTACGTGGCGGCCATCTTCTCGATCGAGTGTTTGGCCACGACGTTGAACTGCCGGGCCAGTTCGTCGGCATTGAATTTCGCCAGGTCGTTGTAGAGCGGCAGGCCGTTGCCGGCGATGCAGCGCCCCATGACCGTGGCGTGCGTCGTGAAGAGCGTGGCCACATAGGGGGCGTGTTTGCGCAGGTGGAGTCCGCCTGCGGCGGTCATCCACTCGTGGAAATGCGCGGCGATCTTGTCCGTCGCGTTACAGAAGTTGTCGACATACGAGGCGATGACCATGCCCGCGGCATAGCCGAAGAGCACGGGCTCGATGTAGTCCCACTGTCCCGAGAGCGAATCCACGTGGTACGTCTCCCAGAGTTTCTTGAGTATTTCGTCTTTGCGGGGGATCAGCGAAGTAAAGTCCACCAGGATCACCGTCGGCTCGCCCTTGATCTTCCAGTGTCCCACGCGGATCCGGAGGCCGTCGCTGTATACGCTCTGGCGCCATGCCTTCAGCATGTCGGGGTCTTCCTCGAATTCGGGGTTCGCCCCCTCGTGCTGGAGGTCGGGCCCGATGAGGATATAGCGGTCGGCGAATTTACGGGTTACGGTCTGTGCTTTGGTCGAGATGACGGTATGGATGCCGCCGACCTTATTGCAGACCTCCCAGCTCACCTCGAAAAGGTAGTCGGGAGTCAGTTTTGCATTACTCATATTTGTCGTGCTTGTTTGTAATTTACTCGATGAATCGGTTGAAAACCGCTGCAAAGGTAATACTTATATTTATATAAAACAACCTTGTTCGATTAATTAGTAAAAATATTTAATAATAACTTAACATTTCTGTTTCACATCGTTGCATGTCGTGTTATGTTTCGAAAAGTGCCCCGATCACGGCATCCGAAATCAGGAATTTTTCCGGCGGGAGGGCCATCCGCCCCCGGGCTATGCGGAGCGTACCCGAACGGAGGAACGGTGCTGCCTCTTCCTGCATCCGCGCCAGCCGTTTTGCTCCGAAACGTGCCGCGGCCTCTTCCAGATCGATCCCCTCGACCGTCCGGAGCGCCGTCATGACATATTCGTTGAACCGGTCGCGTCGGGTCAGCACTTCCTTCCCGGCGGGAGCGCCTGCTATGTATTTTTCCACCGAACAGGCATTCCAGTGTCTCTCCTCGCCGTCGAACGAGTGGGCTGCGGGCCCGATGCCGAGGTATTTCGTCCCATGCCAGTAGGAGGCGTTGTGGCGGGCGGAAGCCCGGCAGGGCGAAATTCGAAACCTCGTAGTGCTCGAACCCCGCTCCGGTCAGCGTTTCGTGCACGAGGGCGTATTCCGTTTCGCTGGTGGCTTCGTCCACCGGGGCGAACTGTCCGCGGGCGGCCCGCCGTCCGAAGGCCGTACCGGGTTCGACGGTCAAATGGTATGCCGAAATGTGCTGTACGCCGAGCGACAGCACCCCGTCGAGCGATCTTTTCAGCGAATCCCCGCCGAAGCCGGGAATGCCGAAGATCAGGTCGGCGGTGATGTTTCCGAACCCGGCGCGTTGTGCCGCCCGCACCGCACCGATGGCCTGTGCCGCCGTATGGCGGCGGTTCATCAGCTTCAGGCAGTCGTCGTCGAAAGACTGGATGCCGATCGACAGCCGGTCTATGCCCGCTTCGCGCAGCCCGGCGAGGTAATCCCCCGTCAGGTCGTCGGGGTTGGCCTCGAGGGTGGTTTCCGCGGCGCCGGAGCAGTCGAACAACTGCGCGGCATGATTCAGCAGCCCTTTCAGCGCGGCGGGTGCGTAGAGCGAAGGCGTGCCGCCGCCGAAATAGCGGGTCGTGACCGCTTCGCCGCGCAGGTAATCCTGCCGTTCGTCCAGTTCGCGGTGCATGGCGGCCGTTACGCCGTCCATCTGCTCCAGCCGGACGCTCTTGTAGAAGTCGCAGTAGGCGCAGATGCGTTTGCAGAACGGTATGTGGAAATAAAGCCCGGCCATGGTCTATCCGAGTTTCCGGGGAGCAGGAGCTTCCGCCGAATTGCCGGCGAGTGCCTTTATCGCCTTTACGGTTTTCCGTCCGTATCTGTTGAACGTAAATATTCCCCCCGCCATGTTATACCACGGGTCGTAGACCAGGGCCCACCGGATTTCGTCGCTTCTCCACCCCAAGATCAGCAGGTCGCAGTCCAGAAAGGGGATGCCCTTTCGGTTTACGGCCTGCAAATAACGCTGATTGTCGTATTCGATCCTCCATCCCCCGTCGGCCAGCAGTTTCCGTATCTGCTCTTTCAGTCCGTCGTGTTGCCCGGAGAGCGGGATACTCTTGAATTTCAGTTTCCGGCATTGGATCGTATAGAGGGCAAAGCCGGCGCCGAATAGCAGAAGCGCGGCGAGCCAGTACCGATCCCAGAATCCGTGAATGAGGTCGGAGACGAAATAACAGCAGAAGAATGTCCCGGAAATAACCAACACGATGGAGAAACTATGGTAGTTTATCCATTCGATCGAAAACGGTTTCAGGCAGATCCTGTCGTGGCGTATTTTTATCGGGCGCATTATTCGGAACGAGTAACGATGTTTTTATAGGGCTGACTTATCAAAGATAGAAAAAATTCCGGTATATCGTCCCCTTTCGTTCCGGTTTTTTCGGAGTTCGTGCGTCGGGTTCATTCCGGCTGCCGGGCGGATTGTCGGAAAATACTTCCAGTTCCCTGATTGCGATGCGGTTGCCCCGCAGACGCCGCTCCCGTCATTGCTTATGTCCGGCGGTGTTTCGTCGGGCGGGCATGCCGTGCGCCGTCGATGAGTGTTTCGACCGAAGCGGGGCCTATGCGTCCGCCTCGAATTCCATCCTGCGAAGCGCCGCTGCGGATTCCGGCCGTATGTTTGTGGTAGGGTATCGAGCCGGCTTTCCGTGCGACTGTCCGGGATGCGGTACCTGCTTATAAATGAATCATATACGCTTATCGGAAAAAATAATGGATTTTTTTTGCTTTTTTTACTGTTAGTTTTTTCACAAGTGTAAAAGTTTTTCTACCTTTGTGCGGTTAAAGTCCGGTCATTCGGATTTGAGTTAGGTAAATCAGGATTTGATGTTTTATTAAAATAGCAATTATTATGGACAAAATGGATTTGAAAAAGTACGGGATCACGGGCGTGACCGAGATCGTGTACAATCCGTCGTACGACGAACTTTTCCGCGAGGAGACCAAGAAGGGACTCCGCGGTTTCGAAAAAGGCCAGCTGACCGAGACCGGTGCCGTGAACGTGATGACCGGCGTTTATACCGGCCGTTCGCCCAAGGACAAGTTCTTCGTAATGGACGAGACCACCAAGGATACGATCTGGTGGACTTCCGATGAATATAAGAACGACAACAAGCCTGTTACGAAGGCTGCCTGGAAGGAGCTGAAGAAAATCGCCGTCGAGGAGCTTTCGGGCAAGAAACTCTTCGTTGTGGACACGTTCTGCGGCGCCAACGAGAATTCGCGCCTCAAGATCCGTTTCATCATGGAGGTCGCATGGCAGGCCCATTTCGTAAAGAACATGTTCATCCGTCCGACCGACGCCGAACTGGAGAAATACGGCGAGCCCGATTTCGTGGTGCTCAACGCTTCGAAGGCCAAGGTTAAGAACTATAAGAAACTCGGCCTGAACTCCGAGACGGCCGTCGTTTTCAACCTCACCGAGAAAATGCAGGTTATCCTCAACACCTGGTACGGCGGCGAGATGAAGAAGGGTATGTTCTCCTACATGAACTACCTGCTTCCGCTCAAGGGCATGGCTTCGATGCACTGCTCGGCCAACACCAATGCCAAGGGCGAGACCGCTATCTTCTTCGGCCTGTCGGGCACCGGCAAGACCACGCTTTCGACCGACCCGAAGCGTCAGCTGATCGGCGACGACGAGCACGGCTGGGACGACGACGGCGTATTCAACTTCGAGGGTGGCTGCTACGCCAAGGTCATCAACCTCTCGCAGGAGAACGAGCCCGACATCTGGAACGCCATCCGCCGCAACGCGCTGCTGGAGAACGTGACGGTAGACAAGAAGGGCAAGATCGACTATGCCGACAAGTCGGTAACCGAGAACACCCGCGTTTCGTACCCGATCTTCCACATCGAGAATATCGTGAAACCCGTATCGAAAGCCCCGGCTGCCAAGAAGGTGATCTTCCTTTCGGCCGACGCATTCGGCGTGCTGCCCCCGGTTTCGATCCTGACCCCCGAGCAGACGAAGTACTACTTCCTCTCGGGCTTCACCGCCAAGCTCGCAGGCACGGAGCGCGGCATCACCGAGCCTACGCCGACCTTCTCGGCCTGCTTCGGCGCGGCCTTCCTGTCGCTGCACCCCACCAAGTACGGCGAGGAGCTGGTGAAGAAGATGCAGAAGTCGGGCGCCAAGGCCTACCTCGTGAACACGGGCTGGAACGGAACCGGCAAGCGTATCTCGATCAAGGACACGCGCGGCATCATCGACGCGATCCTCGACGGTTCGATCGACAAGGCTCCGACCAAGACCATGCCTATCTTCGATTTCGTGGTTCCGACCGCCCTGCCGGGCGTAGACCCCGCTATCCTCGATCCGCGCGACACCTACAAGAGCGCCAAGGATTGGGAGGTTAAGGCAGAGGATCTGGCCAACCGCTTCGTGAAGAACTTCGTGAAGTTCACGGGCAACGAGGAGGGCAAGAAGCTCGTAACCGCAGGCCCGAAGGTAAAGTAATTCCCTGCGGCTAAATAATTAACTAACATAAGAATCCCATACCCGTGTCCTGCAACTTACAACGCCCCACACGGCCTTCCCGCAACGTTCCCGCTGCACATCCCCGTTATACGCCCTTACTACATGGCTTCCCTCGCAACAACCACACCGACATCTCATGCAACCTCCCCCACAACGCCCACCCCGCACGCCCCTCCGGCCTACTTTTTTCTCCGTCAAGCGAGCCCCCGTAACGGAGCGTCAAAAAGGGCAGACTGTTTGAGCGTAGCGAGTTTCTGCCCTTTAGCGCAGTGCAGGGAGCGAGTAGG
>OGKZ01001676.1_pt1 | contig 14040 bp, 15 predicted proteins | sample 1572571 | NCBI WGS metagenome assembly OGKZ01 (sample SAMEA2581906, study PRJEB24529) | metagenome | biome: Human gut stool | place: China | collected 2011 | reverse complement strand
CGGAAGTGCTGCCAGATATCGTTGGTAGTAAATTCCTCCGCAAACATCTCCATGGCCTGCTTTGGCAGACCGTGGGCAGTCAGCAGGATGTAATCCGGGTCCAGCGCCAGCAGTTCCTCTGTGTTCCAGGAGACAAAGTTCATGTTGTCATCCACCTGCACCACATTAGTCGCTCCTGCCAGTTCCACAAGGGAACCGACATAGGAGTTCGGCGTGCATTCGATATACGCTCCGGGCAATCCCATCAGCACCAGCACCGTGGGATGCTCCTTTCCCTCAATGCTCGCCTCAAAATCCGCCATGGTGGTCCGGTACTCCTGCACCAGTGCTTTCGCCTGCGTCTGCCTTCCGTACTTCTCGCCCAGCATGGTAATGCTGTCGTACATTCCCTTCACGCTCTGCAGGTCGATAAAGGTATAGGGAAGTCCCGCCGCCTGATAGGTCGGCTCAATGTTCTCCTTCAGAGTATCCGGTCCAATCACATCCGTGGGTTCCAGCAGCGTGATTTTTTCCGTGTCCGGGGCCATGGCCGTGCCGATCTCAGGCAGCCCCCGATACCGCGCCGGAACCTCTCCCGTCGTGGTGCAGATGCCCACCAGATCCAGGTCCAGCCTGTCGCAGATCTGCAGGGTAGCATTGGAGGTCGCCACAATGCGCGGCGAATCCGTGCTGTCCGCCGTTTCCCCGCTTCCTTCTTCCGGATGCTGATCCACGCACGCGGCAAGCGACAGCGTCATCGCAGCCGCAGTGAGAACCGCGCCGAGTTTTTTCCAGTTTCTCATGCCTTTTTCCTCTTCTTCCCCACAATGGCGGCAGCTGCTGCCAGAACGATCACCACCATGGCAATTGCTTCAGCTGGGACGCCGCTCCGGCTGGTCTGGGCGTCCTCGTCCGTCTCATCAATCAAGCTGACGTCCTCTTCGGTATTTTCATCTGTGCTGCCTGCGTCGGTGCCATTGCCTGCCAGCGTGTTCTCCGGCTCATCAGAGGCCGATGCGTCATCCGTCTGCTCCTCCATGCTCTCAGAGGGGAGGACATCGGGAGTCTCCTGCCCCCCGGACTGCTCAGTGGGCGTTTCCGCTTCGGTGGGTGCGGCAGACTCCGCGGGTTTGGCGGTCTCCGCAGGCTTGGTGGTCTCCGCAGGCTTGGCGGTCTCCGCAGGCTTGGTAGTCTCCGCAGGTTTTGCCGTTTCGGCAGGCTGTTCCGTCTTGGGCATTTCCTGCGCCGCCTTGATGGCATCCAGATCAATACTGACGGCAAAATCTCCACTGCCCTCTTTCAAAGTAGACGTATCCACATACAGATACCACAGCACGTCTCGCCCCATGGGGGAGACATACATGGTACACTTCAGCTTCTGCCCCGGCCCGGGTACCTTGATGCGGTAGTCGATGGAATCCTTGCCGGAGTCCTCCGCCGTAATCTCGTGGCTGGCAGCGGAATAGCTGTCGTAGCCGCTGCGCTTATAAAGCTGGATGTTACTGCAGTTGCTCTGTAGCAGCAGCCGCACCGTGACCCAGACGTTTCCGTCCTTGTCCACCTCCACCAGAGCGGTCTTGTCCGTGGCGCTGCGGCACATACCCTCGCCCAGAGCGGCGTTGGCGGTTCCGCCGTCGTCCACGTTCCCGGTATCCGGGTTGTAATAGCTTGTCACCATGCTGGCGGTGTAAACTCCCGGCGACACGGCGGCGGACGCACCCATGCACATCAATGCCATTGCGCCTGCCATGCACAAAAGCATGACTCCGATCTTTTTCAGCTTCATTATTTTTCCTCCTTGTTTTTGTGCAAATCTTCCAAATGAAATACGATGTCCGCTTCGCTCTCCGGCATGAACAGCATCCCGACGGAAGCGCGCAGCCGGACCCGAAGCTTTCCCGTCTCGTCCAGAGTCTCCTGGGGCAGAACAAAGCCGCCGTCCTGTCGCTGGCTTTCCTTCCACGTTTCGGCATCCCAGTACCACAGCTGATCCAGAATGCCCTTTACCATCCGCCGCCCGGTGGCGCTGCGGGATTCGCCGGTCGGCTACGCCGAGGCGTTCCACGCGCTCGCGGTCGCGCGCAACAGCGCCACCGCCGTGGAGGAGTTCAGCCCGCACCAGGACCTGGTGACCGTGCTGGGCCGCCGCGGCCGGGCGTGGGCCGAGCGGGCGCTGGCCGGGCTGCTGGACTTCGAACCGGCCCGGCCGCAGGACCCGGACGCGGTGGAGCTGCTGCACACGCTGCGGTCCTGGTTGAACTTCGGCACCGGCGCCACCCGCGAGCTCACGGTGCACCGCAACACCCTCGCCGCCCGGCTGCGCAGCATCGAGGGCCTGCTGGAGTGCGATCTGCGGGAGATCGGCGCGCAGTCGCGGCTGCACCTGGCGCTGGCGCTGCTGGGCCCGCCGACGCGCAGCCGCTCCGCCGACGACGGCCCGGACCTGGAGGAGCTGCTGGCCGGGGAGGACGTGAACGGCGGCGAGGGCGTAAAGGACCCCGCCTGCCTTGCCATGACCACCGAGAGCCTGACCCGCGAGTTCCCGCTGTACACCCCCAGCCTGCTGAATCTGGTCAAGACCAGCGAGACCCACGTCAAGGGCCTGACCCACGAGGACTGAAATCCCGTCGTACTGGGGTGATATTCCTGTGAATTGTTCCCCAAAACTCTTGCATCTGTGCACCAAAAACGGTATAAACAGAGTAGAAGATTCTGGAAAGGACAACATTTCCACCGATCAAGAGGAGGACAATACCTATGTCGAACAAGATTTCCCGCCGTGCATTCCTGAAGTGTGCAGGTGTTTCCGCTGCAGCGGTCGGCTCTGCCAGCCTGCTGAGCGGCTGCAAGACCAATGGCAGCAACACCACCGTCAACGACGTGAAGGTGGGCGACACCGTCAAGAACTGGAACGGTCTGGGCGTACAGCTGTCCAGCGTGTTCCACCTGACCCAGGACCCCGCACAGCCCGGCTATGAGTATCTGGGCGTGCGCGTGACCGTGCTGAACCGCAGCAAGACCGAGACCTATACCATCGGTGCACAGGGCGTGGATGCCATCAACGCCGCTTACCCGGTGCCCCCGCTGGAGAACGTGGACGCCAACTTCCAGGCCATGGCCGCTGCTACCACCGACTTTGTTGCCAGCTGCGACGGTCAGGGTGCTGCCATCAGTGCCACGGTGTCCCTGTACAACTCCAACTCCCAGAGCTTCTCCGACAGCGAGACCCTGCCCCCGCAGGGCTCCGGCTACATCGTGCTGATGCTGCAGGTGCCCACCGGCTGGAAGGAGCTGCAGGTGACCTACATGCCCACCTTTGCCCCGGACAAGACTTTGACCTTTACCATGAAGGCCGCCGATGTGATCCGCGGATAATTGCATTCGATTTCGTCCATTTTGTACGATATGCCCACAGAATGTTCACAATTATTTTATAAAAAGCATTGACTTTTGCGGTCATTTCGCCTATTGTATAAGTAACTTCCATTGGCATAAACTGTATAATTTTACATTCCAGGAGGAGGAACCAAATCATGTCTACCGTTTTCTCCCGCCGCTCGTTTCTGAAATACACCGCCGTGGCCGCCGTGGCTGTGGCCGGTACCAGCCTGCTGGGCGGCTGCTCTGGTTCTGGCGCAGAAACTGCGATCCAGACCACCTATCCCAGTGATAATGTCGTGCTGAAGGTAAAATCCACTCTGGAATCCCTGGAGTATGCCCCCACATCCGGCCGTGTGACCTTTACGATCCATATCGTCAACGGCCGCAAGAATCCCATCGTCGTGAGCCCCAATCGTTTTGCAGTCAAGGCCTACGATAAGAACAACAACTGCATCGCAAACATCTTTGTTGGTTCTACCCAGGGCAGCCTCAACGCCGCCCTGGTCCCTGGCTATACCAACCCCATCAGCCGCGGTAAGGAGTGCATCTGCACCGTTATTGCATCCGGCCTGCCTGTAGAGACTGAGAATTCTGAGAATACCGAATGCCCCATCGCCTCCCTGCGTATCATCTACACCCCGGATACCGAGTACAACGAGTACACCGCAAACTGGATCATCTCCCCGGATACTGCGGTCCCTGCTTTGGGCTGACCCTTACACCATATTTTGTTGATAAACGGAGGAACGTATCATGTCTTACACTTTTTCCCGGCGTGATTTTCTGAAGTATTCTGCCATGACCGCTGTGGCTGTGGCCGGTGCCGGCCTGCTGACGGGCTGTGAGATCCAGGACCCCAACAACCCTGTTATCAAAAAGCTGGGTTACGGTACGACCCTGGGCACCACCGGCGGCCTGCTGAAGAGCGTGGACCTGGATGGCACCGCAGGCGTCTTTACCTTTACCGTAAAGAACAACTCCGATGCTCCCCTTCCTATGGACCCCAACGAGAGCTTCGTAGTAAAGGTCCTGGACAAAGACGGCAACAGCAAGTGGAGCAACTATTTCAACCTGTCCATCGAGGCTGTTCAGGGGGCGGACGGCAAGGTTCCTGATATTCTCCCCCAGCTCCCGGTCCGGACTGTGGGTGAGTACAAGGTCCATGTCCCCGACTATGCCGGGCATGCTCCCAACCTTGAGGACACCCTGGAATTCACCTTCATTCCTCGCCCGGCCAAGTCTCCTGAACTCCGCATAACCTGGAAGATCCCTGGTGCCGACCTTGTCAAGTCTAACGAGAGTACCGGCAAGTAATTCTCCCTTTTATTGCACTTCAGCCCGCACCCTTGGTGCGGGCTTTTTCGACCATTTTGTTGGGCAGTTCGTCGCAAAGTGCCTATCGTTTTTTAGTGATTTTGTGTCTTGTGCACAGTTCCATTTTCCGGTACAATAAAAGAACAAGCAACGGACAAAGCGCAGCGGCAGAGCCACTTGCCGCCGCGCTGTTATATTTTGCGGCGGGTACGCCCGCCCGGCTGAAAAGGAGTGCTGTCTGTTATGATCAACATGGTCAAGCTGCCCACCAAGAAAAGCGACCTGTTCCTGCGCGTTGCCAAGGGACATTTTGCCACCAGCCACAGCCACATCAACTATTACATCGACGTCACCACCCAGAAGTCCCGCCTGTCGGAGGCCAAGGCCGTGGCCAAGGAGCTGGTGAGTGCCTACCAGCACAGCACCATCGTGGACACCGTGCTCTGTCTGGACGGCACCCAGGTCATCGGCACCTGTCTGGCCAATGAGCTGACCAAGGACGGCTTTGCCAACATGAACGCCCACCAGACCATCTATGTCATCACCCCGGAGTACACCACCGGCAGCCAGATCATCCTGCGCGACAATCTGGCCCCCATGGTCAAGGGCAAGCATGTGCTCATCCTGGCCGCTTCCATCACCACCGGCTACACCGTGCAGGCCGCTGTGGAGGCCGTGAACTACTACGGCGGCATGGTGGCAGGCCTTTCGGCTATTTTCGCCACCACCCACGAGTGCCTGGGCTACCCGGTCACCTCCATCTTCGACCCCGCCAGCCTGCCGGACTACGCCAGCTACGACAGCCGTGACTGCCCCCTGTGCAAAGCAGGCCAGCACATCGACGCCTTGGTCAACAGCTTTGGCTATTCGGCCCTGTAAGGAGACCCCCAATACAAAAGCGTCTGCAGAAGCCTCTGCAGACGCTTTTTGTTTGCCCGGGGCACCGGGTCATTGTTTTTTGGGGAACACAAAGGGATTGCAACGGTATACCGCCACCAGATACAGGGCCATAAAGCACCAGATCACCGGCTCGCAGAGGATAACAGCATCGTAGGCAAAGCGCGGGATGAACACCAGCACGAACACCACCTTGCCCAGGAACTCGATGACACTGGAAAACAGCGGCAGCACCTTTTCGCCCAGGCTCTGCAGGGCGTAGCGGGTGGACAGCAGCACCCCCAGCACCGCATAGAAGGGAGAGGTCCAGCGCAGATAGCGTGCGCCGTTTTCCAGCACGAGGGCCTCCGACGAGCCGGACACCATGCGCACCAGCCACTCGGCGCTCACCTGCATCAGCAGCACCGTCACCACCATGACCACCAGCGAATACAGGTAGATCTCCCGCATGCCCTTGCGGATGCGCTCCGGCTGGCCTGCGCCGTAATTCTGGGAAACGAAGGTGGATGCCGCATTCGCCATGGCGATGAGCGGCATATCCGTGAAGGCAAACAGCTTGCGGGCCGCCGTGTGTCCGGCGATGGTCAGGGTGCCCAGCCCGTTGATGCCATACTGCAAGATCACCGAACCGGCAGACACGATGCTGCTCATCAGGCCCATGGAGATGCTCTGGCTGAACAGGTCCCAGTACAGCTTGCGGCCCACGTCCAGATGCTTCCGGCCCGGGATGAGGATGCGCACCCGCGCCATGACATAAAGGATGCACAGCACCACTGACACGCCTTGTGCGATCACGGTAGCCACAGCGGCACCGGCCACGCCCAGGCCCATCCCGGCAATGAACCACAGGTCCAGCACCACGTTCAGCGCCGAGCTGAGCAGCAGGAACACCAGCGGCATCACACTGTTGCCGATGGCCCGCAGCAGGCCCGCGCACAGGTTGTAAGCGAACATGACGATGACGCCCAGATCAATGATGATGATGTAGCGGTAAGCATCTTCCAGAATTTCGGCGGGGGTGTCCAGCAGCTCCAGCAGGGGCCGCAGGCCGAAAAAGCCCGCCGTGGTGATGGTCAGCGACGCCACCAGTCCGATGACCAGCGACCCGGCCACCGTGCGCTTGAGCAGGTCCTCGTCCTGAGCGCCGTAGGCGCGCGCTGCCACGATGGCAAGGCCGTTGCCGATGCCAAGGCCGAAGCCCACCAGAAGCTCGTAGATGGCTCCGCAGGAGCCAATGGCAGCAAGGGCGGTGTCGCCCAGCACGTTGCCCACGATCATGGTGTCCACGGTGTTGTACAGCTGCTGGAACAGGTTGGAAATGAGAATGGGCAGCATGAACAGCACCAGACTCCTGAAGATGGGGCCGTGCATCAGGTCTACATTCATCTGGAAGAGGTTCTTCTTCCGGGACTGGGTCTGGGTCATAGGGTTCCTCCAACTTTATTTTTACCGCAAAACAAGGGGCCGCCCGGAAAGCAGTCCCTTGTTTTGTCGTTTTATGCAGTTGCTTTTTACGAAGAAGCTGCCCGCGGCGGCCCCTCTCGTGAAAAGGCAGTCAGAGCGGCCCGCAGGCCGCTCTGACTGCAAAATCAAAAACATTTTCCGCTGAAAATTGCCAGAGCGCAAGCGGCGGCAATTCCAATCGTGCTCTTTACAGCTCCTGGGTCTCAAAGCCGTGGCCGGTGAGCACCTCCACGCTGGTAAAGCCTGCGGCCTTGATGGCGGCAGCGGCCTCGTCAAAACCGTAGGTCAGGCTGGCAATGTCGTGGGAATCGGAGGTGATGATCACCTTGCCGCCCATCTTCTGCCACTCACCCAGCAGCCATGGGCCAGGGTAGAAGTCCTTGCGGTAGCCGCGATAAACGCCGCCGGTGCTCACTTCCAGCAGGCAGTCGTTGTCCTTTGCGGCCTGCAGGGCCTTAAGAGCAGCAGCCTTGTAGCGGGGCGACTCCTCGTCGAAGAACTCACCCTTGGCGTTCAGCTTCTTGATCAGGTCGATGTGGGCCAGAATATCCGGCTTGAGGGCGGCCACCTTTTCCACCTCGGCAAAGTAGGCTTCCACAGCGGCCAGCGGGTCGGCGTCGAAGTCGTCGTTGATGCAGTCCCACAGGTCCTGCGGGCGGAAGTCGATCTCGTAATACTTGCCGGTGTTCTTGCCGTACAGGTGGTGTGCGCTGCCGATCCAGTAATCGTAGCCGGTGCGCTTGTCCTCGCTGAGGATGTCCCACTCGATGCCGCACAGGATGTCCACCTTGCCCTTGTACTCGGCCTTGAGCTTGGCGATGGTGGCCTTGTACTGGGCGGTGCGGCTGGGGCTCATGCAGTATTCGCGGTCGCGCTGGGTGTAGCTATGGCCGGTGAAGCCCAGCGTGGTCAGGCCCTGCGCGCACGCAGCGCTTGCCATATCCTGCAAGGTATTTTTGCCATCGCACATGGTGGAGTGGCAATGGACACTGGACTTCTTATAATCTGCCATAATTGCTTCACTGCATCCTTTCCTGCTTGACCTTATGGTCAATGACGTGTCGTTTTTCCAGTTCACGGGTCACGTCCTCCACCGTGATGCCGGCGCTGACCATCAGCACCAGAACATGGTAGGCCAGATCACTGATCTCGTAAACGGTTTCTTCCTTGTCCTCTTTTTCGCCTGCAATGATGACCTCGGTGCACTCTTCGCCCACCTTTTTCAGGATCTTCTCCTTGCCCTTTTCAAACAGGTAGGTGGTGTAGCTGCCCTCCGTGGGGGTATCCTTGCGGCCCTTGATGAGGTTATACAGCCCCTGCCAGCTGAACTGCTTCAACTCCGGGGAGACGTATACTTCATTGAAAAAGCAGCTTTCCGCTCCGGTGTGACAGGCGGGGCCGTCTTTCACGACCTCTACCACCAGTGCGTCGGCATCGCAGTCGGCGGTAATGGACACCACCCGCTGCACGTTGCCGCTGGTCTCGCCCTTGCGCCAGATCTCCTGACGGCTGCGGCTCCAGAACACGGTGCGACCTTCGGCAATGGTGAGGGCCAGCGTCTCAGCGTTCATGTACGCGAGGGTAAGCACCTCTTTGGTGTAGTGATCCTGCACGATGGCAGGGATCAGGCCCTTTTCGTCAAATTTCAGCTCCATGGTCGTTTCTCCCTCCCCGGATGGGGATAGTTCTAGTTTAGCGTATTCGGCTTGCAAACGCAAGGGGTACAGCGTATTTTTACAGGCGCATTTCCACGCCATTCTCCGCCAGATATTCCTTCAGGTCCCGGATGGTCAGCAGCTTCTGGTGGAAGATGCCAGCCGCAAGGCCCGCGTCGATGCCCTTGTGGTGGAACAGCTCCAGAAAATCCTCTTTTCTTCCGGCACCGCCGCTGGCGATGATGGGCACATCCACGCGGGCCGCCACAGCGTCCAGCAGTTCCAGATCAAAGCCATTGCGCACGCCGTCGGTGTCGATGCTGTTCAGGCAGATCTCACCGGCACCGTGGTCCACGCACCAGCGGATCCAGTCCAGCGCATCCCGGCCGGTGTCCTCGCGGCCGCCCTTGGCGAATACCCGGAACCGGCCGTTCACCCGTTTGACATCCGCCGAGAGCACCACGCACTGGTTGCCGTAGCGCCGGGCTGCCGCCGGGATCAGGTCGGGGTCGCGCAGGGCACCGGAGTTGACGCTGACCTTGTCGGCACCGCATTTCAGCACCCGGTCAAAGTCCTCCAGCGTGTTGATGCCGCCGCCCACGGTGAGCGGGATGAATACCTCGCTGGCCACCCGGGTGAGGATGTCGGTGAAGAGGGCGCGGCCCTCAAAGCTGGCGGTGATGTCGTAGAACACCAGCTCGTCGGCCCCGGCCGCATTGTACATCCGGGCCATCTCCACGGGGTCGGCCACATCCCGGATGCCCTCAAAGTTCGTGCCCTTGACCACGCGCCCGCTGCGCACGTCCAGGCAGGGGATGATGCGTTTTGTGATCATATCGGTTTCCCCTCCGTTCAATCCTGTACCAGTTGTACGCAGCGTTCAAGGTCCAGTGCGCCGGTGTACAGGCTCTTGCCCAGAATCGCGGCTGCGGTGCCCATCTCTTTCAGTTCCAGAAGCTCCGCCTCGGACGAGATGCCGCCGCTGGCCGTAAAGGCCACGCCGGGCACCTCTGCTGCCAGCTGGCGGTACAGGGCCAGATTGGTGCCCTGCATGGCACCGTCGCAGGCGATATCGGTGTAGATGATGGCGGTGCACCCGGCGTCTGCCAGCCGCCTGCAGAAGTCCACGCCCGGCTCAGCGCTGACCTCTTTCCAGCCGTGGATGGCCACATAGCCATCCTTGGCATCCACGCCCACGGCGATCCTGTCGCCGTATTTTTGCAGCATCCGGGCGGTAAACGCAAAATCCGTCACCGCCACGCTGCCCAGGATGCAGCGGCCCACGCCGAGGGAAAGATAGTTTTCAATGCGTTCCTCGGTGCGGATGCCGCCGCCCACCTCAATGTACAGCCCGCCCTGTTTGGCCAGTGCGGCAATGGTGTCGTAATTGGAAAGGGTGCCGTCCTTCGCGCCGTCCAGGTCGACAACGTGGAGGTTCTTTGCGCCTGCGGTCAAGAACTGCCGTGCCTGGGCACAGGGATCCTCGCCGTATACGGTCATGCGGCTGTAGTCGCCCTGGGTCAGGCGCACCACCTTGCCGCCGCGCAGATCAATGGCTGGAAACAGTTGCATCATATTCTCCTTATAACTCCGCAAACGCTTTCAGGATGCGCAGGCCGGTGTCGCCGCTCTTTTCCGGGTGGAACTGGGTGCCGTACACCTTGCCCGCCCGTACCGCGCCGGTGACCGGGATGGAATACTCGCTGGTCGCCAGTGTACTCTCGGTACAGTTCTTGCCGTAATAGCTGTGGACGTAATATACATACTCGCCCTCGCGGATATACTGGAACAGCGGGTCATCCTTGACGATGTGCAGTGCGTTCCAGCCGATCTGCGGCACCTTCAGGCTCTTGTCCGTCAGGTCCGGCTCCAGCGGGCACACCTCGCCTTGGATAAATCCCAGGCCCGCGTGTTCGCCGTACTCATAGCTTTTTTCAAACAGCAGCTGCATGCCCAGGCAGATGCCCAGCAGCGGCTTTTTTTCCGCCTCGGCCCGGATGACCGGCACAAGGCCGGTGGCCACCAGCTTGTCCATGGCGTCGCCAAAGGCACCCACGCCGGGCAGGATGAGCCGGTCGGCTTTGCGGATGGTATCGGGGTCGGCGGTGACCACCGTGTCCTGCCCCAGCTGTGCAAGGCTGGATTTCAGGCTGAACAGGTTGCCCACGCCGTAATCCATGATCGCGATCATACCAGCAGTCCTTTCGTGGAGGGGATCTCGTCCTTGTGGGCTTCGTCGATCTTCACCGCCGCACCCAGCGCATGTCCGGCCCCCTTGAAGCAGGCTTCGAGGATGTGGTGAGTATTTTCGCCCGCAAATTGTACAAAATGGACGGTGGCGGGCACGCTGCGGGCAAAGCCCAGCCAGAATTCCTTGGCGCACTCCACGTCAAAATCGCCCACCTTCTCGGTGGTGCAGTGGATGTCCCAGTTCAGGGTGCAGCGGCCGGACAGGTCCACCGCGCACAGGATCAGCGCTTCATCCATGGGCAGGTGGAAGCTGCCGTAGCGCTGGATGCCGCGCATATCGCCCAGCGTCCGGGCAAACGCCTGCCCCAGCGCGATGCCCACATCCTCGGTGGTGTGGTGGTAGTCCACCTCCACGTCCCCGTGGCAGGTGAGTACCAGATCGAACCGGCCGTGCCGGGCAAACAGCTCCAGCATGTGGTTCAGGAAGCCGCACCCCGTGTCGATCTCGTAACGGCCGGAGCCGTCCAGATCCAGCGTCAGGTCGATCTGGGTCTCGTTGGTGTTGCGTTCCAGAGAGATCATCCGGTTTTCCATGGTTCATTCCTCCAGAATTTTGTCCAGTATTTCCACAAGGGCCTGCATCTGCTCCGGCGTGCCGATGGTGATGCGCAGCCAGTTGGCGATGCGGGGTGCGTCAAAATGCCGCACCAGAATGCCGTTTTGCTTCAACGCTTTGTAAAGTTCTCCGCCGTCTTTCCGGTCCGTACTCGCAAACAGGAAGTTGGACCGGCTGTCCAGCACTGCAAAGCCGCGGGCTTCCAGCTGCTGCTTCGTCCAGCTGCGGGTGTCCACGATGGCGGCACGGGTGCGGTCAAAGTAGGCCGTATCTTCCAGCGCGGCCTGCCCGGCTTTCAGGGTCAGGCGGTTGATGTTGTAGGGGTTCAGGCTGAACTTGACCCGGTTCAGGTCGGCAATGAGCTTTGCATTGCCCATGGCCAGACCCAGCCGGGCACCGGCCAGCTGGCGGGACTTGGAGAAGGTCTGCACCACCAGCAGGTTCTCGTACCGGTCGATGAGGGGCACGCAGCTCTCGCCGCCAAAGTCCACATAGGCCTCGTCCACGATGACCACGTTGTCGGGGTTGGCCTGCAGGATGCCCTCGATGGCGCTGCGCGGCAGGGCAAGGCCGGTGGGGGCGTTGGGGTTGGCGATGACGATGGTCTGGTGCAGGCCATCGTAGTCCTTCGGGTCCAGCGTGAAATCATCCTTCAGCGGGATGATGTGGCTGGAGATGTGCAGCAGCCCGCACCACACGCCGTAGCAGCCATAGGTGATGTCGGCATAGGCCAGCGGGTGCTGTTCGTCGCAGAAGGCCCGCAGCGCAAAGAACAGGTTCTCGTCGCTGCCGTTGCCGGGCATGATCTGATCCGGCTGCAGGCCAAAGTGGGCCGCCGCTGCCCGCAGCAGGTCGGCACAGGCGGGGTCGGAGTAAAGGCGGAGCTTTTCCACTTCGGCTTCACTCACCGCCGCCACCACCGCCGGGGACGGCAGATAAGGGCTTTCGTTGGTGTTCAGTTTGATGTACTGCTGGTCCTGCGGCTGTTCGCCCGGCGTATAGGGGGTGACAGCGGACAGGGTGGGGGAAAGAAAACGGCTCATGAACAATATCCTCCAGTTTTCTTTTATCGGCAAGCGGCCTCGCCCTCTCCGCCACGGCTTACGCCGTGCCACCTTGCTCCCCGCTTTGTCGCTTACGCGACATCTCTCCCCAGCTGGGGAGAGTCTGTCAGAGGGAGAGGCAAGAGCCGTACCGTAACGTTCTTGGCTCTCCCTTTGGGAGAGCTGTCACCGAAGGTGACTGAGAGGGCGAGCCTCTTTCACTTCTCGTACCGGATGGTCACGCTCTTTGCGTGGGCGTGCAGGCCCTCGCGCTCCGCAAAGTCGGCAATGCGGGGGGCCACTTCGCCCAGTGCCTCGCGGGTGTAGTAGAGGAAGCTGGACTTCTTCACGAAGTCATCCACGCCCAGCGGGCTGGAGAAGCGGGCCGTGCCGCTGGTGGGCAGGGTGTGGTTGGGGCCGGCGAAGTAATCGCCCAGTGCCTCCGGCACGTTGCGGCCCAGGAAGATGCTGCCCGCGTTTTTGATCTCGTTCAGCACGCCGAAGGGGTCCTCCACGCAGACCTCCAGATGCTCCGGCGCAATGATGTTGCAGGCCTCAATGGCCTTGTGCAGGTCGGTGCAGACGATGATCTTCCCGTTGTCGTCCACGCTGGCGCGGGCAATGGCGGCACGGGGCAGCTGGGGGATCTGCACCTCCAGCTCTGCCTGCACGGCCCTGGCCAGCGCCGGACTGTCGGTGACAAGAACAGGGCTGGCCAGCTTGTCGTGCTCGGCCTGGCTCAGCAGATCTGCCGCCACCCAGGCGGGGTTGCAGCCGCCGTCGGCCAGCACCAGGATCTCGCTGGGGCCGGCGATCATATCAATGCCCACCTTGCCGAACACCTTCCGCTTGGCGGTGGCAACGTAGATGTTGCCGGGGCCGACGATCTTGTCCACCGCCGGGATAGTCTGGGTGCCGTAGGCCAGCGCGGCCACGGCCTGTGCACCGCCGGTCTTGAAGATCTTGGTCACACCGGCGGTGGCGGCGGCGGCAAGGACGACCTCGCTCAGGGCGGTGGACAGGACCCCGCGAAGATCGACGAGGCCTTCACCCAGGTCAAGAGCCAGGTAGCCCAGGCGGGCAAGTAAAGAGACCGTGTTCGAACGAGGCAAACGCATGGGGGTCGACGTGGGCAATGCCCGCGTCGGCCTGGCTCTGAGCGACCCCGACGGAATCCTGGCGACGCCGCTCCAGACCCTGAAGCGCAACGCCAACACGAATTCGGATCGCCGAGTCCTGCGCAAACTGGTCACGGTCCACGAGGTCACGGAAATCTTCGTGGGCCATCCCCGCACCATGAGCGGCGGATCGAGTGCTTCCACACAGATGGCGGAGGAGTACGCCAACGCCCTGGTCGCGGAACTTCGTGACGAAGGCGTTACAGACATTCCCGTGTGGCTCGTGGACGAGAGGCTCACCACAGTCTCTGCTCACAGGTCCCTCCACGACGCGGGCGTGTCTTCACGAGACTTCAAGTCCGTGGTCGATCAGGTGGCAGTCC
>OGKZ01001670.1_pt1 | contig 14089 bp, 9 predicted proteins | sample 1572571 | NCBI WGS metagenome assembly OGKZ01 (sample SAMEA2581906, study PRJEB24529) | metagenome | biome: Human gut stool | place: China | collected 2011 | reverse complement strand
GTGTGAGCCTTGCCAAGACCAGCAACAGCTACGTCGCCACCCAGTACGCCATCAACGCCGACGGCTCGACCGGCGACGTCGTCGGCTCTTCGACCTTGTACATCTCGGCGAAGGACAGCACCGCTTCCAGCGTCTCCAAGTACGCAGAGCTGGACGACCCCATGACCGTGCAGGAAGCCAACAAAGCTTATCTGGGCTTTGCGGCGGCGCGCGGCATGAACGTGACCTTCTCCAACATCACCTACACCACGAGCACGTGGAACGCTTCCGAGTGGACGCTCCAGCCTACCAGCTATGTTGCCCCCGTTTACCAGATCACCAGCCCTGCCACCTGCACCGGTGACAGCTATGAACTGGTGTTCAAGGCCAACGCCGACGGCAAAGCGACCGTCTCCGCAAACGGTGTGGTCGTGGACAAAAATGTGGACATCAAGGCAGGTGAGCCCTTCTCCAAGAGCTACGCCGTGACCGGCGATACCACCTTTAAGGTCAAGTTCACCCCGGACAAAAACTACGCTATCAGCGCGTACGAAAAGCTGAGCAGCTACGATTCCGCTGCTATCGAGAAGAAGGTTTCGCTCCGTACTCTGGGCGCGAACGGCATCATCGTCGTCACCCCGGACGGCAGCGCAGCTAACAATGGCACCCGTGCGGAAGACGCAGTTGACATTCAGACCGCGCTGAACTACGCCGCAGCAGGCCAGACCATCCAGCTGGAAAGCGGCACCTACCATCTGACCGGTGAGCTGAAAGTCGAGCGCGGCCGCGACGGCACCGCAGAAGCTCCCATCACCATGACGACTGCTGACGGCAAGTACGCAACGCTGGACTTCGGCGGCGTCGGCACTGGTTTCAGTGTCTGGGGCAATTACTGGAACATCAGCAAGATCAACATCACCAACACCGCAGACGGCGCGAAGGGTATGCAGCTGGCCGGCAGCTACTGCGTCCTCGAGCAGATGAATTTCTACAACAACGGCAACACCGGCCTGCAGGTCTCCGGCCTGTCCACTGATAACAAGGCTCTGTGGCCCAGCCACAACACCATCAAGAACTGCACCTCCATGAACAACGCAGACCGCGCGATGGAAGACGCCGACGGCTTTGCCGCCAAACTGACCACCGGCGAGGGCAACGTCTTCGACGGCTGCATCGCTGCTTACAACGCCGATGACGGCTGGGATCTCTTCGCAAAGGCTGCAACCGGTTCCATCGGCGCGGTCACCATCCAGAACTGCGTCGCCTACAAGAACGGTTATCTGATGCTGGCTGCAGAGCCGGTCAAGAAGCAGTCGCTCCAGTTCCCGACCGTCACCTGTGACGACGACGGCAACCTGAGCTTCAGCAATGTTGCTGTCACCATCGCGGCAGGCAACGGCAACGGCTTCAAGATGGGCGGCACCAATCTGCCCGGCAACCACAAGCTCCTCAACTCCATCTCCTACGACAACGCCGCCAAGGGCATCGACTCCAACTCCTGCCCGGACGTCAAGGTCTACAGCTCCACTTCCTACAACAACGAGGGCTATAACGTCGCGCTCTACACCGGCAACAAGTCCGCTGTGACCGACTATGCCGCCGACGGTGTCATCTCCTTCCGCAAGGGTACCGACGGCAAGGAGCAGCTGGCCCTCCAGAGCCAGAGCAGCACCGCTGTCTACGGCCCGAACAACTTCTACTGGGATTCCGAAACCCAGACCAGCCACAACAAATCCACCAACACCGTCACGGTGAAGGAGAGCTGGTTTGAGAGCCTCGACACCTCCGTTGCTCCGACCCGGAACGCAGACGGCAGCATCAATATGCACGGCCTGCTCCTGCTGACCGCTGAGGGTCTGGCCGCCACCGATGCAGGCGCACGCGGTTCCGCATGGGGTCAGCCCGAGGCGGCCAAGGCGACCATCTGGGTCGTCGGCGACTCCACCGTTTCCGCTTTCGACGACAGCTATTATCTGCCGCGTGAAGGCTACGGTGAGGAGATTGCGAACTACTTCAACGCAGATGTCTACAATCTGGCTGTCTCCGGTGCGTCCAGCAAGGACTTTACCGGCATGAGCAGCTACAATACCCTGATGAACGGTTCCGATACCGTTCCGGCTCTGGGCGACGCTTCCGGCGACAAGTTCCTCATCATCGGCTTCGGCCACAATGACGAGAAGACCGAGCCTGCCCGTTACACCAACCCCAACGGCGACTACAAAACCGAAGGCTCCTTTGCCAACAGCCTCTATGTCAACTACATCCAGCCTGCTCTGGAGCGCGGTGTCATCCCGGTCGTCTGCACGCCTATTGCGCGCCTGACGAACGAGAACACCAAGGCCAGCTACGACAGTGCTTCCGGCCACAAGACCCAGACCGTCACCATTGGCGACACCGTCTATGAGGGCGGCTATTACGCACAGGCCATCCGTGATATGTGCAGCGAGCTGCACCTCATCTGCGTGGATCTGACCGATGCCACCATCAACGAGAACATCACGATGGGCAAAAAGGCTCAGTACACCCACAGCTTTACCGGCGCAAAAGAAGGCAAAAAGGGCAATCTGGTTCCCACCGGTCTTGACTTGACCCACACCAACAGCTATGGTGCAAAGCTGAACGCATGGCTCATCGACCAGCTCACCATCGACACGCCGCTGGGCGCGTACAGCAAACACAAGGAAAAGCCCACCTACAAGCAGTTCTACGGCGATGCCGCAAACCCGGATTACGTTCCTTCCAGCTATGTCTCTCCCACCGAGAACAGCACGCTCTGGCCGGCCTTTACCGACGCCAACGGCACCGTCTGGAATGGTTCCGTCTTCGGCAATGTCGGCGGCAATGATAAAATCTCCGGCGGCGATTTCACCGCAACAGTTGACGGCCAAAACATCACCCTCGGCGTCACCAACAACCGCGGTAAGATCGCGTCCACGGTGGACGGCCTGATGATGTACTACGTCAAGCTGCCTGCAGGCACCAACTTCACTCTGACCGCAAAGGCCACCGTCAACTCACTGGCAAAAAACAATCAGGTCTCCTTCGGCCTGATGGCCCGTGATGAGATGTATGTTGATACCAGCATCTCCGACCCCATCGGCGATTATGTCGCCGTCGGCACCCGGAATCAGGGTGCGATCAACTGCTTCGGCCGCAAGAGCGGTGAGTTGTACGACGGCCCGGCTGCGACTGTCAAGTACGGTGCAGGCGACACCGTTGACCTGAAGCTCATCGGCACGGCAGACGGTTTCACTCTGATCTACGGCGACAACGAGACGGCTTCCACAGGCTTCGACTACGCACTGACCGCCATTGATTCCGATTACATCTATGTCGGCTTCTATGTGGCACGCAATGCAAATGTCACCTTCAGCGATATCCAGCTGACGACCAACGGCGTTTTCTCCGCTTCCGGCTCCGGCCTGAAAGCGGTATGGAACAAGGTCAAGGACCTTTTCCCGTTCTAAGCTTCGCCTGATTTTCGGGTTCTTCTTCTGATCCCTTACACACGCAAAAAAGACCAGCGTTGCGGATGCAATGCTGGTCTTTTTTCAGGGCTTTCGCTCTGCGTTATGAACATACACGAAGAAAGAAGGAAGGCAATTACTTCAGGAAGTCCGGCAGGGGCTTGCCCTGCTTGAGCCACTGATGATACTCGGCGGTCGCGGCGAACTCCACGTCACCGGCAGAGTTCAGCGCAGTCTCCACAGAGTCCTGGATCACGCCGATGATGAAGCCGACACCGACCATCTGCATGGCCACATCGTTGGAGATGCCAAACAGGGAGCAGGCCATGGGGATGAGCAGCAGAGAGCCGCCGGCCACGCCGGAAGCGCCGCAGGCACCCAGAGCGGACATGGCGCTCAGGACGATGGCGGCGGGCAGGGTCACGGGGATGCCCAGCGTGTTGGCCGCAGCCAGCGTCATGATGGTGATGGTGATAGCCGCGCCATCCATATTGATGGTAGCGCCCAGCGGGATGGAGACGGAATACATATCCTTATCCAGCCCCAGCTTTTCGCACAGATCCATATTGACCGGGATGTTGGCGGCAGAGCTGCGGGTGAAGAAGGCGGTCAGGCCGGATTCACGCAGGCAGCGGAACACCAGCGGATACGGGTTGCAGTGCAGATACACAAAGATGATAAAGGGCGAGACGACCAGTGCCATAAAGAGCATGGTGCCCACCAGCAGGAGCAGCAGCCTGCCGTACTGGGTAAAGATGGACAGGCCGTTGCTGGACACGTTGGTGTACACAAGGCCCATGATGCCGAAGGGTGCCAGATTGATGATCCAGCGGACGATCTGGGAAACTGCATCCGCTGTGTTCGCCAAGAACAGCTTGGTGCTGTCTGCTCCGTACTTCTTCATGGCCAGACCGAACAGGCAGGCCCAGAACAGGATGCCGATGTAATTGCCGTTCAGCAGGGCACCGACGGGGTTTGCCACAAAGTTGGTGAGCAGGGTGTTCATCACCTCGCCCAGACCCTGGGGCACCACCTCGGATTCTGCCGCCTCAGCCAGAACGACGGTCTGAGGGAACAGGAAGCTGGTCACCACCGCAATGGCGGCGGCCAGGAAGGTGGTGAGCATGTACAGCCAGATGACCGTGCCAAAGCGCCGGTCCAGCCTGGACGTGCCCTGCGCCAGCGCACTGGCCACGATAACGAACACCAGCACCGGGGCAATGCCCTTCAGGGCACCCACGAACAGGCTGCCGAACTCTTCCACCCAGCCCGCACCGGGCACCGCCAGTGCCAGCACCGCACCGACCACAAGGCCGATGACGATGCGCAGGATCAGGCTGGTGGCGTTGTACCTTGCCGCAACCGCTTTCAACGTTTTCATAACTTTTCTACTCCCCTATCCAGATTGTACGCCTATGGCGTACAGTTTTCCCATTCCTCTACACGGAACAAGTACGATTATACGCCTCGCAGGCCGAAAAGTCAAAGATTTTTCCCATTTTTTTGGTTTTTATTTCAATGTGTACTGACAGGAGCTTTTTTAACTGTCCGCACACAGAATACAATTTTACAAAAAGAGACCGCACCCCGTGTGTTTCGGGATGCGGTCTGTTCCGGTTTTAGTCGAGATAGGACACCTTGCCGGGTACAAAGCCCTGAATACCCATGCCGGGCGCATCGGAGACGGTGATGTTCTTCTCGTTGAACACAGCACCGCCGAGGATGTGGTCCTCGCTGCAGAGCACCGGGCCGTCAAGGTCGATCTTGGTGATGATCTTCTTGGCGCAGGCCAGCTCCACGGCGGCGTTGACCGAGATCTTTGCTTCCAGCATACAGCCGATCATGCACTCCACGCCGTACACCTCAGCAGCGGCGGCAATGCGCAGGGCATTGGTGATGCCGCCGCACTTCATCAGCTTGATGTTCACCAGGTCGGCCGCGCCGGTCTGCATGATCCGCAGGGCATCTGCCGGGCTGAACACGCTCTCGTCGGCCAGCACGGGCACATCGGCATGGCGGGGGACATACTGCATCCCCTCAAGGTCTGCGGCAGGCACGGGCTGCTCCACGAACTCAATGTCCAGCCCCTTCTCCTGCATCTGGTTCAGGATGCGGACCGCCTGCTTGGCGTTCCAGGCCTGATTGGCATCGATGCGGAGCTTGATGTCCCGGCCCACGGCCTGCCGCACTGCGGCAAGGCGGGCCACATCCAGCTCAGGGTCGATACCAACCTTGACCTTCAGGCAGTCGTAGCCGCGTTGGACGGCGGTGCGGGCATCCCGGGCCATCTCCTCCGGCGGGTTGACGCTGATGGTGATATCGGTCACGATGTTTTTGCGGGCACCGCCCAGCATCCGGTAAACAGGGGCGCTGTACTTCTGGCCCAGCAGATCCCACAGGGCCATGTCCACAGCGGCCTTGGCGCTGGTATTGTGGACAAGCGCCTTCTGCACGGCGGCGGTCAGATCCTCGAACTCATCGAGGTCGCGGCCCAGCAGGGCAGGGGCGATATGATCCCGAATGGCACCGAGGATGGCCCCGGTGGTGTCGCCGGTGATGACACCGGTCGGGGGTGCTTCGCCGTAGCCCACCGCACCGGTATCGGTGTGGAGCTCCACGATAACATCCTCAACGCTGTTCACAGTGCGCAGTGCCGTTTTGAACGGCACCCGCAGCGGGGTGGAAATGCGGCCCAGCCGCACCTGCGTGATCTTCATAGTCCCGTCCTCCTTTTTATTCCAGCGGCAGGTTTGCCAGCTTGACAATGGCGTTTGCAATGATCTGGGCGTTCTGCACCAGACGTTCCAGATCGATGCATTCATCGGGCTGATGCTCTGTGACCGGGTCGCCCGCGAACAGGGGGCCAAAGGCCACCACATTGGGCAGCATCTTGGCGTAGGTGCCGCCGCCGATGCACTTGGGCGGGGCATTGTCGCCGGTGGCATCCCGGTAAACCTCCAGCAGGGCGCTGACCAGCGGGGTCTCGGCAGGGTAGTAGAGCTTTTCCTTGTGCACCTGCCCATCCAGCGCCCAGCCTGCGGCCTCAAAGGCGGCCTGCACAGCGGGCTGGCAGTCCGCCCGTTCCATGGTCACGGGATAGCGGTAGTTCAGCTTGACCCACAGATGCTGCGCGTCACCCTCGATCAGCCCCCAGTTGCAGCTCATGGGGCCGGAGAGCGCATCCTCCAGCCGGTGGCCCAGCAGGCGCTCGCCGTAGGGGTCGGTGCCCAGCTTCTCGGCCAGAAAGTGCACGGCCTGCCTGGCATCCCCCTCCAGCGGCAGCCGGTCAAGGTAGCACACCAGCCGCCCGATGGCGTTTTCGCCCTGCTCCGGGTGGCTGCCGTGGGCCGAAACGCCCACCGCTTCCACCTGATAGCCGCCGGGGACGGCCGTCACGGTGATGTGCTCTGCCTCCGGCAGGGAGGCCCCCGCCGGGGCGGTCAGCACAGCGCAGGCGTAGTCCGGCACCACATTACCGGCCACGCCGCCCTGCACCCTGCTCAGCTGCCAGGCACCGGTCTGGTGCAGCTGCACAGCATAGCTCTCGTTCAGGATGCCCTTTTCGCCGTTGATGAGCGGATACTCGCCGTCCGGGGTGAAGCCCAGCACCGGGATCTCCCCGCCGTGGGCCTTGTAGTACAGCACGTCCCGGTCGTTGGTCTCCTCGTTCAGGCCGAACAGCAGCCGGACACGGCGGTTGAGCGGAATGCCCAGATCCCGGATGGCTTTCAGCGCGAACAGGCTGGCCACCACCGGGCCTTTGTCGTCAATGGCACCCCGGCCATACAGCCTGCCGCCCTCGATCCCGGCGGCGTAGGGCGGGTGGTGCCAGCCCTCGCCCTCGGGCACCACGTCCAGATGCCCCAGCACCGCCACCATCTCGTCCCCGGTGCCGATCTCGCACCAGCCGATGTACCGATCCATGTCGGTGGTCTCAAAGCCCAGCTCATGGCAGAGGGCCAGCGCCTCGGCAAAGCAGGCATCCACCTCCTCGCCAAAGGGCTTGCCCGGCAGCGGGTCGGCCTCCACACTGCGCCTGCGCACCAGCCGCTGGAGCGCCGCCACCATCTGGGGCCGCAGCGCCGCCACGGCCTCGTTCAGTTTTTTGTCCATACGTTCCACCCCTTTTGTGATTCATTTCACAGCTTGTATTATAGAACGATTGCCCCCGCTCCACAAGCCCCCAGTTCCACGAAAAAAAGCCCCCGCATACTTCATCAGAAGTATCCGGGAGCGCTCGGTTTCAATTGAAAATTGTCAAATCCTATGATATACTGTTTTTAATGCTGGTAACAGCAGGAAAAAAGGTGCTGTCTGCAATGCAGGTGGTCATGCTTCTCGCTCCTGGTGTGCTTACAACGCCGCGCAAGCGGCAACGTTGCTCCGGGAAACGGAACTTTTTTGATTTTGTACCCTTTCCCGGAGCCTTTTAGGCGAAGGGAGGGATGTCGAATGTCTCTGACAGAAGTTTGTGCTCTGTTGACGGTAGTGATCAGCCTGCTGGCTCTGCTTGTCACCGTTGCGAAAGCCGCATTTGATGCTGGCTGGAAGATTTCTCACGAGAAGAGCGATAAAAACAAAGAAGATTGACCGCCTCTGTTTCCCCAAACCGAACGGTCAATCTTTTTTGATCCACTAGAAACGGGAAGCTGACCAAACATTGCTCGTCAGCACCTTTTCTATTTGTAGTATAGTCAATTTTAAACGATTTGTCAAGGGATATCCACCACTGTCAGACTGCCGTCTGTTTTTTCTTTTTTTTTTTTTTTTCAAATTTTTTTGAAAAAGGGTGAAAGGATTCCGCGCGGCGTGTATTTAAGGAAGTAAGAGCATCCATTTTTGCCGGAGCTCCACTTCCGGCCCAAAGAAAGTGAGGGACCCCCTATGAAGAAACGACTTATCAGCCTGCTGGTGGCGCTGTGCATGGCGGTAACGCTCCTGCCTGTGTCGGCAATCACAGCGTGGGCGGAGGAAGGCGGCTCCAACTTGAAACCTTTACAAATTCAGTCTGGTTATCCAGTTCTCGATGATATAGCTCCTACAACCGATTCCCAAAATCACCAAATTTATACCGGTGATGGCTGGAGCTATGATGCTACGGCTAAAGTTTTGACCATCGCCCCCGAAAACCCTACTACCTATGATTTGAAAGAGTGCGGAAACATCCGTCAGGATCAAAACAGTATTTTATGTTCTGCCATCATAAGGGAAAACGCAACGATTGTAAATGGTAATTTTTTGGACATCGATAATCCTGGTCCCAGTATTACCAATCATGGCACTATAACGAGTGGAGCTTACTCAATGCCCGTTATAAATCATAGTACTATTACCGGCGGCACTTTTTTTGATCCCATTACCAATGACCCCACTGGCACGATTGAAAATGGCACATTTAGTTCTACCGTTACCAACAATGGCACCATAAAGGGCGGCATTTTTCGTAAAAAACCAGAGGATGGCCAAGTCGCTGACGGCTATACCTTGAAAGTGAATTCCCAGAAAAATGTCAACTATGAGATTCGCTACGCAACAATCAAGGATCTCGGCTCAAGCGGTTATGTCATTCCCAATTCCGACCATAATACCAGCATCACCATCCATATTTTTTTCCGTAACCGTCAAGCAATATTATTTCCTATTGATGTTACATTCGGAGACACAAACGACGCACATTGTTTGTTAGAAGATTGGGCACCAAGTCCAAGATATTACGATGATGGTAGCGGTTATTTTTCTGTCACTTTCACCGCACCACCCGCCAATGCGAACACCGTTACCCTGAGCATGCTGACCCGGCTGGTGATCGATATAGACGGCTACCCCGTTGGCACCAAGGGCGGCACCCAGGATTACAGCGGCAACGGCTGGAAGTTTAAGAATGGCACGCTGACGCTGGAAAGCGGAGATTATGATTTTTCCGGTGGGAGAAACGCACTGCGCCCCCTGAACCCGAATGTCCACTTGGTGGTTGAATCCGGTGCAACGCTGACCGGCGGCGCAGCTGGAGATGGGTCTGGTGTCACTTGGCAGCTGACCGAAAACACGGATGACCCGAGTACTTATACGTTGACGATTCGCGGCAGTGGTGCAATGGAAGATTATCTAATGAGCGGTCATCAACCATGGCGCAGTTTCCGGGATCAAATCACCTCTGTTGTCGTTTCTCCCGGTGTAACTTCAATTGGTAATCTTGCTTTTACTCGGTTTAGCAAGCTAATTCATGTTGATATTGCAGATAGCGTAGTATCTATTGGCGAAGGGGTTTTTTCTGAGTGTTCCAGCCTCACTAACATTACAGTTCCACAAAGTGTCACATATATCGGTGTGAATGCCTTTGATTCTTGCACCAATTTAAGCAGCATAACACTTTCAACAAATAACATAACTTCTATCAGGCCTTATACTTTTTCTGGTTGTTCTGAATTGAGCAGTATTGTAATCCCCGACGGCGTAACTTCTATCCAATTGGGTGCTTTTTCTAACTGCACTAAGCTCACCAGTATCACGATTCCCGGCAGTGTAACTTCAATTGGATCGAATGTTTTCGATGGTTGTACTAGCCTGAATGACATCCGCTACTCTGGCACAAGTGAAAGCGTTATTTCTGCTCTTTCTGGCTATGTCCCCACTCTCGTCACCTTTAATTACGGCGACAAAGTGCCTGAAGCAGAGCGGATGATAACAGTATCCGTCAAAACGGGCGAAACATTGACAGCTCCCACCACAATTCCCACCGTTTCCGGCTACGAGTTCAAGGGCTGGCGCACCAAAGATGGCAAGCCTTATGATTTCACTGTTGCTCCTACCGGCAAGTTCACCCTTTACGCCAACTGGGAAAAGATTCCCGACCCGAAGCCCGAACCCAAACCCGAGCCCGAAGCCTCCACCTACACCCTGACGGTGAAGGGCGGCACGTTCACCTACAACGGCGGCGAAGCCATGACCAGCGCCAGCGTACCGGTGGATGCCGAGGTCAAGGTGACGCTGAACCAGAGCGCCGTACCCGAGGGCATGGTGTTCGACCTGTGGGCCATGGATGAAGCCAGCCTGCTGGGCAACCCGGCGGTCGCCTACAACGAGGAGAGCTTTACCATCCCGGCGGGCAGCGTGGCCAAGGGCAGCACCGTGATCGTGGAAGCCCAGTACCGGGATGCCACCATCGAGAGTGAGCCCAGCATTCTGGGCACTGCCGCCATCATCGGCGTGGCCGGTGCAGGCACGGCAGTCATCGTGTGGCAGGGCTACCGCATCGGCATGGAGCTGTACGAGAAGTATTTCCAGCCCACGCCGGAAGAGGATGCGGTGGTCGAACCCACGCTTGAAAGTCAGATGACAGATCCGATTTCCTGAAAGCGGGCTCACCCTCTCAGTCTCGCTTTGCTCGACAGCTCTCCCAAAGGGAGAGCTCTTGACAAACCGATATAAAAACAGCGCCGCTCCATCGTTTCCGGTGGGGCGGCGCATTTTTGTGGTTCAATCCCGGCGCAAAGGCAGGGTCAGGGACATTTTCTGGTAGGCAATGCGGGGCGTGCCATCCTCCACATGGATGATGCCGCACCTGGTAAAGCCGTTTTCTTCCAGCAGGTGCTGCATGATCTTGTTGTCGGCGTGGGTGTCGGCCCGCAGGCTCTCGCAGTGCTCCAGACACCAGGTGATCACAGCAGCGGCAACGCCGGGGTGCCTGCCCGCCGAAGCCAGCCGGTGGATGGTGCCGTAGGGCAGGGTATCGTTCAGCCACTTGCCATCCTCGATCCGGGCATAGGTGGGGTCCGGGCCAAGGACAAAGGCAAACACGCCCTCCAGCTCGCCGTTGACAAGGTAGAGGAAGAGCCGGTTGGAATCAATGTCCTCTTCCAGCAGCTCCTGCGGCGGGAAATGATCTCCCCACTGGGTGGGGTTGCCGGAATCCGCCATCGCCTGCCGGGCGCGGGCATAAATTTTCAGGATCGCATCCAGATCTGCACGTCTTGCTCCACGAAACATCTTCATCCAACCTCTCTTCCGGCAGGCCGCTGCCCGCCCTGATCGTTCTGCTTTAATATAACACAAAACGGCCCTCTCCGTCAAAGCCTGCTGCAAAGGCGGAGAGGGTCGTTCACTGATGCGCTTATGTGCGCTGGCTGCGTGCCCGGCGGTACTCCCGGGGGCTCTGGCCATACCGCTCATGGAACAGGCGGTAGAAGTAGCTGGTGTTCTCGTAGCCCACCTGGGTGATGATCTGCTGGATGTTCAGGTCGCTGCGGCGCAGCAGGCGGGCGGCGGTCTCCATCCGGTGCTTCTGCAGCAGTTCCTTATAGGTCTTTCCGGTCTGGGCCCGGACGCACTCGCTGACATACGCCAGCGAAACGCCGTAGCTACGGGCCACATTGGAAAGGCTTGCTTCGCGGTAATTCTGGGTGATCTCCTGTAATGCCGCCTGGACCAGCGCTTCGCGGCTGACCGCCTCGCCGCGCGTTTCCAGCGGGAAATTCTTGGTCTGTACCATAGCGTTAAAACCCTCCGTTGCGGCAGCGGCGGGCGGGGACAGGGGGATGCCGGACCCCCGCCGCGGCCAGTTCATCAGGCTTTCTGGGGAAGCCTTTCTGCCTATAATACGGGCGGGGCACAGAAATAATTGCAAATAGCTCAAATTTTTACAGAAACAAAAGATCAGAACATATTTTCGTTATGATAACGCCCGCTGCGGACGAACTCCACCCACTCGGCCAGGTTCACGGCGTGGTCGCCGATGCGCTCCAGGTATTTGATGACCATGAGCAGATCCAGGGCGGCATCCACCTTGCCGGGGTCGGCGGCGATCTCCTGCGCCAGCGTATGCTTGATGGCGTTGAAATCGTAGTCCACCTCATCGTCGGCGGCAATGACCCTGAGGGCGGCCTGCTCGTTCTCAGAGGTCAGGGCATTCAGGGCATCCAGGATCATCTTGTGCGCCTTCTGGCCCATCCTGATGGCCTGGCTCACAGCAGGGTCGCCCTCCTTGCGGACAGTGACCAGATGGGGGATGATCTCCGCGATATCGGAGGCATGGTCGCCGATGCGCTCCACATCCGTGACCACCTTCATGGCGGTGGAGATGCGGCGCAGGTCACCTGCCACCGGCTGCTGGCGGAGCAGCAGGGTCATGCAGCGGTGCTCAATGTCCCGCTCCATGTTGTTGATGCGGCCATCGCCCTGCGCCACGGCGGCGGCAGCCCCGGCATCGGCGGTGCAGAGGGCTTCCATTGCAGCTTCCACGGCATCGGCAGCGCTCTGACCCATCTCGGCCAGGGCCGTTTTCAGGGCGGCAAGGTCGTTTTCGTATTGTGTACGGTTGCTCATTGCGTTTTTCTCCTTAGCCGAACCGGCCCGAAATGTAATCCTCGGTGCGCTTATCCTGCGGGGTGCTGAAGATCTGCGCCGTTGGGCCGGCTTCCACCAGCTCGCCCAGCAGGAAGAAGGCGGTGCGGTCGCTGATACGGGCTGCCTGCTGCATATTATGGGTCACGATGACCACGGTGTAGTTCTTTTTCAGCTCGCTCATCAGCTCCTCCACCTTCATGGTGGAGCCGGGGTCCAGAGCGCTGGTGGGCTCATCCATCAGCAGGACTTCGGGCTTGACAGCCAGGGCGCGGGCAATGCACAGGCGCTGCTGCTGGCCGCCGGAAAGGCCCAGGGCACTCTTTTTCAGGCGGTCCTTGACCTCGTTCCAGAGGGCGGCACCCTGCAGGGAGCTTTCCACCAGCTCGTCCAGCTCTGCCTTGTTGTGCACACCGTGCAGCCTGGGGCCGTAGGTGATGTTATCGTAGATGCTCATGGGGAAAGGGTTGGCCTTCTGGAACACCATGCCCACCCGGCGGCGCAGCTCGGTGGGCTGCATCTCGCGGGCAAAGATGTCCTGCCCTTTCAGGCGGACATCACCCTCGATGCGGACCCCGGGCACAAGGTCGTTCATCCGGTTCAGGGTCTTCAAAAAGGTGGACTTTCCGCAGCCGGATGGCCCCAACATGGTGACGATCTCGCCTTCATAAATTTTCAGATTGATATGCTCGACGCCATCACCGTTGTCATAGCGCTTTGTCATATCACGGATTTCCAGTTTTAAACTCCGTTCAGCCATTTTCTATTCCTCTCAATCACTTCATCTTGAAACCGCCGGCAATTGCCTCGGGACCGATATATTTCTTCATCGCAAAGATCATGACTGCGGCGGGGATCATCAGCAAAATTGCAAACACCGCACCGGCCTGACCGGGATAATCCAGAATAATGCCGTACATCTCTACGGGCATCGTCTTGATGCGGGCAAGGCCAACCAGCAGTGTGCCCTGCGCCTCTTCCATGGAACCGAGGAAGGTATAGAGCGTGGCGACCATAATGCCGGGCATCGCCATGGGGAAGGACACCTGGAAGAAGGTGCGGATGGGGCCGGCACCTACGTCCCGAGCGGCTTCCTCCTGTTGCTTGTGAACGGCTTGAAAGGCGCTGCATGGGAGCCAAACCATGAACATCATGGAGTTGATCATATGAATAATGACAACGCCCAGCAGTGTACCCATCAGATTGTATTTATAGAAGAGAATACCAATAGAAGTGTAGATGCCCAGTTTTGGAAACGCATTGGTCAGCAGGAAAGAAAGCATGAAAATCTTTCTGCCGGGGAA
>OGKZ01001667.1_pt1 | contig 14105 bp, 15 predicted proteins | sample 1572571 | NCBI WGS metagenome assembly OGKZ01 (sample SAMEA2581906, study PRJEB24529) | metagenome | biome: Human gut stool | place: China | collected 2011 | reverse complement strand
ACCTTTGTGGTGAGTCGATGCCGGAAATGGGGAAAAAGAGATGCGCTTTAGTCTGAAATAGTTGACTTAGTCCCTTATTGGCGATGTGGTTTTTATTTTGCCTGTCTGTCAGACGGCAGCAAAAAGTAACTTTCCATTTTTTACGCTGATTCAGAATTTAACCATAAAAAAACCCGCCGAAGCGGGTTTTTTCGCAAATTGTTTTCTGCCGGAGCAGAAGCCAATTAACGTTTGGAGAACTGCGGACGACGACGTGCTTTACGCAGACCGACTTTCTTACGTTCAACCTGACGAGCGTCACGAGTAACGAAGCCAGCTTTACGCAGTTCAGAACGCAGGGACTCGTCGTATTCCATCAGAGCGCGGGTGATACCGTGACGGATCGCACCAGCCTGACCAGAGATACCACCACCTTTAACGGTGATGTACAGGTCCAGTTTCTCAACCATGTCGACCAGTTCCAGCGGCTGACGAACTACCATGCGGGCAGTTTCACGACCGAAGTACTGTTCCAGAGAACGTTGGTTGATTACGATTTTACCGTTGCCCGGTTTGATGAAAACGCGAGCTGCGGAACTTTTGCGGCGACCAGTGCCGTAGTATTGATTTTCAGCCATTGCCTATAATCCCGATTAGATGTCAAGAACTTGCGGTTGCTGTGCCGCGTGGTTGTGCTCGTTACCCGCGTAAACTTTCAGTTTACGGAACATAGCACGACCCAGCGGGCCTTTTGGCAACATGCCTTTAACCGCGATTTCAATCACACGCTCAGGACGGCGAGCAATCATCTCTTCAAAGGTCGCTTGTTTGATACCACCGATGTGGCCGGTGTGGTGGTAGTACATTTTGTCTTCGCGCTTGTTGCCGGTAACAGCAACTTTTTCTGCGTTCAGAACGATGATGTAATCACCGGTATCAACGTGCGGAGTGTATTCCGCTTTGTGCTTACCGCGCAGGCGACGAGCCAGTTCAGTAGCCAGACGGCCCAGAGTTTTACCGGTCGCGTCAACAACATACCAGTCGCGTTTTACGGTTTCTGGTTTAGCTGTAAAAGTTTTCATTAAAAGCTTACCCAAATAATAAGTTACACGTTGGTGAACACCCAAACGTCTTCAATTGTTGAGGTTCACACGACAAAGTCCGGCAAACCTACCCCTTCGAATAGCCTATGCCAGCACACAAAAAGTTTTGGGAAAAAAACTTTCTTGTAACGTGGGGTCGCAGGATTATAGAGAAGTCGGGGTCAAAGATCGACCCCTTTATGAGATTTTTCAGGCCGCGCCCGGGGCGGCCTTGCGGCCCTGAATCCGCCTGAAAAAGTCCCCTGTCAGGGCATATGCGGACGTTTGAGGTACTCTTCGCTCTGCATCTCCTGCAGACGCGAGAGACAGCGCTGGAACTCAAACTTCAGCCGCTCGCCCTGGTAAATGTCGTACAGCGGCACTGCCGCGCTGACCACCAGCTTTACATGGCGCTCGTAGAACTCATCCACCAGAGCGATAAAGCGGCGGGCCTCGCTCTCCAGCTGCGCGGTCATCACCGGCACGTCGAACAGCATCACCGTATGGAACAGTCGGGAGAGCGCGATATAGTCATGCTGGCTGCGCGCATCCACGCATAGCGTGGCGAATGACGCCGCCAGCGTCTGGTTTTCTACGCCGAGGGTAGGCAGCTCGCGATGGTTAATCTCCAGCGTCGGCCCGGCAGCGCGCGGCGCTCCCGCCAGCGCGAGCCACAGTTTATCCATCTGTTCGCGGGTGTCGTTATTCAGCGGCGACAGCCACAGGTGCGCCTGCGTCAGGGTACGCAGTCGATAATCGATGCCGGCATCGACGTTCATAATATCGCAATGCTGCTTGATGGCGTCGATCGCCGGCAGAAAACGGGCCCGCTGCAGGCCATTACGATAGAGTTCATCCGGCGGAATATTGGAGGTCGCCACCAGGGTGATGCCGCGGGCGAACAGGGCTTTCATCAGACCACCCAACAGCATGGCGTCAGTAATATCGGAGACAAAAAACTCGTCGAAACAGAGCACGTCGGTTTCCGCTTTAAAGCGGTCGGCGACGATCTCCAGCGGGTCGCTATGTCCCTGCAGGGTGGTCAGCTCTTCGTGTACGCGCAGCATGAAACGATGGAAATGCAGGCGCTGTTTACGCTCGCCCGGCAGGCTCTGGTAAAACAGGTCCATCAGCCAGGTTTTGCCTCGCCCCACGCCGCCCCACATATATAGGCCGCGGACAGGTGCCGTCCCGGCAGCCGGCTCGCGCTTACCCAGCAGTTTGCCGAATTTCGCGCGCAAACCGCCGCCTGACGCGACCGGCGCGGGCTGCGTCTGCAGTTCCTGGTAAATGGTATCAAGGCGGCTCACCGCTTCTTGCTGGACGTCGTCGGGTTGATGGCTGCCCTCTTTCAGGGCTAAAAGGTAACGCGATGTTGGAGACAGGCTTTGCATGATCTAATTGTTATTCCTTTGAAAACCGGTATGTCTTACTTCACGATTGACTAAAAAAAGTCCGTTCTACACTACGCGATGATACGCCAGGATTCCACTTCTGTGGAATTAGCGGTTATAGTGGCACTATCGGGCGCAGGCGGAGAGCCTAAGAGCCACCCTACGGAACCACAATACAACGGGAGATGTTCATGACCTGGGAATACGCGCTAATTGGGTTAGTCGTCGGTATCATCATTGGTGCCGTCGCCATGCGTTTCGGCAACCGCAAACTGCGCCAACAGCAGGCGCTGCAGTACTAACTGGAAAAGAATAAAGCCGAGCTTGAAGAGTACCGTGAAGAGCTGGTGAGCCACTTTGCGCGTAGCGCCGAACTGCTGGATAACATGGCGCACGACTATCGTCAGCTATATCAGCATATGGCGAAAAGCTCTAACAACCTGCTGCCGGACTCCATGGCAGACGCCAACCCGTTCCGCAACCGTCTGGAAGAGTCTGAAGCCAGCAACGATCAGGCGCCGGTCCAGATGCCGCGCGACTACTCCGAGGGCGCATCCGGTTTACTGCGCGGAGGCGCAAAACGCGATTAAGCCTCGCTGCGATTAAAATATTCTCCGGGCGCGCCCGTCGCGCCCGCTCCTTCCCCCACTTCCCGGCTACAATTTAAACCAGTCCCCACATTGTTACCTGCGCAAAAATTCAATAACATCAGGTTATTCAGGACATTTTTCCATACACCTCAGGTTACGAGAGCCAGCATCTAATGAAGAAACAGACTTTGCTGTTGAGTGCGTTAGCGTTAAGCATTGGGTTATCGTTGTCGGTCCTGCCTCCGGCAGCGGCATCCTTACCGACTCAGGTGCCCGGCCAGGGCGCGTTACCAAGCCTGGCGCCGATGCTGGAAAAGGTTCTGCCGGCGGTAGTTAGCGTACAGGTGGAAGGCACCGCCTCGCCGACGCTCAATATGCCGGAAGAGCTGAAAAAATATTTTGGCGATAACGCCCCGCAGGAGCAGGCGCAGCCGTTTGAAGGGCTCGGCTCCGGCGTTATCATCGACGCGGCGAAAGGCTATGTGCTGACCAATAACCACGTCATCAATCAGGCGCAGAAGATCAGCGTCCAGCTGAACGATGGCCGTGAGTTCGATGCCAAACTGGTCGGGAGCGATGAACAGAGCGATATCGCTCTGCTGCAGCTGATTAAGCCAGACCACCTGACGCAAATCGCCATTGCTGACTCTGATAAACTTCGCGTCGGCGACTTCGCCGTCGCCGTCGGCAACCCGTTCGGCCTTGGCCAGACCGCCACATCCGGCATTATCTCTGCCCTTGGCCGCAGCGGCTTGAACCTTGAAGGGCTGGAGAATTTCATTCAGACCGACGCCTCGATTAACCGCGGCAACTCCGGCGGCGCGCTGCTGAACCTCAACGGCGAGCTTATCGGGATCAACACCGCGATCCTCGCGCCGGGCGGCGGCAGCATCGGCATCGGCTTTGCCATTCCAAGCAATATGGCGAAAACCCTCGCCGACCAGCTTATTCAGTTTGGCGAAATCAAGCGCGGCCTGTTGGGCATTAAAGGCATGGAAATGAGCGCCGACATCGCCAAAGCGATGAATCTCAACGTTCAGCGCGGCGCCTTCGTCAGTGAAGTCCTGCCAAACTCCGGCTCCGCCAAAGCGGGGATTAAATCCGGGGACGTCATCGTGAGTCTGAACGGCAAACCGCTGAACAGTTTCGCCGAACTGCGTTCGCGGATCGCCACCACCGAACCGGGTACCAAGGTCAAACTGGGCCTGCTGCGCGACGGAAAGCCGGTCGATGTCGAAGTGACCCTGGATAAGAGCACCTCCTCAACCGCCAGCGCGGAACTGATTATCCCGGCGCTGCAGGGGGCCTCGTTCAGCGACGGCCAGATGAAAGATGGCACCAAAGGAGTGGTGATCGATAATGTGGATAAAGGCAGCGCCGCCGCCCAGGTCGGTCTGCATAAGGATGACATTATCATTGGCCTTAACCGGCAGCGTATTCACTCAATTGCCGAACTGCGCAAAGCGCTCGAAGGCAAACCGCCGGTCATCGCCCTGAACGTGATCCGCGGCAACGAAAGCATCTATCTGCTGCTGCGCTGATTGTCTCTCCGGGCATCGCCGCCATGTGCGATGTCCGGACAACTCATGCTATGCTGCGCCTGACCATTCATTAACGATATCTGCATCATGCCTGGAAAGTTATTACGTTCAGTACTCATCGGTTTGCTTGTCGGGGGTCTGCTGCTGGCCCTGATGCCCTCGCTGCGCCAGTGGCAGTTGGCGCCGACTACCCAGAACGATACGGCAGACGACTCCCCGGCGAGCTATAACGCCGCGGTGCGCCGCGCGGCGCCCGCCGTGGTGAACGTCTATAACCGCGCCCTTAACAGCACCAGCCATAATCAGCTGACGCTTGGCTCAGGGGTGATTATGGATCAGCGCGGCTATATCCTGACCAACAAGCATGTTATCAACGATGCCGATCAGATTATCGTCGCCCTGCAGGACGGCCGCGTCTTCGAAGCGCTGCTGGTAGGATCCGATTCCCTCACCGATCTCGCCGTGCTCAAGATCAATGCTACCGGCGGGCTGCCGGTGATCCCGATCAATCCGAAACGCACGCCGCACATCGGCGACGTGGTGCTGGCGATTGGCAACCCTTATAACCTGGGGCAGACCATCACCCAGGGGATTATCAGCGCCACAGGGCGCATTGGCCTCAATCCGACCGGCCGCCAGAACTTCCTGCAGACTGACGCCTCGATCAACCACGGTAACTCCGGCGGGGCGCTGGTGAACTCCCTCGGCGAGCTGATGGGGATTAACACCCTCTCCTTTGACAAGAGCAATGACGGCGAAACGCCGGAAGGCATTGGCTTTGCGATCCCGTTCCAGTTAGCGACCAAAATTATGGATAAACTGATCCGCGATGGCCGGGTGATCCGCGGCTATATCGGCATTAGCGGCCGGGAGATCGCCCCGCTGCACGCGCAGGGCGGAGGGATCGATCAGATTCAGGGGATCGTCGTTAACGATGTGGCCCCGGACGGTCCAGCGGCGCAAGCCGGGATCCGCGCCAACGACGTAATCATCTCCGTGAATGACAAACCCGCCGTCTCGGCGCTGGAGACGATGGATCAGGTGGCCGAGATCCGCCCGGGATCGGAAATTCCGGTGGTCATCATGCGTGATGATAAGAAAATCACGCTCCATATCGCCGTCCAGGAATACCCGGCCACCAACTAAACGGCTCCCCGTTTGGGGAGCCACGTTAATCGCTAAATACCGGACCGGCCGGGAATCTGACCAGAAACCCGGTTTCCATGAATGCTGGACAATAAAAAGCCGGAACAGCGGTTCCGGCTCTTCTGTTAGGGCGAGATTACTTGTTGACGAAGTCTTCGCCGAGCGCGATATCTTTCTTCAGGGTGTCCAGCATGCCCTCCAGCGCCTGCTGTTCAAAGGCGCTGAGTTTGCCGATAGACTGTCGCTCTTCCACGCCGTTTTTCCCCAGCAGCAGCGGCTGGGAGAAGAAACGCGCATAGTGGCCGTCGCCTTCCACGTAGGCGCACTCCACCACGCCTTTTTCCCCCTGCATGGCGCGAACCAGAGAGAGACCAAAACGGGCAGCCGCCTGGCCCATCGACAAGGTCGCCGACCCGCCGCCCGCTTTCGCTTCCACGACTTCAGTACCGGCGTTCTGAATACGTTTAGTCAGGTCGGCAATTTCCTGATCGCTAAAGCTGACGCCGGGGATCTGCGACAGTAAAGGCAGAATGGTGACCCCGGAGTGACCACCAATGACCGGGACTTCCACCTCGGTTGCCGATTTACCTTTCAGCTCCGCCACAAAGGTATTGGAACGGATGATGTCCAGCGTGGTAACGCCGAACAGTTTGTTTTTATCGTACACGCCGGCTTTTTTCAGTACTTCGGCGGCGATAGCCACGGTGGTATTCACCGGGTTGGTGATAATGCCGATGCAGGCCTGCGGGCAGGTTTTGGCAATCTGCTGCACGAGGTTCTTCACGATACCCGCATTCACATTAAACAGGTCGGAACGATCCATGCCGGGCTTACGCGCCACGCCCGCGGAGATCAGCACTACATCCGCGCCTTCCAGCGCCGGAGTAGCGTCTTCACCGGAAAATCCTTTAATTTTTACATCTGTGGGGATATGACTTAGATCTACCGCCACGCCCGGTGTAACCGGAGCGATGTCGTACAACGAGAGCTCTGAACCTGAAGGCAGTTGGGTCTTAAGTAGTAGGGCAAGCGCCTGGCCGATACCACCGGCAGCGCCAAGGACTGCAACTTTCATCCTAAACTCCTTATTATGGTTAATTTAGTCTTTCGTTATTCCGTCGCCTGGACCTTAATTCACAAGATGAACAATTACAATGATTATGGCTGAAGAATGCATTATTGTGCGTAGCAATAGAACAGCGGCGCACTTTATGCTTCCTGACTGACCATCCAGCAAAGCGAAGTACCGGATCGACTATTGGTTACAATACACCCAGCCAGTTGCGCAAAACAACACCAACTCAATAACATTTCATTTACTTTTACATGGCTTTAAGCGTTGTGATGAGAACATGTTCCTTATACGGTTTTTTTGCTAAAATATGCCCCCTTCATAACATTATTGACCTATCCTTTCGCGGATTATTTGCATAAAAATTCATGGTTATGCATAATGATGTTGATTTTACCACCATAATCTGGGTGACTTATGCGAAGTTCGGCAAAACAAGAAGAACTGGTTAAAGCGTTTAAAGCGCTGCTTAAAGAAGAGAAATTCAGCTCGCAGGGAGAGATCGTCCAGGCGCTGCAGGAAGAGGGCTTCGAGAATATCAACCAATCGAAGGTTTCCCGCATGCTCACCAAATTTGGCGCGGTTCGTACCCGTAACGCCAAAATGGAAATGGTCTATTGCTTGCCTGCCGAGCTTGGGGTACCGACCACCTCCAGCCCGCTGAAGAATTTGGTGCTGGATATCGACTATAACGATGCCGTAGTGGTGATTCATACCAGCCCCGGCGCCGCGCAGCTGATCGCCCGTCTTCTCGACTCGCTGGGCAAAGCGGAAGGCATTCTTGGCAGTATCGCCGGGGATGACACCATCTTCACCACCCCTGCGCGCGGCTTTACGGTGAAAGATCTGCACGACGCCATTCTGGTTCTGTTTGAGCAGGAACTCTGAGTAATTCCCCTCTGGCTACCGTCAGAGGGCGACTCCCTTTTCTTTTGCCTCTCCCCCCTTCAGGCACAACAACTATTTAACACTTAGTGTCATTTACGCCGTCTATACGTTCTTTTACTAACGCGAAAATCGTAAAACGCACAAAAGATCAAATTCGTATACCTTTATGAATTTATTAGAAATAAATCTTATCGCTGTCGCTAACGTGTCATTTTTAATTCTTATCCGTTATAAAAAGCGCAATCTATTGTAACTATTAACGCACAAAACAATTAGCATGGTATTAATATTTTTGGTGATTAGTGTATACTTGGTTTTGTGATGAGGGTCACGAAACAAAGACCCCCAACAAAAAGATTCGACGAGGTGAACATCATGAAAATCAAAACCACTGTAGCTGCTATCAGCATCCTGTCCGTCGTGTCGTTTGGCGCTTTCGCCGCTGATATTATCAACAGCGAGCAGGCCCAGGGCCGCGAGGCCATCGGCACGGTTTCCGTCGGCGCGGTAGCATCTTCCCCGATGGATATGCATGAAATGCTGAACAAAAAAGCGCAGGAAGAAGGGGCTTCTTCTTACCGCATTATTGAAGCCCGCACTGGCGACCACTGGCATGCCACTGCTGAGCTGTATAAATAAGTTTTAGACGTCAACGATTAACCTGACAAAAATTCTCTACCGCGGCCCGGCGACATACATCGCCCCGCCGCGGCAAAACAAAGACTGGAGTAAAGATTATGAAACGCGCAATGATCATCGCATCCCTTGGCCTGGCTTCCCTTCTCTCTTTCGGTGCCAGCGCGGCTGTCCAGCAAGTGAACGCAGAGCAAGCCCAAAATCTGCAATCCATGGGCACCATCTCCGTATCCCAGGTAGGTAGTGCGCCAATGGACATGCGTCAGGAACTGGCGGCTAAAGCCGAGAAAGAAGGCGCCAGCAGCTACCGTATTATTGAAGCACGTACCGGCGATAGCTGGCACGCCACCGCTGAGCTGTACAAATAAACCCTCGTCGTCTTATTTCGACGACTTGCCCCCGCCTGCCGGGGGCTTTTTTATGCTTGTCGGGCATTAAAACGCAACTCCCCCTCCAGCTCTTCCTCTGCTTCATCAAACAATAAAATCAATGCGCCAAAGCGCCGGCGCTGCTTGTCATTTAAATGGATGAACTCAATATCCAGCGGCAGCGGTAGCAGGCCACCGGTCACTGCGTCCCATAGCGAATCCAGGTTGTTGACCTTATCCTGAGCCAGCTCGAAGGTTCGGGAAAACTCCCGGTAGAAATCCTGTTGTTCGGCGATTTCGTCAAAATCAAACGTATAGGTGGTCATGACAGCCCCTCCCGCTTCTCTTTCTGTCGCCGTTAAGTATAGCGATAAAAAAACCGACGCCTGGGCGTCGGTTTATGGGTTAGCTGCTGGTCAGCACATGCTGGTACTTATGCAACATCTCAACCAGTCGCCGTACCGGCTCGGTGACCTGCGGCGAGGCCTCCCAGACCCGCAGCTTCTCCTGATAGACATCAAGCTCGGCCAGCAGCTGGGTGAAATAACGCCGACGCTTATCATCGCTGCCGGCGGAAATCACATGGTCCGCGGTTCGTCGCAGCTGACGATGGAAGGCGGAGAGATCGTCATTCACCGGCACGGGCGCATCGCGCAAGCGCTGATGGGCGATGATTAACGTCAACGCCAGACGGAAACGGGCGACGTCACCTGGGAATTTATTGAGTAATAAAAACAGCTGCTGATAGAGCGCGGGCAGATGATTCTCTTTGCGACGCGCCGAGTTGGTGGTCAGCGAAGAGACCGCTGCGGAGACAAACTGGTTCAGCAGCACCCGACCGGTTCTGGCCCGGGAGTTATCCCTGACAATGAGAATAACCATCAGAGCGAGGAAACAGCCGACGATCTGCCCCAGCGCGCTATCGAGGAACTGGCTGAACTGGAACTGCATCGGGTTATCCAGCACCAGAATGTTGATGGTGCTCGCCAGCGCCCCCAGCGATCCGAGACGCCTTTTTTGCACTTCGATCCCGATAAAGAACGCCATCGCCGCCAGGCTGATGCAAAGCAACAGCATGCTCTGCTGCGTCGCCGGCATGATCACCAGGAAGTACAAGGTGCCCAACGGTAACGCCGCCAGGGTGCCATAGAGGAAGTCTATCGCCACCATACGCGGGTTTGGCAGGCGCATCGCCAGCGCGGTAACCACGGCGATCATTACCATCGCGCCGCTGCCTGAGGTCCAGCCCGTCCACAGCCAGAATAGCGTTCCGAGAATACAGGAGACAGAGGTGCGCCAGAAGTTCACCATCGCGTGATGACGTTCGGCGGACTCCACTTTAACCACCGTTTCGCCGCGCAACACGCCATCCTCGATACGGCTGATTTTAGTATTCCCCACCACGCCGCGCTTAAGCAGCAGGTAACGCGTGGCGGCGCCCACCCAGCTATAAATCGTGACCGGGGTATTATGCTCGCCTTTCCAGGTCAGGAAGCGGCGCATGCGCTTCAGCTGCTGGTGAACATCCTGCACCGTCTCAACCGGCTCGGCGAACAGCTCGCGATAGTCGTCCGTGACCATTTCCGGGCGTGAGTTCTGAATCAGATAGGTTTCGCAAGCCTGGGTGATAAGGGTTAGCGAAAGGGTGTTGATCGCCTTCAGGCGCTGATTCGCCTTTGCCCAGCGTGAGGATTCCATAATCAGGTTACTACGCATACCTTCCAGCGCCGTAGTGCGGCGTACCAGCGCTCCCCAGGCTTGATCCACTTCCTCTTTTTCACCGTGCGCGACGCATAACTGCATCAGCTTATACTGTGCAATCAGCAGATTATCGAGCTCGAGGTCGATCTCTTTTTTAATCGAACGCGGCGAAAACAGGAGATCGGCGACGATGGCGCTGACAATACCGATGACAATTTCGCTGCAGCGTTCGACAGCAAACTGCGGCGCCAGCATCGGATTGGTATGGATGGTAATAATGATAATCAGCGCGGTGTACCCGGCCAGCCCCCAGGCATAGGAGTTTTCGACCTTGACCAGCGACGAAACCCAGGTACAAAACCCGGCCCACAGACAGCAGACCAGCATCATCAACAGAGGCGCGCGGATCATCAGGATGATGATAACCAGCGCCGCAATACAGCCAATAAAGGTCCCGGCAATACGCAACATACCGCGATAGCGGATCGCGCCGGAGTACGGTTCGCCGCCAGCAGCAAAGGCCGGCCCGGCGGCGACGATCGCTGCCGTCAGTACCGCCCAGCGCGGCGTTTCGAGCTGAAAATGGAAACCGACAAACAGCGCCAGCACCACCGCGCATGCAAGCTTAATGGCAAAGCGGAGATGCCGGGGAGCAATGGTATATGTCCCCATAGCGATTAACCAAATTCGCGCAGGCGCATAGCCAGTTTCTGGAAGAAGTTGGCCTGGCTGGTATCACGATCTTCTTGACCGGTGATCACTACCGTCGCCGTGGTGCCCGATGGCCACAGATTCCCCTGCTGGTGATCGAGGCGAATACGCACCGGCACACGCTGCGCCAGACGCACCCACTCAAGGTTGGAGTCGACCGAGGCCATCCCTTTCGAGTCGCTGCTGCTGCTGGCGTTGGTCACCCCCGCAGCGATACTGTCCACCGTCCCTTTAATGGTTTTGCTGCTGCCCAGCGGGGTAATCTCCGCACGATAGCCTGGACGGACGCCCTCCAGTTTGGTCTCTTCCAGATAGGCCATGACGTAAAACGTATTCTCTTTCACCAGCGCCACCGCCGTGGAGCCACGGGTGATAAATTCCCCAGTGTAGACGTTAAGGTTAGTCACCCAGCCATCCGCAGGGGCGCGAATGACCGTCCGCTCCAGATCTAGCCTGGCCAGGTCGCGACTAGCCACCGCTTTCGCCAGCTGATGTTCAACGGTTTGCAGTACGTTGTTCGCCTGATCAATCTCTTCCCGCGACATCGCCTGTACGCCAAGCTTATTACGCCGACCGGCTTCGACGCGTTTTTCCTGAGCTAACGTCTGATAATAGGCGACATCAGCTTCCGCCTGCGCCAGCGCTTTTTGGTAACGAGGTTGGTCAATAACGAACAATACCTGGTCTTTCTTAACCAGTTGGTTATCCTTGACGTTTACCTGAGAAATCAGCCCGGAGACGTCGGGGGCAATCGCCACAATGTCGGCGCTAAAGCGCGCATCACGCGTCCACGGCGAGGCGGTGTAATAAACCCAGGCGCGGAAAATCGCCACGAAGGCCAGAATGACCAGTATCACGGTAATGGCAGTACGGAGGATATTTCTTGTTAGTGTTTTCACATCAACCTCAAACGAACAAGCGCGATATCAAATAAAAAAGGCAGCAATAGAGCGCCGTATTAAACAGTGCTGGGTGCCAGACAAAATCGTAAATGCCGGTCGGAACCAGCAGTCGGTGCACCAGCCAAAAGATAGCCAGCGACAAAAGCAACTCGAAGAAGATCGGCGGAAACGATAAGCCGAAAATCACGATGACAGGAAACAGACTCATGATGACCTTGAATAAGAAGCGTACAGGTAGTGAGCAGATGCGTTTATTATGTAGCTAACAATATATTAACGTAACGATTGCCGCATTATCTACAATGTGTGATCTAAATCACTTTTAAGCCAGAGTGAATAATGGAACGATTAAAACGCATGTCCGTTTTCGCCAAAGTGGTCGAATTAGGTTCATTCACCGCAGCGGCCCGCCAGCTTCAGATGAGCGTTTCCTCGATCAGTCAGACCGTCGCCAAACTGGAAGATGAGCTGCAGGTAAAGCTGCTCAACCGCAGCACCCGCAGCCTTGGCTTAACTGAAGCAGGTAAAATCTATTACCAGGGCTGCCGTAGGATGCTGTTTGAAGCGCAGGATGTCCATGAGCAATTATACGCATTTAACAATACCCCCATCGGGACGCTGCGCATCGGCTGCTCTTCAACTATGGCACAGAATGTTCTGGCGCGCATAACGGCGAAAATGCTCAAAGAATACCCCGGGCTCTCTGTTAATCTGGTCACCGGCATACCTGCGCCAGACCTGATCGCCGACGGCCTTGACGTGGTGATCCGCGTGGGCGCCCTGCAGGATTCCAGCCTTTTTTCCCGCCGCCTGGGCTCAATGCCGATGGTATTATGCGCCGCTAAAAGCTATCTGGCGCAGGCTGGCAATCCAGAGAAACCGGCCGACCTTGCCGGACATGCCTGGCTGGAATATAGCGTGCGGCCGGACAATGAGTTTGTCATTATCGCGCCGGAAGGGATCTCGACCCGCCTGACCCCGCAGGGGCGCTTCGTGACCAACGACCCTATGACGCTGGTGCGCTGGCTGACCGCCGGGGTGGGTATCGCCTATGTACCCTTAATGTGGGCGATCGAAGAGATCAACCGCGGTGAGCTTGAGATCCTGCTGCCCAGCTATCAGTCCGATCCGCGACCGGTCTACGCCCTGTATACGGAAAAGGATAAACTGCCGCTGAAAGTGCAGGTCTGTATCAACTATCTGACGGAGTATTTTGTCGACGTGGCGAAGATCTATCAGGGCATGCACGGGCGCGGGATCGCCCGGTGAAGCGGTTCCCGGCAGCGCCGGGAACCAGGTCAGGATCAGGCGGTGCCGCCGACGGTAAGGTTATCGACCTTCAGGGTCGGCTGGCCGACGCCCACCGGCACGCTCTGGCCCTCTTTGCCACAGACGCCGACGCCGTTATCCAGGCGCAGGTCGTTGCCCACCATCGAAATCTGCTGCATGGTCTCAATGCCGGAGCCAATCAGCGTGGCCCCTTTCACCGCCTTCGTGACCTTCCCTTTTTCGATCAGATAGGCCTCGGAAGTGGAGAAGACGAATTTACCGGAGGTGATATCCACCTGCCCGCCGCCGAAGTTAGGCGCAAAGATACCGTAGTCGACCGATTCGATAATCTCCTGTGGCGTCGACTGGCCCGCCAGCATATAGGTGTTGGTCATACGCGGCATCGGCAGATGGGCATACGACTCACGTCGGCCATTGCCGGTCGGTGCGACGCCCATCAGGCGCGCGTTGAGTTTATCCTGCATATAGCCTTTCAGAATGCCGTTTTCGATTAGCACGTTGTATTGCCCCGGCGTCCCTTCGTCATCAATGGCCACCGAGCCACGGCGATCGGCGATGGTGCCGTCATCCACTACGGTGCACAGCTCAGAGGCGACTAATTCCCCCATATGGCCGCTAAAGACCGAGGTGCCACGCCGGTTGAAATCGCCTTCCAGCCCATGGCCGACCGCTTCATGCAGCAGGACGCCAGGCCAGCCGGCGCCGAGCACCACCGGCAGCATCCCCGCAGGGGCGGCGACCGCCGAGAGGTTGACCAGCGCCATGCGCACCGCTTCTTTCGCCCAGGCATCAGCCCGCACGTCGC
>OGKZ01001640.1_pt1 | contig 14351 bp, 19 predicted proteins | sample 1572571 | NCBI WGS metagenome assembly OGKZ01 (sample SAMEA2581906, study PRJEB24529) | metagenome | biome: Human gut stool | place: China | collected 2011 | reverse complement strand
GATACCTTTTAAGAAGTAAATACAAAAGGAAAGTTCCCTCTTAATTGTCAGACAATTCTATCGGCACTCCCTCGGGACTCCGTCCCTCGGTCGTTCACTCCCTCGGACTCCGTCCCCAGTCGTTCACTCGCTCGCCTGTCGGCTCGCTCGAATGGCTCGTGTGTCCACTCGCTATTGATACATTTGTTCTACACCACCTATAACAATAATTGTTAACACTTTGGTCATAATTTATACTTTATTTGTTAACAATTACATGATACAATAAAAGAAAAACTCAAGGAGATATAAAGAAATGAAAAGACCTAAAGACGGCATTATAAATAGTAAGCTAACACCTTATGAAATGTTGGAACACGCAATGCTTTTACAAGCGGTGGCTGATATCGAAACGACAACATGGTATAAAGCGCCATCGGATGGCATGAAGTGCGCATATAAAGAAGGACTTGAAGCAGTTGACTATATTGTTTTAGTCCTTAGACAGAATGCTTATAGTGTGGATGCAATAGCAAAGATTTTTAGAGAAATTACACCACATAACTACAAATATGATTTGATTAAAGAGAGATTAGAAAAGAGAGGTATAGAGTTATGAAACAAACAGAAATTCAGGCAAAATATTTTACGCGGTGGCACTATGATTCTATCGAGTCCACTTCAAGCAAGTCAGAATATATCGCCCGTGTTGGCAAACTTGCCAACGTTGCAAACAAGCGTGCCAAAACACTAACTACAGCGATATCAAAAGGCAGAATCACAGAGGATAGAACAGCACTTTTCAGATATCAAGACGCTGTCGACTACTTTAACAAGCACGTTTCCTATAACGCTTCTTATGTATCAACGGGCAAGGCAGTTTATAAAGATTTTTCAATTCGTGAATTAAGAGCACTCGAAAACAAGTTGTTACATTATCTCGAAGCAAAAGCTTCAACCGCAAGAGGTAGTATCGAAGTAGAAAACAAGCGTGTTGCAACATTCAAGGAACGTTACGGGGTTGATATATCTAACCTTAGCAAAAGCGTTCGTGATAAGCTTTTCAATACCTTGCATTATTTAGCAGATAAAAAATATGCAAAGCTTTCAAGTGATCAAATTGTTACACTGTTAACAGAAGCAATAAACACAAATAACAGAGAGGGCTTGCAAGAACTTTTTAAAGCATCGGAAGAATTATATCCAAATTTAAAAGATCAAGCAGAGTTTAGAGTTGCAATTATACAAAATAGTTCGCTATCATGGAAAGATAAAGCGCGAGAATTTAAAGCGGCAAACAAACTATACAAGAGCAATCGAGCGAAGCCAAAACCAAAGTCTATAAAACAGGAGTTGTAATTATGATAGTTCAATGTTTAAATAGATCAAATCAATATGATGATATAGAAGTGAAGTCAGTGACGGACTATGTGCCGTCACACGGCTTTTCTCTGCACAAGCCGTTAGGCAAAAAGAAAGACAGTCCGTATTATATTGATCAATTTGGAACTTTTGACATTGAAACAACTTCACGGACTCGAATTGAGAAAGATGCTCAAGGTGAAGAAGTGAGAAAGCCTATTGATGCTTTTATGTATGTTTGGTCGGCTTGCATTGATGGGGAAGAAGTTCAAGGCAGATATTGGAGAGATTTTATTTTTTTACTAGATAAAATTCAAGCCTACTACAAAACTAGCGAGTCACGCTATTTTGTTATTTATGTACATAATCTTCCTTTTGAATTTTCTTTTATGATTGGATATTTAAACGACTATAGCGAAGTGTTTGCTACTGGTAAACGAAAGCCGCTTGTATGGCGATTAAAGAAACGCGGTATTGAATTGAGGTGTAGTTACAAGCTCACAAATATGTCGCTCGATAACTTTACAAAGAAAATGGCAGGATGTCAACACATAAAAGCAAAAGGTGATCTGGACTATTCGCTTATAAGGCATAATGAGAGCTATATCAATCCTACAGAGTGGGGCTATATCATCAATGATACTTTAGGATTATGGGAAGCAATCACCTACATGCTTACAAAAGATAAAGATACTATTGCAACTGTGCCACTGACAAGTACCTCTTATGTGCGCCGTGATATGAAAAGAGCTATACGAAAAGGAACTACAACTCGAATGCTAAAGAAAAAGCTTGCATTAAACGACAAAACATACAAGCTTTTAAAAGAGGCTTTTCGTGGCGGTGATACTCACGCAAACATGATAAAGTGTGCAAAAATATATCATGACGTTTATAGTTTTGATGCATCGAGCATGTATCCGGCTATGCTTCTTTTGATGCAGTTTCCAGTAACAGCATTTGAAAAAATGCCTGTTACATCTAAATGTTTGAAGTATATAAAAAGTAAAAATCTTGCATGGATTGCGCAAATAAAGCTTACAAACGTAAGACTTAAAGAAGATCAATACAATCCGTATCTATCTATAAGTAAATGCCGTAACTTGCAAGGGGTTGATCCTGATAATGGCAGAGTGTGGAAAGCAACAGAGCTAGAAACGACTGTGACAGATATAGATTTCTCCATAATTGAAGAATGTTACGATTTTGGCAGCATTGAAATTATAGAAGATACACTATATACATCCCGTTATGGGTACATACCAGATGACGTACGTAGCGTAATAATGGAGTACTTCACAGCAAAGACAAAACTTAAAATTGCTGTAAAGCATACCGCCCCAAATAGCAAAGAAAGAGAAGAAGCGGAGTACGACTTGATGAAAGCAAAAAATAAGCTTAATGGCATTTATGGCATGGCGGCAACAGATCCAATTCACCCTATTATGTTGTATTTAGAAAACGAATGGCAAGAATTTTCATATGCAATGTATGAAAATGATATTGCATATAAAGAAAAAGTTGACGCAAGCGGCTTTTCGATTCCTGATGAAAAGAGCATTAAAGAGCAAAGTGAAAAAAGTGTATTGCCTTATGTTTGGGGGGTATACACAACTGCACACGCAAGAAAACATTTACGTAGAATTTTAGCATGTGCAGAAAGCTCATATATTTATTGTGATACAGATAGTTGTAAAGCAACTAACTTTAATTTTGACAAACTGACAGAATTAAATAATTGGATATATGAGCTATGCGAAAAAACTAATACTTTTGTTGACATTGACGGTAAAAAATATTATATTGGCTATTTTGACTGTGAAAGCGATGTGAAGTCAGAAAGCAAGTATGAACCTGAATACAAAGATTTTAAAACATTAGGTGCAAAAAAGTATTGTTTCAATGCATACAAAGAAACAAAAGATACAACTTATTTTGGCTGTACCATATCAGGAGTTAAAAAAGCAAGGGGGGTAGAAGTGATTAAAAACCTTGATAACTTTAGAGAGGGTTTCAAAATAAAGAATAGTGGTGGTTTCCAAATCTGGTATAATGACAGTGATACTATTACAAAAGTAAAAGTCACTGATTATCAAGGTAAAGAAGCAATAACCGAGTATACTGGGTATAGTTGTATGATAGCACGAGATTATGAAATAGGGTTGTCAGATGACCAAATTAAAAATTATACGATTATTGATGAAATAGCCGAATAAATAACGTTTTATTTGCAAAACTTTTGTAAATAAGTTATTATATACTTGTAAGGGGAAAGATACCCTAATAAAAGAAAAGAGGATAATGAAATGAGAATTGAAAGACAATCAAGAGAGTTTGACAAGAAAGAACTGTTTAAGATGGCAAATGATAATCATTTGTTAATGAAGAATCTGCCAGACGACACAATTGTAAACGTAACTGATTACGTGCGTTATCGTACCGATGATAATAAGGAAGTGGCACTTTTTTATCATACCAACATTGAGACAGGCGAAGTCGTAACAATTGCAACGTCAAGTCCAACTGTGATTAAGACAGCAGAAACTGCCTATGATTTTATGGAAAGCTACAATTTACAGTTCAAGCTGACACGTTCCCAGAGTAAAGCAGGTCGTACCTACATGAATTTTGAACTTGTATAAATAATGGTTGGGTGGTAGAGGGAAGAAATACAAGTTGTTCAAGGGTGAGTCTCACAAGCTCACCCTTTTAAATTATAGGGGGGATAATATGAACTTATATAAAGAAAACGGCTATTTGAATTATAAATATATTTGTGATGTTGGACAACGTTACATTGATATAATAGGTGGCAGAGGTATTGGAAAGTCTCACTTAATATGTGATATATGGAATGAAAGTAAGTCACCAATTTTGTATGTGCGTAGAACAAACGTTGCACTTGAAAATAGTTTTTCTACCATTGGCGACTTTGTAAAACCAGATTGGTTTGGAAAAGATATCAGATTGAAATACAATGATAAAAAAGGATACGGCAAGGCATATTTGACAGATGAGGACTTGCAAAACGATAAACCTTTTATAGTTGGGGTGTCATTGTCTACTTTTCAAAACAAAACTGGTATAGATTTTACACGCTTTTATGATGTGATCTTTGATGAGTTCATTCCTCAAAAAGGAGACAGACCTATAAAAAATGAGTTTCAGGCATACAAAAATATTATGGAAGTGCTTTTCAGAAACCGCCCCGACTCGGAAACGGAAAAAATACGAACATGGTTTTTTGGGAATTCCAACGCGATTATGTCTAACATTTTAATCGGATATCGACTTATTCCCGACTGTTACAAAGCGGTGAAAGAAAGAACAGAGATTACGCAAGTAGATAGGTGTGAGACAACACTTATACTTCCTTTTAACTCTCCCGTATCAGAAAAAAAGAGACAAAACGCTTTCTATAGAAATCTGCCTAAAGGCAGAGCTAAAATGGAGCTTGATAATGAATTTATGGATTTGGAAGATGATAGAATACGGCACCAAAACTTAAAAGAGTATACGCACGACATGAAAACACCTCTGTTTTCTGTGTGGCTTCACAAGTCGGACTTTAAGTTTTACATAACCAAACCAATGAAAGCGCATTGCGATGATGTTTTTGATGCTTCACCATCTGCACTAGAGAGGTGGCAAACAAGTAGTAAAAAGTATCTAAAACCAATGTTTATAAGTGGTGACATAACATTTTCAGACTATGAAACACAGTGTGATTTTTTAGCATCTTTTGATTGCGTATCATGGTATGATATTTTGTAAAGTTGTAATTGACAAACAATAATATAAATGGTATATAATAAATAAAGGCGGTTGCACTATCCAAACACTAGCCAGTGTGTGCATGTTGGGGACAACGAACAAACTGCCTTTTATTGCTGTATAGCGTAGATGGTAGCGCGTGTGACTTTGAATCACAAGGTAACAGTTCGATTCTGTTTACAGCTGTCAACAAATAAAGAAAGAAGGTTAAAGTATGAAAATTGATGAAATTTTAAAGCTTGTAAATGCAGGCTACAGTAAGGAAGAAATTGACAAGCTTGATATTACAGATCAGAAGACAGAACAGAAGTCAGATCAGAAGACAGAACAGAAGAAAGATCAGAAGTCAGAACAGAAGAAAGATCAGAAGTCAGAAAGTTTTGATTATGATAAGTTTGCAGCAGCACTTGTAAAAGCGCAACAGCTTGCAAACGGCAAAACTAATTTTGGCGGCTCAAACGAAAAGACAGATATTAGTAAATTTTTCTAAGGGGGTAAACAATGGCAAATCTTACATATACACAAATTGCACCACTACTCACTGAAATGTATAACCAGTATACTGGTAGAACTTCAGCGCAAAATTTGACTTTTGGGCAAATGCAAAACACATTTAAAATGGGGTTCGATAGAGAAGATGATAACCTCTATCAAATCATTCCTACTGTACTTGCAAAATCAATTTATTCAATCCGCCCTTATTCACGTAAGCTTTCTGGTATGGTTTGGGATGAGCAACGTTACGGTAACTATATTAGAAAGTTTACACCAATTGTAAATGATTCTGAAATTAGCAATGATGAGTGGAATATCAATGTCGAACTCGCAAAGGAGGAATCAAAACAAGATTGGAAGTCAGGAACTAAACCTGTTAAGTATGACGTGCTTCTTACAATTGCAAGTGGCGGTCAAACTTTCGCTCGCAAGTATACGATTTATAAAAATCAGATCAATGCAGCATTCAATTCAGAGTCAGGTGTTGCCGCTTATTTCTCTATGCTAATGACTGAATTTTCAAACATTTATGAGATTGACCTAGAGAATCGCTCTCGCGCGCAACTTGCAAACCTTGCAATTATCCTTGCGGATGCAGGTAAAGACACCCCAACAATTGGCAATATGTGCAAAAAAGAGCAAGTTTTTCATGCGTTAACAAAGTACAATTCTGAAACAGGGTTAGCAATGACTGCAAAGACAATCATGAACCCCGCTGATTTTAGACCGTTCATGATTTGGTTGTCGGCGGAAATGAAAACTCTTAAAGAGAACCTTGCAATTCGCGGCACTCGTTTTCATGGCGATTTCAATAATAAAGTTGTAAACCGTCACACAGATGCTTCAGACCTTAGATTTTATATGATTTCCAAATTTGGAAATTATTTTGAAGCTAATGGTTCAGAATTCTTCCATCCAGAAAAGGCGGAACTTGGCGACTATGAAAAAGTTACTTTCTGGACAGATCCGAGCAATCCTATGCAAATCAAGGGTAGTGCGGAGGGTGTAAAACCAGATGGCGTAACAAAGTTTACACTTGCAAATCAAACTGTTGACAACGTTCTAGGAATCATGATGGATATTGATACAATGGGAATTGTACCAATTGATCAATGGAGCGCGACCGAGCCGTTCAATGCACGTTACGGATACAGAAACGGTTGGAATCATTATACGTTTAAAACTCCTGTTGATTTCACAGAAAACGCAATTTTGATTTTGCTTGATTAAACATAAGGGGCATTATGCCCCTTTTCTTAAATAAGGGGGTATTATGGCTTTTGAAGTTAAATTTGGAAAATCTGACAAAAGAATAAATAGTACAAAAATTCCTACTCTTTCTGATACTGTATCATGTGTGTTAAAACAGGGTACAAGTGTAGAAAAACCTACTTTTATTTTGCAAGGTGTATCGCCTTTTGATTGGAATGTTGCATACTGTGAAACGTTTGGAAGATACTATTTTATCAATGATGTTACATATGTAGAATCAACTTATGAAATTTCATGCTCTTGTGATTATTTGGCAAGCTACAAAGATGAAATTCTTTCTAATACTGCCTATGTGGAAAGGGGATCACTTACTATCAGAAATCCATTTATCATTGATACAATGTTACCGACTCTTTGTAAACCGACTGTTAAAGTGGCAAGCTCAACTTTAGCGGTTGACTCAAGCGGCTGTGTTGTAATTTGTACAGCGGGGAAATCTGGAAATGGTTTTACAATTCTAACAGTTGCTAATTTTAATCGTTTGTGTTCATACTTATACACAGCTAAGTATACAACTGGACTAAACGACTTTTTACAAAATCCGGAGGGAGTTGCTAAAGAGGTAGCAAGACCGCAAGACTACTTACTTTCTGCTATGTGGCTTCCTTTCCAATCTCCCGGTGGTACACCAGTTAATGTAACGTTGGGATATGTCGACACGGGAATACCGGGGTGGCAAGTATCTACAAAAGATACTTTTAGCAAGTCGGTAAGTGTTACAATACCAAAACCAGATAAATCTGGTGATACAGAATTTCCTTATCTGAAATACGCTCCCTTTGCACACTATACTTTACAAGTGCCGTTCTATGGAACAATTCCGCTTAATCCAAATTTGTTAGCAGATACGCTACTGATAAATTATACTATTGATATCAATGGTGGCTGTGATATTTCAATTTTAAGCGGGTCAACACTTGTAACATCTTTAAATGGCAATTGTGGAATTCCAGTTGGTTTCTCTGCAAGACAAACAAATATTATAGGTACATCACAAGTACAGCTAGCTAGTGCAATGTCTTTTGCAGATAGCGTGGGGAAAAGTGTAGAATCTGCAATGGAAGTGAACCCAGTTGGGGCGGCAAGCAATTTTTTAAATGCAACTGCTGTCATTACCAGTGGTATAATGTCTGGACTAGAGACGGCTGTACCGCGTGTATCAAGTAGTGGTGGTAGTGGTTCGATTTATGTAAACAATTTGGTGTATTTGATAGGAGAATTTTACACACAAGTTGAAACAAATTTACTATATCAAGGGTACCCATGTTGTAAAGTTAAAACATTAAGCGAATTATCTGGTTTTATTAAGTGTAGAAACGCGAATATTAAATGTAATGCAACTGCAAACGGAACTGCAATTATCATTAACTTTTTGAATGGAGGTATGTTTATAGAATGAAACCGTTTGTATATAGTGGATATTATGTTGGGGAAGGTGTATCAAGTCCTATTATTAACGAGTATGAGTCAAGGCAAAATCCAAATATGATTCACATTAACAATACATGGGACTATGCAACATATTTTAGATACTTTTTGCAACGTGCTGAAAGTCTTATCATTTTTGACGGTATGCCTAAAAACTGGGCGAAAAATTATATCTATCCTCTTTTGTTTTTAAAAGGTAACTTTTGCGTTATGAATACCGCAAAGTTTGGACTCATACCTCAACACGGTTCGCCTTATGGCTTTGATGTTCAGTATCAGCCTACTAACTATGTAGTCGCGAACCCCGCTTTTGACGCTTCTTTTAATGGCGATTTGAAAATAGGAGAAGATTGTGAGATTGTAAAATTAGCACCTGATTGGTGCGGCATTGGCGACTTAATAAATTCATATGCACAGCGTGTAGCAATGACGTTATCTAATCATGATGTTGCGTCTGCACTTGCAAAATTTGGCTTTATTTTTACAGCCAAAAACAAAAGCACCGCGGAAACTTTTAAAGTTGCTTTTGATGATATCATGTCGGGACAACTAGCAGTTGTAATCAATCAAGCTCTTTATGATAAGGAAACGGGTAAACCTCTATATGAATTCTTTAACAACGATATCGAAAAATGTTATAATGTAGTTAGGGCAGCGTTGGAAAGCGTTGAAAATCTCAAACATGCATTTGATATGGAGATTGGTATTTATACAGCACCCGAGAAGAAAGAACGCATGATTACAGACGAAGTTGAAGAAAGTAAAAATGCTATCATGTCTAAGTGTGAGTTATGGGTGGAAACTATTAACGAGTGTTTGGAAAAAGTAAACAGTCATTATAACCTTGACATTCGCGCACGTTTGCGGTATCCTAACAATAGAGGGGGTGACAAGAGTGAGAACGATTATACCAATAGCAACGTTGTATGAGTATGACAGTTCTATTTTTACAGATATTTATATAAAAGGTGTTTCAAAAGATCAACTTATTGAACACTTTTTGCTATCATATGGTGATTTGACTCCTGTTTATCAAGAACCCTCGTATTTAAGAAGATATGTTACAAGTGTAGCACGTTCTTTGCAATGGACTATTGACCACTTATGGGAAGTAACACAGCTTGAGTACAATCCAATAGAAAATTATGATAGAATGGAAAGTTGGGAAGATAAAGGCGGCGGCACTTTTCAGAAGGGAAAAGTAGATACAGAAGAAACGTTTAACAAGGGTGACATTACAACAAATTTTGGAAAAGTTACTGATAGTACACACAAAGTTGCGGCATTTAATTCAAGCGATCCAGAAGTTGCCAACACTGATAACACCACTGACAGCGGAAGTGATTCCCAGACGTTTGGTGCTGATTCCTCACATGGAAGTGTTACAAATGGTTTGGATGAATCAACAACAAAAGGAACACATGAGGGAAGAATACACGGAAACATTGGTGTTACTACTTCGCAACAAATGATGCAATCGGAAATTGATCTGACTACAGCTTACAATTTCCTTGATAAAGTTTGTGAGCTGTATGCAAATAGATTATTGATAGGAGTGTGGTAGAATGGAAATTATGAACGCAATTGCGCAAATTGCGCAGATGGTTGGTGTACCGTGTGTATGCCTTGGTGCTGTGATGTGGTATGTGAATGCGCTTGATGTGAGACAGCGAGAAGAAAGAAAAACATGGTACGAAAAGCATGACCAAGAGAGTTCAAAGTGGGTTGACGCACTGAATAATAACACAAAGGTAATTACAGAGCTGTTAACAATAGTAAAAGATAAGGAGGATTAAATTATGATTTATGATATCCCTGATAAAAATGTTGCATATATTGCTAAGGCAAGAGAGCTTTACAAAAACCGTGACAAGTACGCTTACCTTTACGGCGCGAAGGGGCAGTATTGCACTAGTGAGGTTTTTGAGTCACTATGGGCGGCAGAGCCAAATTATTTTAAAAAGTACAACACACAGCAGAAAGCACAAATCAAGGCTTTCTGTTTGGGTAAAATTGTGATTGACTGTAGCGGATTCATAAATCTTGTTACAGGAAAATTTATGTATTCGACTGCATATATAAACAGTTGTACTAATGTAACAACCCCCGACAAGACTAAAGATGGTGATTTACTGTATACAACTTTTGGCGGTAAAGGAAGGCACATAGGACTGGATCTAGGACACGGCTTTTATATGCATTGTGGGCGAGAAAATGAAACAATTTCCATTGGTGTTATTGATGGATTTGGTTGGGAAAAGGGAGGCAGATTATGAGTGGTAATGTTTTTACTTTTATTCTTGACCCCGGTGCTAGTCACGTGCAGCTTCCGGATGGTTATTCGTATTCCGGTATAATATTTACATATTTAGAAAATACACAATATGCCAATAAGACAAACATTACAACAAACATGCAATATACGTTTCCTGTCATAGATTCTAAATCACCTTGCACTTTTGACTTTGCAGCTATGGACACCTCAAAACGTATTGCAGTACGTGGAATGATCACAAAAATGGGGCAAATACCTGATATAAATTATTTTGACACAGATTTTAGCCCTATTCTTGTAACAGGTAGTGACGGTAACGAGTATAACGTGATTCCATCGGATCAATTCAAGTAGGGGGTAGACAATGGCATTTTCTAATTTTCCTTATACCGACTTTCACAATTTAAATCTTGATTGGATATTGGAGACAACTAAAGATTTAAATACAAAGTGGGATGATTATTACAAGCAATGGAATCAATGGCAACAAGATGTACAAAACTACATTGATAATCTTGATTATATCGGTGCTATTGACGCATACCTTGACGGACTGAAAAACAGCGGTGAATTGTCAGATATTATTGATACATGGTTAACAGACTATGGATTGATTACAATTGGCGACTCATACGGGGAAGGGTACACACCTGACGGCATGGTTAAGCCGTGGTGTGATATTTTGCATGAGAAGTATTTTTCAGATGCTAAGTTTTATGTTAATAAAAGTTTGGGTGGCAGCGGTTTTGGTGCGAATACTCACTTTTCCGAGTTGCTGACGCAAGCTATTGCTACCCTGACTGATAAGCAAAAGAAACAGGTTAAGTATGTTGTTGTTGCAGGCGGTTGGAATGATCAATTTATTGCTTCTTCAACTGTTAACGCAGGTATCAAGGATGTACTTAATTTAATGTCACAGTTACCAAACGCAACACTTTACATTGGTTGGATTGCAACACCTATTATCGGTTTTACAACTGTAGCAAAACAAAAAGCATATGATGAAATTAAAACTTTATATGAAACTTACTGGGGAAAATATAAGTTTTTGAGTGGTGCAGATAGTGCTTTACGTTGGGTAGGTGTTGTAGCATCTGATAATATTCACCCTAATGCTAGCGGGCAAGCTTCAATTGCAGATATGATTTATAAGGCAATGGGTGGGTATGCTAGTTGGAATCGTGCCGCTGATTTTGCGCTTGATGGTACTGATTGTACTCTTAATGATTATAAGATGCATGTTGTGTTGACTAATACCAACGCTCATTGTAGCTTTAGACATGTGGCAAGCTTTCTTGATTTGGCATTTAAACCTGCAAAGAATTTCACAAATGCCGCCGTCAAGGTTATGAGTCATAATCTTTCGTTTGTAAATGAGCAAAGTATTTGCAACTGCAATGCTATTATTCATGACAAATCTGGTTATCATCAATGCATGGCGGTTCTTACTATCAACCCGTATGATGCTACACAGTTAGATAGTGGTGCAATTTATCTCCGTTTGGTTGATATAAGCGGCAGTGGGTATGCTACTTTTACAAGTGTCGATGAGATTCAGTTGTATGGTGTGGAATTTAATATTCCTTTGAATTAAGAAAGAGAGGGTGCAAGCCCTCTCTTTTCTTATTTTCTTTCTATTGATATAACTGTAATATAGCTTACAAATGGCAATTTTGATACATATTCAACGGCATAATCACTTGCCTGTCTTGCGTTATATCCAATAGATTCCACATATTCTACATTGATATCGTCGCTATCTGTATTCAGAAAAGCGACTTCTACACAGTAAGTATTCTTCATCGTTCTCATTTCTTTACTCCTTTTACACTGATTATTGTATAACGTTTAGTATCTTCAAAATCTTTAGAAAGTCTAAACTTTATTTTTGATTCAAAAGCTGTGTCAGCTTTACAAGTGAAAATACCATTTTCATTAGTATAATTATCATGATATTTTACAATATAGGTACACTCTTTTAATTCTTCGATATCTAATCTTGTAAAAGTCCAACCCATCCAGCGCACATTACAAGCGTAACTAAACGCTTCCGATATATTTTTAGCTTTAATAATATCACAGTCGTGGTAATAATCGTTATCGGTATCGAAGCCCCATACAACAATTGAATAGTTCATTTTAATACCCCCCGTACAAGAAAATCAAGTGAAGCTTTTACTGTTTCCATAAGCTGAATCTCCGCTAATGTATCACTTGTTGCTGTACAATCGTAGATATAAGCATACATTTTCATAATGTCATTATGAAAAAGTGGTGTTTCTAGAATTTTATCTTTGCTTTCTTGCAAAAGTCTATTTTTCTTTAACTGTGTTAAATTATCCATGTTATTTCTCCTTTCTGTTTTTCCATCCAATTGTTTCAACATCCAATTTGTACACATTGGCATTTCCATAGTTTTTGCACTGATATGCAAGTGCACCTAGTTCATTACTGTAAACATTATCTCCATTAAATGCGACTGCGTTATTATAAGCAAAAATTGTATATCCGCCGCCCTTATGCTTATATAATTTGCATTCTAACGAATTTAAAGTAGCAGTATGCCATGAACAGTTCTCATAATATGGAATATAAATTTTCATGTTGTCCTCACTTTTCTTCCCGTATAGCCGTTAGAACAGCTATGATATTAAATGAAAAATGTTTTAGTATATGTGCGAGACTCATTATAGCTATAAGTCTTTGAACAAATGCTTGATTGCAAACCATTTACCAAGTAGCAGTTATCTATTTTTGCTTTTACATATTGAACAATTGCCCACTCGATTTGACCATTTTTTGCCATGTTTCTAACAGTTTGCATAAGGTTTGTTCTTAATTTGTCGATACTAATAAATTTGTTACACTTATAGATACTATTTATTACATTTGATGTCATTCTATACACTTTCATATAGCGACGTCTTTTTTCATCTAACATATCATTGTCAATGTTGGCAAGTGTGGCAAGGCTAACGTGATGCCAATTCGGATTCATGATTGCGTATAAGTGCTGGCGGTAGGAGTTGCCATATTTTGCGTTTAAAACCTGTTTTGCTCTTAATACTTCGATATTATAAGAGCTGTTATCATCTGCTATAATAGTATCTGTTATAGATTCTTCACTTGTTTGCTGTTCTGGTAATGGTGCAACTTTCACGCTATCGGTATCAACATAAATATGACCTTTAATGTCATTGTTTGTTTCTCTTGATTCTGATTTTTCAAGTAATATATCATATAAGAATTCAGTACATGCTTTAGTAATGGCATATTTTAATTCTTTCTGTGTTTTAAAATTATCTAAAAGATATACCGCTATAAGTTTACTATTTTCGCCCTCAAGGTAATACACATATAATGTGTCTTCATCAATAAGAATATTTTTAAAAGTTAACCATTCATTTTCAAGTCCAAACGTTGTATTATAACGATACTCAATATCTGAAATTGACGCATATGAGTTACACTCTAATACGCTGTTACCCTTATCAATAGTGCTATCATGGTCTTTCCCGTATGTTACATACTCCAAAAATTTAAAATAATTATTAGACTTTCTCATATAACTAACTCCTTTTCTTTTTTCTTTTTTCTTTATTATACCAATTAAATATGAACGATTCAAGCATATTTTGTAAATAAATTGTTAACAATATTTGTTTGTATTTATAAACTCTCTTTATACACATGCGTTCGATTTATATAGTTGTCTGACAATTCAGTGGGGGAAGTAGTGTTGTATATTCTATTTAAAAAGTATCTC
>OGKZ01001636.1_pt1 | contig 14388 bp, 11 predicted proteins | sample 1572571 | NCBI WGS metagenome assembly OGKZ01 (sample SAMEA2581906, study PRJEB24529) | metagenome | biome: Human gut stool | place: China | collected 2011 | reverse complement strand
TAATAAAAGTGTATTATTTCCTAAACGAGATAGACTTGGTAACTCCTTGTAATAAAACAAGCCACAGTCAAGCAGACAATTTTGAGTAAGGTCGTCTATAGCTCTTATAAGCATTTGCTTAATATCTTCTGATGGAAACTCTCTGTAATATCTCATTAAACTTCCAACTGCTACAGATATCATAAAACCCACTCTTATAGTTGTATTATCTGTATATGGTGCAAGCCAATTGCCATATTCTTCTTCCCACACCTTAAAACTGTCTATTATCCATTCACATTTTGAAAGCCATTTTTTATCATGTGTTTCAATATACAATGCTGTAAGTGTTCTTAAAGCCCACCCCGTTTCTCTTGCATTAGCTTCTCCCGGTGTCGCATACATAGGTGTATCAAGAAGTTTTAAAACATTTTCTCCAATTCCTATTGCTGTTTCAAATCCTCTTATATCTCCTGAAAAATGATAATAGTCAAAAAGCCCTTCAACCCATTCATGTGAACACACCATCACTCCATTTTCACAATGTCCTGCGGTATGCTCCCACTGACCACCAAGCTTTAAAGGATCTTTGCTATAATGACACACATCAACATCCATCCAATGTCTAGCACTTACAAAAAGATAGTCAAGAAATCTTCTTATACCTGTTCTTGCATACTGTAACGCACAGGAATGTGGATAATCATATTCATTATTACTCCACACATATCTTCCATTACCACGCCCCTGCTTAGTATATCCTGCGTCCCAAGTATCGCCCCAAGTCATCATGCCAAAACATCTTGAATGACTGTCAGCTTTTCCAATAAGTGCAATTTCAACATCATCATTTTTTTCATCTGGGAAAACATCTATCATTACCCCTGAATTTTTAAATACTTCTGGTGAAATATAAGGTCTATCTGGCATTTGATATATAAGACTTCTATTGTCAAGCTCTTTTATACCTTCTTTAGGTGAATGAAAATGTATTAAAAACTTCTGCTCTCTTAACATACCTGATTGCATTTTTACACTGTCAATTCCTTCTGGTACAAGCATTACAGCAATTCCATTTTCATCTGCTTTTACAGCCTTTGGATAATTTTGTTGAGCTTGAAATACAGTTATGCACACACCATCTTTTTCATCAGTTCTATCTGCCATAAATGTTCCATACAACACTTCTGCAAAATGCTCATTCGCTTCTTTTACAAGAAAGTGTGCATCTACATATTTATTAACAGAAGTGCCATCTTTGCCTATGTAAAAGTCTGTCTTATAGTTAGAACTTCCCACAAAAGTTCTAATATTTTCTACCGGTGCTTTCTTTTCTATAAGTTCAAGCTCTGTAATTCCCCTTGTGTGAAATATTGGACCTTCATTACTAGAATTATCAAGGATACCATCACCACAACCTGTCGAGTCTGTAAGTGTATCTAATTTCATATCATGTATATTTGCATTTATAACACTATCTTTATTAGCTTTAAGATAAAATACAAGCGATTTTATCTCAAGAACACTATCTGTTGTATTAATTATTCTGTAACCAACTTCAACCCATTGTTTTCCTGCATAAGCTGTAATTGTTATTTCAAAATCAACATTTTGCTTGTCGTTTGTATTTGTATTTACAATATTACTTCCTTTGCCAGTTAGTATTGTACAAAGCCTTCCTTGTTCTGTTATACTCCAATTATCTATGTGCATATCATAACAAGTATTGTCTTTGTCTATAAGATATGGACCTTCAAACTGACTTGCGTCATAATATTCTCTGCCATCATCAAGTATTTCAAAGATATGATTGCTATTGTTTTTTACTGAGAATATTAAACCATCACTATCTACAAAATAACCATCTTTCTTTTGTTCTACTACAATTCCTTTATAATCATTCTTCTTATCTGAATTATAATCACACTCAAGTACTGTTCCTTTATTTGCTGGTAAATCTGCCATAAATCTTATAAACATATATCTTACAGAACCATCTTTATGTGTTGCTGTTACCTTTGTCTGCACTGGAACGGCTTTACCATTTTGAAATATTGCTACATTATCAACACTTTTTAATTCCCCTGCTTTAACTGGTATTGCTATATTGCAATGCTCCATTTTTCTTTCATATCTATACAGTTTATCAAAATATATTTTTGTCATAATAAACCTCTTTCTTTAATAAGCGATACACATGGCTTTTTTATTGATAAACGTAGTATAAGATAAATGTTCTGTATTTTCCACTGATACATTAATCATTATATATTTTTTTACAGAAAAATTATCCTCTTTATTTCCCCACTTCTATTTTAACACCCTATTCTTACATTCTTTTTAAAATGCAGTTAAATATATTTTGTGCTACATCAAACTTACTCATTTTTTCCAGTTCTACACAGTTATCTTTAGTAATAATAGTTACTACATTAGTATCTGTTCCAAAACCTGCACCATCTGTTTTTAGATTATTTGCTACTATCATATCAAGATTTTTCTTTTCTAGCTTTGCCTTTGAGTTCTCCAAAACATTTTGCGTTTCCATAGAAAAGCCACATAAAAATAATTTATTATTCTTATCAGCTTTGTACTTACCTAATGAAGCAAGAATGTCATCTGTATTTTCAAGCTTAATTTCTGTAAAACCATTTGACTTCTTTATCTTATTATCACTTACTACTTCTGGTCTATAATCTGCAACTGCTGCCGCCTTAACAATAATATCACTATCAGGGGCATTTTCCATTACAGCCTCATACATATCCTTTGCTGATACAACATTTACCATCTTAACAAATGGAACTGGCTTTATATTCACAATACCAGAAATAAGAGTTACATCAGCCCCCCTAAGCATAGCATTTTCTGCAAGCGCATATCCCATTTTACCTGTAGAATTATTAGAAATGTATCTTACGGGGTCTATCGCTTCCCTTGTAGGGCCTGCTGTAACACATACTTTAAGCCCCTTCATATCCTTTTCACAAGCAATCTCTTTCATAATATAACTTAAAAGCACTTCTTCTGATGGCATTTTTCCAACACCCTCATCACCACAAGCAAGATGTCCACTATCTGGAGTTATAACTTCAATTCCATAATTTTGTAACTTTTTGATATTATCTTGAACTATAGGATTAAGATACATATTAGTATTCATAGCTGGTGCAACTATTTTTTTACATTTGCAGGCTAAAAATGTTGTTGTAAGCATATCATCTGCAATCCCCGAAGCCATTTTACCAATAACATTTGCACTAGCAGGCGCTACAAGAAATACATCTGCCTTTTTTGCTAAAGAAACATGCTCTACATTATATTGGAAATTTCTATCAAAGGTATCTATTAAACATTTATTACTTGTTAATGTTTCAAAAGTAATTGGATTAATAAAGTTTTGTGCATTCTTAGTCATTATTACATCAACATTACAATTAAGCTTTTTAAGCATACTAGCAAGTCCTGCAATCTTATATGCCGCAATACTTCCCGTTACCCCTAAAATAACATTTTTACCTTTAAGCATTTTTCTCTCCTTATCATGTCCGATTTATTCAATATTTTTATCATATATAACTTTAAGACCTTTTAACAAAAGTTCATTATCAAGAATAATATTTGTCTTACAATTAGGTACTATTACTTCTGCAAGCCCACCAGTTGCTATAACTTTAGCTTCATTTGGTGAACCATCTATAAAGCCAGTTTCATTTTTAATTCGTTCAATCATACCATCAATACAAGAAGCATTTCCATACACAATTCCACTTTGCATACATTGAATTGTATTCTTTCCAATAACTTTTGATGGTGCTTCAAGACTTATTCTTGGAAGCTGTGAAGTTCTTGAAACGAGTGAATCAAGCGAAACTCTTATACCCGGCATAATAACTCCACCTATATAATTCTTTTTCTCATCCACAACAGAGATTGTTGTAGCAGTTCCAATATCAACTACAATAGCAGGTGCACCATACACATTTATTGCTGCAACTGCGTCAACCACCAAATCACTTCCTAACTGTCTTGGCTGCTCCATTAAAATATTAAGTCCTGTCTTTATACCTGGACCTACTATTAATGGAGTTATTTGTGTTACTTTTTCAACTGCTTCTTTTATAATTCTTGTAAGCTGTGGAACAACTGATGATATTATTGCTCCCTTTATATCTTCACTTTTAATATTATACAATTCAAGAACCGTTTTAAATAACACAGCAAACTCAAGTTCTGTTTTAGAAATATCTGTTGACATTCTCTCCTCAAATAATACTTTATTATCATCTATACAACCAATTACTATATTGGTATTTCCCATATCAATAGCAAGTACCATTCCCTTGCTGTTATATCTTTTATTTTTATTCATAATATTCTCTTTCTATATAATTATTGGTTCTTACACATTTATTAAAGCAAACATTACAATCTGTTTTGCAAATTATAATATTTTATAAATGCGAAGAACCTTTTCGTTATTTTTATATATATAATACTTATTATAGCATATTATTCAAATGTAAAATCTTAATATTTACTTAATTAGGTAATAATGATGATTTATTAGCAACTTTTAATATTGCTTTTGTTATTGCTGAAACAAGTACTCCAGCTACTACTGCTTCTGGTATTCCTTGTGTACCTATTACACCTAATATTACACCGTATAAAGCTTCTGTCATTATTCCTTTTGCCGCAGCATAACTTGAACCAAATAAGAAATATATTCCATTCATAACAAGAATTGTATTAGTAAGTGAACCTGCAACTCCTGCAACTGCAAGCGCTATTACATTTCCATTTTTCTTTATAAGCTTACTTACAGCCTTATATACATAGTAAGCTACTACTCCAATAAGTACTCTAGGAACTATACAGATTATTACACTGTTTAAATTACCATGTACTTCACCTACACTATAAAAAGGTGAAAATACAAATGATGTAAGGTTAGGATTAATTGTATTATTAATCATACTTGTCAATCCAAATATACCGCCAAGAAATGCGCCGATTTTTGGTCCTAAGACGATTGCTCCGATTATTACAGGGATATGAATAATAGTTGCATTCATAAAACCAAGCGGTATGTAACCCATATAAGGTACAAATGCCATAGCAATAATAATTGCTGTAAACATCGCTGTCAGAACCATCTTGTGTGTTTTTGCTTTTTGTGTCATTTTAACTACCATACTTGCCTTTGCAAGCCCTTTCAAAATGTTACCGCTCCTTAAGGATACAGCACAATTTTGATTATATACTAAGAAAATATGATATTGTAAATAAGTGGCAAAAAAGACATTTCTTACTATGAGGATTAGTCAACTTAAGTTTTTGAAAATATATACATATAAAAAAGAACAACAAGCCATATTTGTACGCCACCATCAAACAAATGCGTTTGCTATAGACACACAAATATAGTCTGTTGTTCTTTTTAATTGTGCATTAGTTTATAAACTCCTGCTATCTTAAAAAAGTTTATTGCAAGCGTCAATTTTAAAACTAAAAAATATGTAACTTCTTAATTTCTAAAATTGCCACATATGAAATCTTTTATTACTCCTATGCTTTCACGAACCATATAATTTATAAATAAGATATTATCACTTGAAGCAGGTATACCCGTTATATTTTCAAGTCCTTTTGCTCTCGCTAATTTCTTAGCTCTATATATATGAAAATTATTAGTAACAATTCCTACTTTTGCTGACTTATCCTGAATATAACTTTCACTAAATCTAAAGTTTTCTTCTGTATTTGTTGACTTATCTTCTCGTATAATTCTATCTTTGGATATTCCATTTTGTACAAGGTAATCATACATAGCCTGCGCTTCTGAAATATCTTCTCCATTTCCTTGACCACCTGAAACTATTATTGTGATATATTTTTCGGAATTATCATTTTCTATACCATTAACATATTCAATTGTCTTATCTAATCGCTTACGCAAGGACTTTGTTATTCTAAGTCCCCTTACTTGACAACCAAGCACTATAACATATTCACAATCAGTATCGGGCTTTTTTACCATTTCTGAAACTATCAATCCCTCTAATCCAGCAAAACAAATAGCTCCTGCAATAATTATTCCTATCATTAACTTCGTAACGACTGATGGAATATTTATTATACCTTTAACTGTTAGCCATCTTAATTCAAATATTATGGCAAAAAATGCTGTGAGTATTAACCATACAAAAATAAATGATGAACCCGCTCCTGCATAGGTGGCACATATAGCATAATATATAATACATATAATTGCTAATATTAACCATATAAAATACATACGTTATTTCCTTATATTAATTAATTTTTTATATATCATATTTTTAATTTTAGTAGTTTTATTATTTTAACAAGATTGATTGCTAATTTCAATATTTTTTAAATATATTATATCATTAAGTCTTCGCCTGTACTTTCACTATTATTACCAATAACTTCTTCACCAAATACATTATCATTCATCAATTTTATTATACATATAAAGTCTTCTTCTTCATCTATTACACTTTTAAGTTCATTTCTAAGTTTTATCAATTTTGATGGTGTCATTTCCCCTCTAAAAACCGATTTTTGAAAATGAGACAAATATTTTTTACATATCTTAAAAACGCATAATTATAGTTTTTCATTATATTCCCTCTCTTAATGAAAAAGGCATAAACTCTTTATCTTCTAAAATACTTTTTATAAGTTTATAACAGTCTAACTTTATCGCATTTCTATAAGTAGTCTTTCTTTTTAGCTTCTCATGTGTAAATACACTTTCTATTCTATCTTCAAAAGCATTAATAAATATCTTTCTTCCTTCTTCATTTAGTATACAATAATTAACATTTTTTTCAAAATGCTTTTCCACTTTTAACTTATGATTATTAACTAATTCAAAAATTGTCTTAAATACTATAACTGGTTTAAAAACCTCACTAATATCAAGACTTAGCGAAAATCTTCCCTCCGATGGTTCATGCAAAAAACTTATCCTTTGGTCTAGATGTGTCTGATATATTGCTGAAATTGTTTTTGTATATAATAAAGTATTGCCAAAAGATATTAACGCATTAATTGGATTATCTGGTGGTCTTTTTACTCTTTTATTCATTACAAAATCTTCTGGAAGAAAATACTTAAAATCTGAATAACAACGCAACCAAACTTCGCCTTCATACGCCATTAACTCATTGATATCTTTTGCATTATCAACAGCTACAATAAAATCATTTTTAATCCAATCAATGGTTTCTTTTACTTCTTTTTTATCATGCTTATAATAATGATATAATATTTCACATATATTTAAACCTATCCCTTTTACAATAGGTCTTGCAATACTCATTCTATCATTATTGTATTTATTAACTTGCTTTACTAAAAGTTTACCACTAAGATAATGATTTCTAGGATAATATGTACCACTATAACCACCATAATAATTATAAAAATGTATTATAATATTATTCTGTGATAAAAAATCTAATAGTTTTGTATTAATACTAACTTCATTAAAACAAAAAATCTCTTTAGTATTTTCTACTGGAATATATACATTTTTACCATCTTTTCTAAAACATAACGAATTATCTTTTCGTGTAAGCTCACCCATAGACATTATATATTTCGTACTTCCCATTCAATCACTCCTATACATAACAATATTCATAATATGCACATTTTTTACAAGTTGTTTTATTAATACACTGGGGGATTTTTTCCTGACTTAATAATTCTTCTATTTCACTTATGTATTTATCCAACTCTGTTTCTAATTCATCTGTTAATTCAATAATTAATGTCTTTTTATCTTTTTTATTTTTTTCTACAAATTCTAATTTTCCTTTTCTTATAATACCTTTGGACTTTAGAACTTTTAGATAAAATAATAGTTGCCATTTTGCAGCATTTTCATCAGCATCTGACTTCTTAATTTCTGTGAGATAATCTTTTGTAATTTTATCTATTTTTATATTATCTATTGAAATTTCCGCATTATCTTTATTTTTTGCACGTTCCTCATGTATCGCTTTTCCAATCTTTACCTGTTCACTATTATCTTCCATATTAATTCTATTGCCATGCAGATAACATTGTCTTTTACAATGGAAATAATAATTTATTAATGTTCCATTAACTTTCATCAATTTATCACCTGCCTTTATAATGAAAATATACTTATTTTATAATACATCTTATGTTGAAGTTTAACCTAAAACTAGTTACATTTTCCATATATTCATTCGCATTTCAAAACATCCTATGTTGTTGTTTAACTATATGTGAAGAATTTTGCTACTTTAGATGTAAAATTTCAAAACATCCTATGTTGTTGTTTAACAGATGTTCATTTGCAAAAAATAATCTAACCCTGTGCATTTCAAAACATCCTATGTTGTTGTTTAACGATATCAACATATCAACCAACATTGGTCCTGCTCCATTTCAAAACATCCTATGTTGTTGTTTAACTGTGTCTGGAAATTGGCTTACACAAGCCATCCCAATTTCAAAACATCCTATGTTGTTGTTTAACAATTTAAAGCCGATGTTTTACTATTACTAGCCTGCATTTCAAAACATCCTATGTTGTTGTTTAACATTCTTTTCCGGTGTCTCAGGATATTCCGTAATTTATTTCAAAACATCCTATGTTGTTGTTTAACAATGCTGCAACTCAAGGTATTATAAATACAACGCCAAATTTCAAAACATCCTATGTTGTTGTTTAACCGAAGCGATCGCAGCTGCGCTTGATGTCAAGATCACATTTCAAAACATCCTATGTTGTTGTTTAACCATATACGGATAAATTCTTATAGCACTGTCAGCTATTTCAAAACATCCTATGTTGTTGTTTAACTCTCCCACCTGTATTACATTGACAACCGTATTTTTAATTTCAAAACATCCTATGTTGTTGTTTAACCAAACTCAAGACATGCTTTAATTGTCTGCTCGTCATTTCAAAACATCCTATGTTGTTGTTTAACTGTCTGCCCCTCTGTTCCGCTTTCCATTGCTGGTAATTTCAAAACATCCTATGTTGTTGTTTAACGTATTTCTGGCGGTTAACATCATTGTCCTCATTACCATTTCAAAACATCCTATGTTGTTGTTTAACTAATTTTAGGACATAAGTACAATAAGGAAAGCAAATTTCAAAACATCCTATGTTGTTGTTTAACGCTACTGTAATAAGCTGCTAAAATACCATTTAAAAAATTTCAAAACATCCTATGTTGTTGTTTAACTTTTCATCTTGTTTCATTTCATGCAATATTAAGAATATTTCAAAACATCCTATGTTGTTGTTTAACAAGTATTCCTGTGCCACTAACCATTGCATTACCTGTATTTCAAAACATCCTATGTTGTTGTTTAACGGGCTACTCGGTTGAGGAAACAACTGCCGTTTTGAATTTCAAAACATCCTATGTTGTTGTTTAACTCCTTGCCGCCAGTCTTAAATTCTCATGTGATGCTTATTTCAAAACATCCTATGTTGTTGTTTAACCCACCATTTTAAGCCATTCTTAAAATGTATATTCTTTCTCATGCCTGTATTATACACTATTTCGTTAAAAATTACCAGCAATTTTTGTTATATTATTTATAATTATCAAAAAGTGCTTCATCCCCGCTTATTTACTAGGTTTGAAGCATATCGTAAACAAATTTTTGCTGGTAAATTCTTATAATATTCTGTAAAAATACAATGCTTATATTTTGTGCCATTATATTAAATATTTTATGCTTTATTCAATTCTACTTACTATAAAAATATTTCCTCATTATCCCCAACTATTTCTTCATTAAGCATTCCATTTACATCAATGTAATCTTTTCCATTCTCAATATAATATATGTTACCTATCTGTTCATCATAACCACCTGCATTAATCAAGTTCAAATTAGACTGTATTTGATACATAAAAACATTCATTTTGCTTCGTACCTCTTGCAACCTTACCTTTTTTTCTGGATATCTGTTATTTATAAGTTCAGGATTTGAAAGTAATGATTTATATTCCTGCCAAAGTTCTTTTGCACTATACTCTAGTTCTGTTTTTTCTATATTAAGATATAGATATGACTTTAACGAATTATCATCAATCAGTTTCATATGTTCTGATACTTTTTCCATATCAAGATGCCCAATATTATCTTTGAAAAAATCAGACATATTATTTTTACCACGAATTTTATATCCACGAATTAAATCTTCAAAAACATCTTCATAAAATTTTGAAAAGTTTTTATTTTCAAGAATTTCTTTTATATCATCGTCTTCAAGCGTCTTTCCATTATTTAAACGAGCGTCATTTTTGTATATCTTTCGAGCATCATCATAATTAAAGAAATATACTATACAACCTTTTTTCTTACAAGACCTGTTAATTCTACCCATAAACTGTTCTTCACTGTCAAGTCTTGATATATCCTTATAGCCAATATCCATATCAATATCAACACCAGCTTCTATAACTTGCGTTGCTACAAGAATTACTGACTCTTGTCCTTTAAGCTCTGCTATAATATTTTTTCTTTCTTGAATATTACTATCTCCTGTCATCAATTTTACTATAACACCATTATCAACATCATTTACTATTGATTGATAAAATTCTTTCGCACTTTTCTTTTTAATAAATTCTACTAAAACTCTTTTATGTTGATTTTCTAATACATGCGATTTTAGTTCTTCTAAGCTTATCTTATCCCCATCAACTTTTAATAATGAATAGTCTGGTATTACTCTATTTTTAAATACAGAATTATTAAAGTACTTTTCTCTATCTTTTATAAGTTTTACACTCTTATCATTATTATTTATAAGCATATCAAGATTTGGAAGCGTAGCTGACATAATAATTATTTTAATATTAAATAATTGAGAATATGCTTTTAAAAATGTTATAATTTCTCCCCATAATGAATTTTTATAACTTTGAATTTCATCCATTACTATCACTGAATTGCATAGCTGATGAAATCCAAATACATCTTCTTTCTTATTACCAAATAACGCATTAAAAAGTGTTACATGTGTTGATAATACTATTGGATAATTTAAAAATTGTCTATCAAGAAGAATTCTTTGATAATCTGTATCAATTAACTTCTCTTCATTTTTATCTGAATTATTTTTATATGGCGTAATTGAATTTACTACTGCTATTTGAGACATTATATCCTCATTATTTCCAAATGTATTTTCAAGACAATTTATATTTTGTTCAACTAATGTGTTATATGGATAAATATAAAATATCTTATTAATATCCTCACAATGTCTTACAAGTTTAAAGCTAAGATTAATTGATGTATTACTTTTACCACTTCCTGTTGGTGCTTCTAAGTAAAAAATATTCATGTCCGAATTTTTCAACAATTCATTTTCTGCATCAAGATACATTTCTGTTCTTAAGTCATTAATATTTTTTGTTTCTTTTAATTTTTCAGATGGCATAGGATATATATTTTCTTTATAATCCTTTATACTTTTTTGCACTTCTGTTTCCATATACACTTTATCTATATCATCAATATTATCAATCTCACCAAATTCAGCTATCTTTACACCATTCATAAATTCTGACGTTGCGTAATAATCACTTGCTACAAGTAATGAATATAAAAGTCTTGTCCAACCATATAAATATACACTCTTTTTATTTTCTTCTTTTGACATTCTTATATACATTTTACTTCTATCTGAAGCACTATATTGTTTTGTCAATTTTACAACATCATTTATTTTAAAACTCTCATTAAACAAATTATCTTTTTTAATAATATTATCACTATTTTCTAACTTAGAACTCTCTTTCCATAACTTATACCATTCGTAAGCCTGACTTCCTATATCATTTTCACTATCTGGTTTAAAACTTATCATATAATTTTCAAAATCTGTCATATTCCCATGATGTCTAGATATAATATATGAATATATATATGCAAAATCTTTTAATACAAGTACCTCATCTTTAGTAATATTTTCTTTATACTTTTCCTGCTCTATCTTTTCTATAAAATAATCAAGATAAAAGATTGATGAAATAATAGAATGATTGCTTTTTATATCTCCATATTCATCTACATCTATTTTTAAATACCATTTATTCTTCATTTTTTCCTTTTGAAAACGTGGGTTAATCTTTCCTGTATCATGAAATATAATAATATTTATGCTCATATATTCAAATAATTCTATTGCTTTCTCACTAAACCCTGACAAATATTCATTCTCAAACCTTTTCATTATTTTATATAATTTTTTATTATTAGCAAGCATAATAAAATACTTTTGACAAAGCTCTGTATGTTCTTTTAATGTTTCTATCTTTGATTTTTCTTCTGCTGTCCCTTGCGTTCTATGAGCGTAACATATATCTGCATAATTAATAATTTCATCAATTGACAACATTAAGTTTTTCCACTCCATAATTTTCTCCAATCTGCTATATATTTATCAAAAAATATAACTCATATATACATATTATTAAATTATAAATACCTACAAAAAAAGCAAGTCCATAATCTTATATATAAACAATTCAGACTATGAACTTGCCTTAATTATATGCTCAATTATAATTATATAATTAAACATATTATAAATTAAAAAAATTGTAATATATCATTTTCACATTTATACACATTACCATTCTTAACATTGATTGATACATTTGTATAACAAAAATCTTGATATTCATAAAGATTAGTGTACGGATTAAGTGCAATAGGAAGCTTTTCACAATATCTTACAACATCAATATCATCATCTTCTTCCAACTCTATAGTATCACCTATATTCCTAAAAAAAAGACTTGAAATTTGAACCTTATTCTCACTTACATTACTTACACTTAATCTCTTTACATTCTTGATATCTGCTGGGTGGTCATTCTTTCCAAGATATGGAAAATATATACATTTACTTTGTTCAAGATAATCTCCAATATGTTTAGACTCATCACAATCAAGCAATATATATATGTCCCATTTTGGATTATCGAGCCACTGCTCTTTTACTATAAGATTACCATCTTTATTAGCATAGCCAACAGAATTATTAAAAGTTTGTATTTTTTTAGGAATGTAACCCTTATCATTTTTAGGAACAATTGCAACCTTAATCTGTCTTAATTTTTCATAAAATTCTGGATAATCTTCAATAAGAGTTTTGCTTTTTTTAGCAGCTTGCCACTTTGCTGAATAACCTTTGTATCCTGCAATTGCCCCTAACATTCCAAGCAACGCAACCTTATGTATATGACCATAAGTAAAATAACAATATTCATTAACATCTGGTTTCTTAAAAAAAGCAGTTTGTCCACTCAGTGTAAATTTAACAGTTTCCATTCATTACACCTCTTTTTGTGTGATTATATTATACCTTTTCTCTTTATTAATTCCTGAAATTAATTCTGTTGTATATGGATTATAATACACTTCAATATCTTTTATTCTATCTGCAAATTCATTAAGAATTGTTGCTACTCCACTTATATCTATTACATTAAGTTTTTCACCTTTTTCAAAAGTTATATATTCTGTAAGGTTAGGAAGATATAATTCTTTATCAGTTTCTACAAAAAGAGCAAATTCATTTTCACAACCTTCCTTTGAATTAGTAGCAAATGCTGTTGCTGAAACTATTGCTGTTCTTTTAAATTCTTTGTAATCTTCTTCTGTGTACTCTGCACTTTCTATTCCAAGCTCCTGCAATTCTTTATATGCTAATGGATTAACTACAAATGGATAAAAATAATGTGCTTCATCACAAGTAATTTTAGTTCCCAATGTAGTATTTTTTGCTTCTTCATTTTTATCGTCATTATCTTTTGAACTATTCTTTTTCTTTCCATCTCTAAATGGTGATAAAATGTTCTGTTCTTCTACACTTGTATATTTATACTTATTAAAGCCCTGTCCAAATTGAACAGCTCCTGTAATCGAAAAATTATTACCTGCTTCTGCAAATGTCGCACCAAACTGCTTAACATCTGTCGTATCTAATAAATTTGTTAGCACTTCCTTTGAATCTTTGCAATTTTTTAAATCTTCAATACCAAAAAGTTCTTCATAGCGTTCTTTTAATGTCTTAGGTATAAGAGAACCATCAGAAAATCTCATACTTTTTATATATAAAACTTTCTTTCCCTCATTATCCCACATTTTTTTCATAGGATACTTTAATGCTTTATCGCTTCCATATATATCCCCACTTTCTACAGTCTTTGGGTTTCCTGAAAAATCAGCATTCCAATTTGCCATAATTGATGAAATTCCTAATACTCCATAAACTCTTTTGTCCATTGTAAATTTCCTCCTGATTAATCTTCTTTCTTTGTTTCTTTCTTACGTTTTTCATAAACCAAGCAAGGAGCA
>OGKZ01001616.1_pt1 | contig 14525 bp, 8 predicted proteins | sample 1572571 | NCBI WGS metagenome assembly OGKZ01 (sample SAMEA2581906, study PRJEB24529) | metagenome | biome: Human gut stool | place: China | collected 2011 | reverse complement strand
ATTTTTTCTGGTTTGTAGGCTCCGAAAAGCCTTGTATTTACAGTGTTCCTAATAGAAAGTAATCATAAGCAATGCAGAATACAAACAGAGCACAAGAAAGTGGATATAAGGCTTCTCTGACAAGAGAACAGTTTTTATTCCACGAAATGCGAATTGTAGCGAAGCAAATGGTGCAAGGAGAGGATCTTGCATCAATGATACAAATAATTGCCGCCAATAATCTCTTCCAGTATCCAACTGAACGCATGACAGCTGGTATGGTTCGGGCGTGTTATCGGCGGCTAAATCTTTTGAATAGTGAACAACTGCTTCGGAATATTGCAGAGCATTCCGTGGAAGAGGCAAAACAAATTTGTCTTTACGCGATTATGAAGGATAATAGACTTGTCTGGGATTTTATGGTAACAGTTATTGGAGAAAAATATCGAAACCAAGATTTCAGCTATGGAAAACTTGACATGACAAGTTTCTTCATAAGATTACAAGAGCAAAATGATGCTATCGCAGATTGGAGCGAATCTACAGTCAAAAAGCTGAAATCGGTTCTAAATCGAATTTTAAGAGAAAATGATTATCTGGATAGTATAAAAGCAGGCCATTTGAACCCGGTTTGGCTTTATCCGGAATTGGAAAATGTGATTCTTACAAATGGGGATCAGGCGGTATTGCCCGCATTTAACCGTTTTGAGTGAGGAAGATTTAATGGGTGACATACAAAAACGCCTTGATAACGTTCGGCAGATGATTCAGAGTCAAGATTTCCTAGAAGGAAAAGGTCTTAGCAATGAAGTGAATATTCGTATCTTCTGCTATGAACCGAGAGATGAAATGGCGGTTCGACATTTCATTGAACAGCTATCTACAGATATGACACTGGGCTGTCAGTTGCGGATCTGTAATTTATATCAAATCTTCCTAGGGATTTGTGAAGGCATGGATATTTTAGATGCAATCCCCGATATGGAAGAAGAGGACGGTCATGATTATCTGTTGGAACAGCTTCAATCGACAATTGGAGTCGATGAAATTGTACAGAAAATTCAGAGCGAGCCGTTCCAGCCGGGAGAAGTACTGGTTTTGACTGGCGTTGGAGAAGCGTTTCCATTTATGCGAATTCATACGTTACTGGAGGCATCATTGTTTGCAGAGAGGCCGGTGCTTGTGTTTTACCCGGGAACATTTAACGACCAGCAGCTGCGGCTGTTCAACTGTCTGAAGCCGAACAATTACTATCGTGCATTTAACGTTGTGTGAAGGGGGAAACAGAGCTTTGGTTATACAGAATATGTTTGTAGAAGACATCAACCGTAAAATTAACGGTGTTGTCAAGGTTGACGAGGACGAGAACAAGGTCCTGGAACAGGAACTGAACGAGTACGTTATTACACGAGAGCTGAAGCGGCATTTTGCAGACTTTTTCAATACCTATGCAGAAGCGTTTGATGAACCAACGGCAGATACAGGAGTCTGGATCTCCGGTTTTTTTGGCAGCGGTAAATCTCACTTCTTGAAAATGTTGTCATACTTGTTGGAAAACAAAGAGGTTAATGGCATTCGTACGGTGGAGCGCTTCCGCAAGAAATTTGAGGATGACCCTGGTACCTTTATGCAGGTGGATCGTGCAACCAAAGGTGAAACTGAGACGATTCTGTTTAATATCGATTATGAAGGCTCTATCAATAAGGACAAAACAGCCGTTTTACGTGTTTTTGCTAAGGTGTTCTATAATCATCTGGGATTCTTTGGCAGCAATCTCAAAGTTGCTATGCTGGAGCAGTACATTACGCAGCAGGGCAAAATGGATGAATTTTGCCGTCTGATTGAAGAAAAGAAGGGCAAACCTTGGACTGAAGTGCGGAAAGCATTTGCATTTAATGGAAAATTCATTAAGCCTGCACTGGCGGAAGCATTGGATATCAGTGAAGAGGATGCAAACAACTGGTTTAACGATAAGAGTGCAACGGAACTCTCTGTTTCACAGCTTGTAGAAGACATCAATGCATACGTCAGCACAAAACCTGCAAACTTCCGCCTTCTGTTCATGGTGGATGAGGCGGGGCAGTATGTTGGCACGGACACGGATATGCTGCTGAATCTGCAGTCTTTGGTGGAAAAAATCGGCAGCGAATGCAGAGGAAAAGTCTGGGTGGTCTGCACCGGACAGGAAGCTATTGATGAGATTATCAAAGTACGAGCAGATGAATTTTCTCGAATTCAGGCTCGTTTCAAAACTCGTCTGAGCCTTTCTTCTTCTTCCGTAGACGAAGTAATTCAGAAGCGTATTCTGAAAAAGACTCCGGAAGCAGAAAGAACGCTGGATGCGGTCTATGAGAAAGAAAGCTCCGGGATGCGCAACTTGTTCAGCTTTACAAATGCAATGCCGGACATCAAGGGCTTCTCTGGTCCGGCACAATTTGCAGAGGACTTTCCGTTCGTTCCATACCAGTTTCTCATCATGCAGAAAATTTTTGTGGAGATCCGCAAACACGGCAATGCGGGTAAGCACTTCTCTGGCGGCGAGCGTTCCATGCTGAGCGGTTTCCAGGAAGCAGTCCAGAAAGTGGAAAAACAGAACGAGTTTGCATTGGTGCCACTGTTCCGCTTCTATGATACTGTACATTCTTTTCTGGACAGCTCTATTCGCAACGTGATTGACCGCTGCAGCAAAGCTGTAGAAAATCACGATGGTCTGGAGCCAATGGACGTGGATGTTCTGAAACTTCTCTATCTGATCCGGTATGTCAATGAGGATATTCCGGCCAACTTAGACAACCTTGTGATCTTGATGGCGGACGACATTCGTCTGGAAAAGGTTGCTATGCGCGAAAAGCTGCGCGGCAGCTTGGATCGGTTGATGGGACAGAACTACATCGGCCGTACTGGTGACACCTACAACTTCCTGACGGATGAAGAACAGGACATCCAAAAAGAAATCAACCTTACACAGGTGGATACTGGCGCTATTGTTGGGGATATAGCAAAGATTATTTTTGGCATAATTTATGATGCAAAAAAGTTCCGTTACGGCAAGTGTGACTTCCCGTTTGATCAGATGGTGGATAACACTATGTACGGCATCGCCACAGGCGGCATGCGTCTGCGCTTTTTGACGGCAGCTTCTGATGCAACGGAAAAAACGGAATTTCGCCTGATGAACAGCTCCAAAGGCAGCGAGGCGATTGTAGTTTTGGGCGATACGCCGTATTATGAATCACTGGAAGCATCCATGAAGATCCGCAAATATGTCAAACAGCGGAATGTCAGCCAGATGCCCAAGAGTGCTCAGGATATTATCCGCGGCCAACAGGAAGAAGCAACCAAGTATGAAGCTGAAGCCAGCAAAGCTCTGGTAGAGGCTATTGAAAACGCAAAATTTTACGCCGATGGTGAACATCTGGACATTAAGAGCGGCAATGCTAAGGCCAAAATTGACCAGACGATGGAGTATCTGGTCTCGCATGTTTACAGCAAGTTGGACCTGATTGGGAAAAACGCAGATACCGATGCCGAAATTATGGCGGTGCTTTCTGGTGCAGATGTCGTTTTTGCAGAAGCTGACCCCAACCGAGATGCGGAAGCAGCTGTGGAAGAATATCTTGAAATGCAGGCAATGAAGCATTTGCCTACCTCGATGGCGGATGTACAGAGCAAGTTCAGCAGTATACCCTATGGCTGGAAGGAAATCGACATTGCTTATGTGGTGGCGCGTTTGATCATGAATCAGAAGGTAACCATCAAATATGCAGGCACTACCATCCAGCCGGACAACGCCAAATTACCTGACATGCTCCGTAAAAAGAGTGAGGTGGGTAAAACATCCATTAGCAAGCGCGTGGTGGTATCGGCAACCAAAATGAAGGCTGTGCGGGACCTTCTGCGGGATTATTTCGATGTCATGGATGTTCCTGCGGACGAAGATGGTTTGGTTAAATTTATTGCCGATGAGTTCGGAAACCAGCTGCAGCATTATAACAAACTGAACGAGAAGTACGATGATACCCACAAGTACCCGGATCAGACAATAGTGCACAACGCTATTACTGCAACGCAGGAAGTGTTGAACCAGAAGAAGGACAACATCGCGCTGATCGACTATCTGCTCAAGAAAGAGGACGACCTCTTTGATCAGAAGGATGCCATGGGCAATGTCGAGACCTTCTTCAAGAGTCAGGTCGGCACCTTTGATGATGCTGCACGGCTGGAACACGAGATGCAGGCAGATCTGGACCGCATTGCGCAGGATGCGGCGGCATACGAGGCCCTGAACAAGATTCGGCTTATCATCACAGTGCCATCTTTTGGGCAGAAGTTCAACTACAAGCGCATTCCGGAGCTGAATGGGTTGATGCAAACGGTGCGTATAGCCCATGACCAGATGCTGGATGAAAAACGCTCTGAGATCCTAGAAACTGTACGTCAGTGTATGGAAGCTACCCACATCGCCGCCGACGGCGATCCCAAGGCGATGGACATTATCCGCAAATCTGACACCTACTTTGACGGGTACAAGGCGAAGATCAACGAATGTAAGAGCATTGCACTGCTGGACGGTATGATTATCCCGCTGAGCAAGTACAAGGATGATGCTGTTAGCAGCATTGAGATTGCACTGATGCCACCAGCACCAAAGCCGGCCGCAGAAAAGAAGGATGTTGTTACTCCGGCACCAAGGCAGAAAAAGGTGAAATCTTACAGCCGCCAGATCCTCTTCCCTGCTAAAACGCTGCGGGATGATGCGGATATCGATGCTTATGTGGAGAAGATTCGCTGCCAGCTTCAGAATCTACTGGACGACTGCGACGAGATCAAGTTGAACTAAATGGATATGTCGAATATGATTGAAATTTTCGCTGCAATTATAGGTGTTGTTGTGGGTTGGGCACTTAACGAAATCACGGATTCGCTTCATAAAAAGCCAAAGCTGTGCTTCCGAATGGTGTCAACCTCTACAAATGAATTGACGGACAAAGAGTATCGCACAAAAACTAGCTTGTCAGAGTCTGGAATTGAGGTGTTTAATATTGGCGAAAAGCCTGTAATCCTCAATGATTTCACTCTCACATACAGAGATAAAATACTTGTTGACTGTTTTATCGAAGACTCTCAGCAAGTAATTGCACCATATCAGAGCGTAATCTACACGCTGACTGAACAGGAAGCTGATGCGCTGCAATGGCACTGCAATCAGGCGCATTTTAAAACATGCGATGTTGAAGCGCATGGTGTTGATGGAAAGCAAATCAAATCTACGCTTTCAGTGCCGCTTTTTTACATTCGTTCAAATCTACACGCAGCGATGCCATCAAAATAGCAAGGATTAATAAAATGCGAGTTTTGGCACGTAAAGTCTTACCTTTCCCTCGGTACAAAAGGCTTAATGTCGTAGTATCATAAAAACGCTATCCTCTATGCAATTAATAACTCTAAAGTGAAATCAAGCTGAATTACAGCGGGAGAAAAAGATGGTGGAGAATGTTATCCCAAAAGTTTTTATATCGTATTCATGGACTAAGAGCGATTTGGTTCTCCAAGTTGCTAACAGACTAATGTCGCATGGCGTCGAGGTTGCTCTTGACAAATGGGATTTAAAAGAAGGACAAGATAAATACGTCTTCATGGAGCAGTGCGTCAATAATTCTGATATAACGAAGGTTTTGATTTTCTGTGATAAAACGTATACGGAAAAAGCCAACAATCGGACGGGTGGTGTTGGCGATGAAACGGTTATTATTTCAAGCGAAGTGTATGGAAAAGTAACTCAAGAAAAGTTCATTCCGATTATAACGGAGCGAGATGAAGAAGGAAAGGAGTATGTTCCTGCATATATAAAAGCAAGAATCTACATAGACTTTTCAAATTCGGACATATTTGAAGAAGAGTATGAGAAACTGGTTCGGAATATTTACAATAAACCATTATATAGAAAGCCAAAACTAGGAAAACAGCCTGAATGGCTTGATGAAGAAAAGAGTGATTTGTTTCCTCTGACTGATCTGATTCGTCAAATAAAAGGTGCAACAAGCGATAAAAAGAAGCATAGTTGTGCAAATAGGTTCATCGATGCGTATGTTGAAGCGTTGAAATCTTATTATAGGCCAATAAAAAATGCTGGAGAAGAAGTTTATAACCAATTTTTAGAGACAAAAAGTATCAGAGATGTCTTTTTGGACTTTTTGCCAGCGCTTGATGAGGCTGAAATCCCAATTTCGGAAGTGATCTGTCCAGCACTTGAAAAAATGTACAACGAATTGACCAGTGCTTATGGGTTTGAATCTGGTTCCTGTCAAGCGTCTGATTGGGATTATGAGGTATATCATATCTTTATATGGGAATTATTCATTGCAATCATTGCTTATTTACGTCATGTTGGGGAATATGCAGAAATCAATGCTATGATAACATATACGTATTTTTTAAGAAACAGCTCTTTGGATCGGAACGTCACAGAGAAGAACTACTGTGTGTTTCGGCATTACAGTAGTTTGATAGAAGAAAACTATAAACCTCAAACACAATATGCACGAAAATATACTTTATTGGGAGACACTATTTGCTCACAACGAGAAAAGCTGCCGATCTATTCCTCTGAGGCACTTGCAGAAGCTGATTTGTTTTTGTACCAGATTCGAAACGCTTTTCAACTAATACAATCGGAAAAGGTGTGGAGTGCTCCATACTGGTTCCCTAATTTGTACGTTTATGCAAAAAAGAATCCGGTAGAATGGACAAAAATCAAGTCAAGAAAGTACTGTAAAAAGATGTTTGATCTTTTTGATGTTCAAAGCATAGAAGAATTAAAGAAAGTGTTATCTAAATGTGTTAGTGATAAAAATGCGCAGATGCGATATCCTGGATGCTGGGAATTCGCACCAGCAATTTTGGATGTTGTTAAACTTGAAGAAATTGGCTCGTTGAATTAAGGAGAACCATCATGGATAAAAACGCCATCAAGAAATATGCGGTCTGGGCGCGGAAAGAACTGATCTCCCGCGTGGCGCAGAAAGCCCAGCAGTACGGCATTACGGAAACGGAAATGGTGGACGCCAGTGCTGATAGCGTCAACGGCAAAGTGTTGTCTGCAGAAGAGATGCAGCAGCGCAGGGCACTGATCGCACAGATCAATGAAAAGGGCTACCAGCAGGTCATGGAAGAGGTGGCGTATACATGGTTCAACCGCTTCTCGGCACTGCGGTTCATGGAGGTCAACGGCTATCTGCCCAGCCATGTGCGTGTGTTTACGGATGAAAACAATGCGTTCAAGCCCCAGATTCTGGCCGAAGCCCTGCATCTGGAATTGGATAAGCTGGATAAGAATAAGGTCTACACCCTGAAAGAGACCGAGCGGACCGAAGAACTGTACAAATACCTGCTCATCGTGCAATGCAACGCGCTGAACAGCATTCTGCCCGGAATGTTCCAGACCATTGCGGACTACACTGAGCTGCTTCTGCCGGACAACCTGCTCCGGGAGGGCAGCGTCATTGAGCAGATGATCTCCCAGATCCCGGAGGACAACTGGCAGGATGCCGTCCAGATCATTGGGTGGTTGTATCAGTACTACAACAGCGAGAAAAAGGACGACGTGTTTGCCGCCCTCAAGAAAAATGTCAAGATCACCAAGGAGAATATCCCGGCGGCGACCCAGCTGTTTACCCCAGACTGGATCGTTCGGTACATGGTGGAAAACAGCCTTGGACGCCTGTGGGTGGAGGGTCACCCGGACGCAAAAGCACAGTTGCTACCCACACCGGAGGAGCAAGCAGCTTATACTGCCGGGAACCGTGACCCGGAGGACACCAAGTGGCACTATTATCTGGAGGAAGCCCAGCAGGAGCCGCAGGTACAGGCCCAACTGTCCGAGATCCGTAAACAGTATGCCGATCTGACCCCGGAACAGATCAAGGTCATCGACCCTTGCTGCGGCAGCGGACATATTCTGGCGTATCTGTTCGATGTACTGATGCAGATCTACGAGAACTACGGCTACACGCCCCGCGATGCCGTGGCCAGCATTTTGCAGAACAACCTCTATGGTCTGGATATTGACGACCGCGCCGCCCAGCTGGCCTATTTTGCGGTGATGATGAAGGCCCGCCGGTACAACCGCCGCTTTTTCAGCCACACTACCCAGCCTCATGTGTATGCCATTGAGGAGAGCAACCGCATCGAAAAGCCGGATGTGGAGTATTTCTGCAACGGCAAGCCGGAACTGAAAGATGCTATGCACACTATCCTCACTCAGCTGTATGATGCCAAGGAGTATGGCTCCATCCTCACCATCCCCCCGCAGGACTGGGATGCCCTCTATGCCCGGTTTGACGAGGTGGCAGACGAGTCCTCGTTCCATCGAGAGAGTATTCGCAAAAAATTACTCCCATTGGTGCGGGTGGCACAGACGTTGGCGCAGAAATACGATGTGGTCGTCACCAATCCGCCGTATATGGGGTCTGATGGCATGAGTGCGAAACTTTCAACCTATGTAAAGAAAAATTATGCTGCTAGTCGAGCTGATTTATATGCGACATTTATATCGAAATGTGGAGTATTCACAAAACCGAATGGTTATCAAGCTATGATTACTATGCATTCATGGATGTTCCTTTCTAGCTTTGAAAACCTAAGAAAAAGTATTCTACAATCAAAAACAATCTTAAATATGTGCCATCTAGGAGCTAGAAGTTTTGAAGAAATTAGCGGCGAAATCGTGCAGACTGTAGCATGGATAATGATATCTACAGTTGAAAACTACAGAGGAACATATTCTCGTTTAGTGGATTTGAATTCTCAGAGTGAAAAAGAAAAAGCATATTTGAAAAAAAAATTCAGGGTTGTCTCTAACCAAAAAATTTATTTTGAGATTCCGGGTATGCCGGTTGCGTATTGGATTTCTAAAGAAATGCAACGGCTTTTCCATGAGGGAGAAAAAATTACAAAGTATGTCGCATCCAGAGACGGTCTTACAACTGGTAATAATGAACTTTTTATCAGGCAATTCTGGGAAGTGGAATTTGGAAAGATTGGTTTTGGCTTTTCTAGTGCTGATTCGTTTTGGAAATCAAAAAAGAAATATGTACCGCTTATTAAGGGCGGCCTATATCGTAAATGGTATGGAAATAATTGGTTTGTAATTGGATATGACCGAGCGGGATATGAAAAACTTTCAACTTGTGGGAATAAACTTCCATCAAGAGAAATTTACTTTTATCCATATATTACTTGGAACAGAATATCAACGAGAATGGCATTTCGGTATTGTGAAGCAGGCTACCTGTTCGAGAGTGCGAGTCTTATTGCATTTGCTACTCAAAGAAAAAATTTAATGTTCGCACTTTCATTTGCTAATACTAAAGTTTCGCAAAGTGAAATGGCACTAATAAATCCTACCACGAACATGCTTAGCGGATATATTGATTCGTTGTGTATTCCTTCGTTTGATAAACACGACAAGTGCATTGAACTCGCTGAACTGTGTGTGGAAAAATCCAAAAATGACTGGGATTCCTTTGAAACCTCTTGGGATTTTACCCGCCACCCTTTTATCAAAGCCATTACCAAGTACCCCAACATGATGGATATTGGCAACATCTACCTTGCTGAGTGCTATGACATTTGGGCTGGTGAATGCGAAGAACGCTTTACCCAGCTGAAAGCAAATGAAGAAGAACTGAACCGTATTTTTATTGACATTTACGGCTTGCAGGATGAACTGACCCCGGAAGTAGAAGATAAGGATGTGACCGTGCGCAAAGCGGACCTTAGCCGGGATGTGCGCTCCTTTATCTCCTACGCTGTGGGCTGTATGTTTGGCCGCTACTCTCCCACCTATGATGGTCTTGCGTATGCAGGCGGTACATGGGATGATGGCAAATACAATATCTATAAGCCGGATGCAGACGGTATTATTCCCATCTGTGACGACGAATACTTTGAAGATGACATGATGGGCCGCTTTGTGGAGTTTGTGCGGGTGGTATACGGTGACAGCTCGCTGGAAGATAATCTGCGCTTTATTGCAAACGCACTGGGCGGCAAAGGACAGCCGAAGGAGGTCATCCGCAACTACTTCCTGAACGATTTCTATACCGACCACTGCAAAATTTACCAGAAGCGGCCCATCTACTGGCTGTTTGACAGCGGTAAGAAAAATGGCTTCAAGTGCCTGATTTACCTGCACCGCTACCAGCCGGATACCATTGCACGTATCCGTACTGATTATGTCCACGAGCAGCAGGCACGTTACCGTACTGCCATCGAAGGTTTGGAAAAACAGGTGGCCGCTGCCACCAGCACCAGTGAACGTGTCAAGCTGACTAAACAGTTGAACAAGGTACAGGCGCAGGATAATGAGTTGCACCAGTATGAGGAAAAAGTTCACGCGCTGGCCGATCAGATGATTAAGATTGATCTGGACGATGGTGTGAAGCATAACTATGAGATCTTTAAGGACGTGCTGGCGAAAATAAAATGAGAAAAACAGAAGAAATAAGCCTTTCCCTACATACCAAACATGTTACAAAAACCGTTTTGTCAAATAGAATTTCTTATAAGCGTGCTTTTATTGGCGATACATGTGCTGCGTATCATTACACTTCACCAGAAGGGCTTATGGGAATCCTGAAAAATCGTGAAATCTTTTTTACGGATGCTGAGTTTCTAAATGACGCAAGTGAACGGAAAAATATAAACGAAGACTTGAATCGTTTCTGGGCACGATGCAAAAAAGATTACGAGGAAAGATTCATTAGAGTACTTTCTGATATTCGAGTGAATGCATATGAGGACTACCGATTTGGCACAATTGACAAAGCCTATAAAGGAAAGGCCTGTCGGTATTTTGTCTTGTCGGCATCGAAAGATTCTGATAGTCTCAGTATGTGGAAATACTATGCTAAAAACGGAAGCTATAATGGCTATAATATTGGACTTGATACTCTGGCGCTTCAAGACACTTGGATAAATAGAGAACAGGGAATTGCGATAGAGTATGGCTCTGTGATTTACGAAGATGATGAAAAATATTATCAAATTAAAGAAGCCGTTAATCACATTTATGAGTCGTGGATACAATACGAATATTCTGACAAGTTGGATGAAAAGATTCGAGGCGAATTTGAAACATGGGTTTCGTTAAATTCACTGTTCTTTAAACACAAAAGTTTTTCAACCGAAGAAGAATATCGATATGTCGCAGTTGTCCCTACAGAAAATATAAAGATTCTTTCCTATACAACGGAAAATGGATCAAATGTGCAAATGTATAATTTTCGGGCAGTAGATGGCGTATTGACACCATATATAAAAGTTCCAATTTGGGGAACTGACGACTTAGACTTGAAAGCAACTTTTTGGAATGTAGCATCCATTGGAATTGCCCCATGTTTAAACTTTGAACTAAAGAAAAACGGTGTTATACAATTTGTGAAATCTCTTCCATATCGAGTTGAAAACTTTCAAATTAACAAGTCGAAAATCCCAGTTCGCTATTAACAAATTACAGGATTATAACAATGGAAACAGATAAAATCGTACTAGACCTCAACCGCCGGTTTGCGGTACCGCTGCCGGAATTTTATGAGCGCCGGATCATCTTCTGGCACGATGAAGAAAAGGAGTATGCGGACAAGCTGGATGAGATCCGGCTTGAAAATGCTAAGCTGGTTGCACTGACCGGCAGCAATACCTTTGCGGTCAAAAAAATGCTGTCGGTGGATGACCTGACGAGCAACTATGTTGTCTACTGCCCCATTTCCTACGAGCGGCAGGAGGATGACTGGCTGTTGGATATTGAACTATACAGCGAAAGCTACCGGACGGATGCTGTTTCCAACTGGATGCAGGAACTGGATATCTTGGACAATCCCTCTATGCGCAAGCTGGTGAAGCACTACCGGAAGTTTTTTGGTGCACAGGCTCGTCGTGCCAAAATCATGGCACAGGATAAGATACCTGCCACTCCGGCACAGCTGCACATGGCCGTGATGGCGGCGCTCTGCGGTATGAAAAAAGCACAGCCCAATGAAATCTTGCTGAACGTACTTCGTGGTGGGTTGGATAAAACGCAGAATCCAATCTATCAGAGTTTTGTGGATTATAGTGCGGAAGAAGCTTTCTGGGCAATGGTTCGGCAGGGCTGTGGCTATGCAGAGGAAGAGCCGGATCTTGGGCAGCTGGCAATTCATCTTCTGTTGACAGCTTCTACGCGCACACTGCGCCCGGAATTTCTGGCAGGGCTTGAGAAGTTCCTTTCCATTCCGCATCAGGCGTACTGCTACGAGCTGGTGTCGGAGTGGCTGCACAGTGACGATTTGCAGCAGCTTTATGACGTGGCCCGCTATGTGGAAGATGAAGCACATCTGCCGCAGAGGCTGGAAAAACTGACGGTTGATGATCTGGCGACAACGGAGTGTTTCCCGTGCATCAACGAGATCATCCTGAGCAAGCTGATGACGGAGATCAGTGACCATATCATTGATGTGGATGTGATCACAAAGACGGTGGAAAAACGCCGCACCTGTGTCTGGTACGAGTACTTCCGCAATTTCTACGAGGGTCTGTTGCAAGTGGCCAACATGCAGGAGTTCTTCAAAGAGCACTCCGCAGGGTTCCATACCCCGGACGCAAAGCAGGTCTGGAAAGAATATGCGGAGGACTATTACAGGATGGACACCTATTATCGACTGTTCCATCTGAGCTTCCAGAGAAGTCTGGAAATCTCCAATATCAAACTGGACGACCTGTTCAAGCATGTTGTAGATAAGGTAGAGGGGCTGTACTCCTACTGGTTTCTGGGAGGCCTCGGCAAAAACTGGTCGGATGTATGTGCTGATGAGATGGCAGAGCATGGCCGCGTATTGGAAATTCCGCAGCAGTCAGATTTCTACAATGAGCACATCCGTCCGGCAGACAGCCGCGTGTTCGTGATCATCTCGGATGCTATGCGTTACGAGGTGGCGGCATCACTGGCAGATGAACTGCGCAGAGAAACGCAGAGCAATGTGAAACTCGGCAGTATGCAGGGCATCTTCCCGTCTATCACGAAATTTGGCATGGCGGCATTGCTCCCACACAAAACGTTGACGGCTGAACTGAAAAATGAGGTACTGAATATTCTGGCCGATGGGCAGTCTACCGCAAGCACGAACCGGGATAAGGTCCTGAAAGGTGTAAATCCGGCCAGCGTGGCGTTGCAGTATAAGAACATCATCGGGATGAAACGTGCAGAGCGTGCGGCACTGGTCAAGGGTATGGATGTAGTCTATATCTACCATGATACCATTGACGAAGCAAGCCATACTTCGGACACCTCTGTGTTCCCGGCATGCGATAGGGCTATCAGTGAACTGAAGAATATGGTGCGCATTATCGTCAATGACTTCGGCGGGGCGAACATTCTGATTACGGCAGATCATGGCTTCCTGTACACTTACAGTCCGCTGACCGAGGATGACAAAGTGGATAAAACCAGCTTCCATGATATGGAAGTGGAATATGGCAGACGCTATGCAATCATGCAGAAGGAGGCGGATCCGCAGTATTTGCTTCCTGTAAAATTCCTGAACGGAAAAACGGAATACACTGGATTTGCTCCACGGGAAGGTATTCGCATCAAGATGAATGGTGGCGGGCTGAATTTTGTGCATGGCGGTATCAGCCTGCAGGAAATGACGGTTCCGGTGATCGAATATCATTATCTGCGCAACGGCTCTATGGAATATCGGCGCAATAAGCAGAAGTATGATACGCTCCCCGTAACAGTGAGTTTGCTTTCTTCCAGTCGGAAGATCAGCAATATGATCTTTTCACTGGATTTCTACCAGAAAGATGCGGTAAGTGCAAACCGTGAGGCTGCTACTTATCTGGTGTGGTTTACGGATGAATACGGAAAGCCTGTCAGCGATACCCAGAAGATTATTGCGGACAAAACCAGTGAGAACGGCGCAGATCGTACGTTCCATTGCAACTTCAACCTCAAATCGATGAAGTTCAGCAATACAGCAACCTATTATCTGGTGATTGCGGATGAGCAGGGTCAGCAGATGCAGCAGCGGGAACAGTTCCAGATCGATATTGCATTTGCGATTGATGAATTCGATTTTTTTAACTGATGGGAGCAGGAGGACTATAAATGGAGCCGAATGCGGAAAATAGCTGCCGTCGAGACGCAATCAAGGAAAAATTACGGCAGAATTTTGATGGAAAGATCGTCCGTAAGGATCTGACCAAAAAGATCAAGGAAGGTGCGAATGTCCCGGTTTATGTGCTGGAGTTTTTATTAGGCCAGTACTGTAGTTCAGATGACGAAGCTATCATTGAAAAAGGCGTGCAGAATGTAAAGCACATTCTGGCGGACAACTTTGTCCGACCGGATGAAGCACAAAAGATTCTTTCGCAGCTGCGGAAAAAGGGCAGCCACACCATTATCGATATGGTGACCGTGCATCTGGATATCAAGAAAGACTGTTTCTTTGCAGAGTTTTCCAACCTGGGGCTCTCCAATGTGCCCATTACGGACGACTACCCGGAAA
>OGKZ01001612.1_pt1 | contig 14545 bp, 15 predicted proteins | sample 1572571 | NCBI WGS metagenome assembly OGKZ01 (sample SAMEA2581906, study PRJEB24529) | metagenome | biome: Human gut stool | place: China | collected 2011 | reverse complement strand
AATAATTATTCAGACTATTCACAAAAAAATCTACAAAAACTATTGTATATTCAAATAATTTATGCTAAACTTAGCAAGTAGAAGCAATAATATTCTATTTGCTAAGTTTTTTGTTGATAAAGGTAAGTTATTATTTATATGGAAAGGGTGGTTGCACGGATGAGCGTTCAGTTACTTGATAAGACGAGGAAAATCAATAAACTTTTGCACAACAATAATTCTCACAAGGTGGTATTCAACGATATATGCCAGGTTCTCAGTGAGATATTGGTGTCCAATACTCTTGTTATAAGCAAGAAGGGCAAGGTATTAGGAAGCAGCACCTGTGATGGGGTTGAGGAGATTAAGGAACTGATTGATGACGAGGTGGGAGAATTCATTGATCACATGCTTAATGAGCGTTTACTCAGTGTTCTTTCGACGAAAGAGAATGTCAATCTGGAAACCCTTGGCTTTGGAAGAGGAGATGCTAAAAAGTATCAGGCAATTATCGCACCTATAGATATTGCAGGTGAGCGTCTTGGTACATTGTTTATGTATAAGTGTGACAGCCAGTATGATATAGACGATATAATTTTGTGTGAGTATGGTACAACGGTTGTCGGGCTTGAGATGATGCGTTCGGTCAACGAGGAGAATGCAGAGGAGACGAGAAAGGTTCATATTGTAAAGTCTGCGATAAGTACATTGTCATTTTCAGAGCTTGAGGCTATCAAGCATATTTTCGAGGAACTTGACGGCAACGAGGGGATTCTGGTCGCAAGCAAGATTGCCGACAGGGTGGGAATTACACGTTCGGTTATAGTCAATGCACTCAGAAAGTTTGAGAGTGCGGGGGTTATTGAATCAAGGTCTTCGGGAATGAAGGGAACATATATCAAGGTGCTCAATGATGTGGTCTTTGATGAACTCAAGAAGATAGATTTGACTGAATAACAGACTAATTATATTTAGGAAGAGTGCGCTGCTCTGTTTAGAACAGCGCATTATTTGAATTAATATGTAAGATATTGTAAAAAAAGCTTGTTTTTTTCCGGGGATGTCTTATAATTGATAAGAAGAATGTATAACTTTAGGTTTTTGAGAAATTGATAAATTTATTATCATAAAGGAGAATGAAGAATGTTTGAATCTGGAGCATTTGGATATGTCAATGTGCTTTCATCGGCGGCTGATGCGGCATGGACCAGGAATGAGATACTTAATAACAATATAGCCAATGTCGACACACCGGGCTTTAAAAGACAGGACATGAAGTTTGAGAGCCTTCTGCAGAATGAGATTGCAAGGCAGGGAAAGACAAATTCCACACTTGACCAGAAGGTGGCTGATGTCGATTATACAAGGCTTAAGCCTTATGTATATACAGATAATTCACAGCTTTCAACAAGACTTGATGGAAATAATGTGGATATTGATGTGGAGGAGGCTGAACTTGCCTCTAACCAGTTGATGTATGATGGAATAATAGAAGGGCTTAATAAGGAATTCGAGAGAATGAAGTCAGTTCTTTCTAAATAGAAATAATTTTGCAGGAGGTTGATTATGGCACTGTTTAGTTCATTTAATATAGCATCATCGGGAATGACTGCGCAGAGACTCAGAATGGATGTTATTTCCGAGAATATAGCTAATGTAAAGACTACAAGGACGAATGAAGGCGGAGCTTATATACGCAAGAATGTTGTTCTCAATGAGAAGGGGAATAATTATGGAATACGCACGTTCAGCGAGATTTTTGATGCGACCAGAAGCGGAGTGGGCAACGGAGTTAAGGCGACTGCCATAGTGAATGATACAGATACACCTATGGAGCTTGTATATGATCCGTCACATCCGGACGCAGATGAGAACGGATATGTAACATACCCTAATGTCAATATCATAACGGAGATGACAGATCTTATCGATGCTTCACGCTCATATGAGGCGAATGCAACAGCATTTGAGGCTTCTAAGAGCATGGCGAGCAAGGGCCTTCAGATAGGTAAATAATTTTAATTATACAAATAGAAGCGGGGAATACTTATGTCAACAGTTAATATACTATCAGGTGTATCATCAGATTACATTACTAACTCGATTGCTGATAATTCTAAGGCAGGGAAGTCGGAAGGCTCCGGCAGCTTTGATGAGCTGTATCAGGCAGCGGTTAACCTGATTTCAGGAACGAACGGTTACATACAGCAGGCACAGCAGGCTGAGATTGATTATGCAATGGGAAAGCTTACAAGCACTCATGAGCTGAGTATTATTGAGAACAAGGCTAATATAGCACTTCAGTACACTGTTGCGATAAAAAACGGAATTTTGGATGCATACAAGGAAATTATGCAGCTACAGGTGTAATTTAACCGGATTCAGTTATTCGGCTGATAAGCAGAGAACGTCAGCGGATTGCGGATAGCCGATTTAATAGATAACTAGTGATACAGGAGAGCACATATGCCGGATATAGTAAAAAAATACCTTGATAAGATAAAGGAATTTTGGAATAAATACAATAAAAAACAGAAAACAATATTTATCTCTTCCGTATTGGTGGCAGTTATTGCGATTGCAATACTTGGATTCGTTCTGGCACAGCCACAGACGGTTGTGGTGCGGTATTGTTCAACGGCTTCCGAGGCTACGGAGGTCAGACAATTGCTCACCAGCAATGACATACCTTGTACGGTTGGTTCAAATTTTGAAATCATAATCGACAAGAAAGATGAGATTGAGGCACAGCTTGTACTTGGCTCTAACAATATAGCTTCAACCGGATATTCCTATGCCGATGTCCTTACCGGAAGCTTTTCACAGACGCAGGATGACAAGGAAAAGTTATATGTAGAGACACTTGAGAAGAAGTTCGCCGCACAGCTTGCGAAGATTGACGGAATAAAGAGCGCACAGGTTACAATCAAATTTGAGGACAACTCTTCAATTTTTGAGGAGAATAAGGATGCACATATTACAGCTACACTTGTCACCAGCAAGACACTTTCGGAGTCTACAACAGAGGCAATAGGTCTTATGCTTGCTAATAATGTCGGAAGCAACAACACCAACAATGTTGTGGTTATAGATGACAAGGGGCAGTTGTTATTCTCAGGTATTGCGGATGCCTCCGGCAACTCATCGGGACTTAAGACAAGCACGAAGTTCCAGAGAGAAATGATGACCAATATGGAAGCACGCGTCAAGAAACTTGCGCTTGCAATGCAGAATTATTCTGACGCCGAGGTTATGGCAAATCTTGTATTTGACAGCGATAAGGTGACTGAGATAACCCAGAAATATAATATACCGGATGGCTCTGAGGAGGGCTTAAGAAGCACCAGCTACGAGGTCAACAGTACTAATGGGACTGGCTCCGGCGGAACAGCAGGTACTGAATCCAATGACGATGACACAGGATACGATATTGAGAACGGCACTACGACCAATGGAGAGTATAATCTTACGCAGATAGACTGGCTGCAGAACAGCACATATACTACCAAGGAGAAGGCGGCAGAGGCGATTGTATACAGCGATTCCAGCCTGTCGATTATTCTTACTAAGTATAATGTTGTTTCTGAGGATGACCTTAGAACACAGGGGCTGCTTGGCGATATGACATATGATGAGTATAAGCTTGCCAACAGCTCACCTACACCTATTACCGTTGAGGAAGATTTGGCACAGCTTATTGCTTTCGGTACAGGTATAGATGTCAACAATATAGCTATTTCAGCTAATATGAAGTATGTATTCTTAGACACTCCGAAGAGCAGTACACCGACCTCGTTTATAATTCAGATCGTTCTTGCGGTTCTGATTGTCGGACTCCTTCTGTTTGTAGTATTCAGAAGTGCAAGACCTGTTACTGTAGAGGAGACAGAGCCGGAGCTTTCAGTGGAGGATATGCTTGCCTCTACAAGAGAGAAGCAGGCACCGCTTGAGGAGATTGATCTTCAGGATAAGTCTGAGGCACGCAAGGCTATTGAAAAATTTGTACAGGAAAATCCGGAAGCGGTCGCAATGCTTCTTCGAAACTGGCTCAACGATGGCTGGGATTAAACGCGCATGAGTTTGAATCAGTACTAATGGAGAGTGGGGCGTGATGTGATACGCTTCGGAATGGAGACAATATGGCAAAGAAAAATGGATTAGATGGTATCCAAAAGGCAGCAGTTCTTCTGATTGCATTAGGACCGGATATGTCATCACAGATATTTAAACATCTTCATGATGATGAGATTGAACAGCTTACACTTGAGATAGCCAATACGAATAGTGTATCGCCCGGAACCAAAGAGGAAGTTCTCAATGAATTTTATGAGGTGTGTCTTGCACAGCAGTATATCGCGGAGGGCGGTATCGGATATGCCAAGGATCTTCTTGAAAAATCACTTGGTGCCGATAAGGCAAAAGAGGTTATCGGAAAACTCACCGCAAGCCTTCAGGTACGTCCTTTCGAGTTTGTGAGAAAGACAGACCCTGCGCAGCTGCTTAACTTTATACAGGATGAACACCCACAGACGATTGCACTCATCTTATCGTATCTGTCGCCGGCGCAGTCATCTATGGTTATCTCAGCACTTCCGCCTGAGAAGCAGGCTGATGTAGCCAAGAGAATTGCCCAGATGGACAGAACATCACCGGATGTTATCAAGGAAGTCGAGGGTGTGTTAGAGCGTAAGCTTGCTTCGCTTGTTAATCAGGATTACACCATTGTCGGTGGTGTCGATGCTATCGTTGATATCCTCAATTCGGTTGACAGAGGAACGGAGAAGCATATTGTTGAGACTCTTGAAGTTGAGGATCCGGAGCTTGCAGACGAGATCAGAAAGAAGATGTTCGTATTCGAGGATATTCTCTCACTCGACGACAGAGCTATTCAGAGAGTGTTGCGTGATATTGAGAACAATGATATTGCAGTTGCCCTCAAGAATGCCAATGAGGAGGTTCAGAATGTTATTTTCAGAAACCTTTCAAAGCGTCTTGCTGCTATGATAAAAGAGGATATGGACTTTATGGGACCTGTCCGTCTCAAGGATGTTGAGGAGGCACAGCAGAAGATTGTTAACAACATCAGAAAGCTTGAGGATGCCGGCGAGATTGTAATTGCAAGAGGCGGAGGTGACGAGATAGTTGTCTAATCTGCTGAAGTATAACAGTATAGTTATAAAGGATTCCAATAATTATATTATTGATTCCAACCAAAAGGTAATTGACAAGATAAACAGTATCAAAAAGAATATAATTGCCACGAATGTCATGAATCCTAATCCGCCGGATGCGGACGGATTTGTAAGCGGTCTGAGCGCACAGGTTGTTGAGGAGCTTACAGATAGTGATGAGAATGCGGCAACACAGGAAGATCTGACCCTGCAGACACAGGAGATTCTTGACAATGCAAGACGTGAAGGCGAGGAGATAGTCGCCCAGGCACATCGTGAAGCTGAACAGTTCATAGAAGTCATGAAGAATGAAGGATATGACCAAGGCCTGAAGGCGGGTGCTGAGGAAGTTGAGAACCGGAAAAGACAGTTGGAGGAAGAATACAATCTTAAAAAGGAGGAGCTTGATAAAGAGTATCAGGCGAAGGTTGCTGATATAGAACCTAAGCTGGTTGATACATTTATCAATGTTTTTTCCAATGTAACTCATACTATTGCTGAAGATAAAAAAGATATGATAATATATCTTATAAATTCTGTTATGAATAATGTAGATACATGTAAAGAATTTGTTATACATGTGTCTCCTGATGATTATAGATTTGCAATAAATAATCAGAATCTGATAACAGGGGCATTATCCAAAGAGGTACATATTGAAATATCGGAGGATTCAACACTTAGCAGAAATGAATGTCTTATTGAGACAGATTCGGGTGTGTTTGACTGCAGCCTTGATGTTCAGCTTAGTAATCTTGTCAAGGATATTAAGCTGCTTAGCTGCATGAACCGGTAAGTTATAAAATAAAAAGTAATTTTCATCCGATAGGGGAGAAGAATTGTGCTTACAGATATCGATTATGAAAAGTATACAAAGCTGATAGACAGAACCTATTATAAGAGGTTAGGAAGAGTTTCCAAGGTAGTGGGACTTAGTATTGAATCTGTCGGTCCGGATGCACGACTTAATGATTTATGTAAGATTATGCCAAGGGATAATCCGGACAGGGTCATATATGCGGAGGTTGTAGGCTTTAAGGACAACAGAATACTTCTTATGCCATTTGAGGCAGTGGATGGAATTGCGCCGGGCTGTATTGTTGAAAATACAGGCAAGCCTCTGATGATAAAGGTTGGACCTGAACTTCTGGGCAAATCACTTGATGGTCTAGGAAATCCGTCCGATGGCAGCACAATTCATTATGAAGCTGAATATCCATGTGAGGCGGCTCCGCCTGACCCGATGGAGAGGGAAATCATTTCTGAGGTTCTTCCACTCGGTGTTAAGGCAGTGGATGGACTGATTACTGTCGGAAAGGGACAGCGTATCGGAATATTTGCGGGAAGTGGTGTCGGAAAGAGTACACTTTTAGGTATGTTTGCAAGAAATACCAAGGCAGATATAAATGTAATCGCCCTGATAGGAGAGCGCGGCAGAGAGGTGCGGGAGTTCATCGAGAGGGATCTCGGCGAGGAAGGCATGAAGAGAAGTGTGCTTATAGTGGCAACCTCCGATAAGCCGGCACTTATAAGAAATAAGGCAGCCAAGACTGCTACAGCCATAGCGGAGTATTTCAGGGATCAGGGGAAGGATGTCCTTTTGATGATGGATTCTCTTACACGTTTCTCCATGGCACAGAGAGAAATCGGACTTGCATCGGGTGAACCTCCTGTAACGAGAGGGTATCCACCGAGTGTGTATAGTGAACTTCCTAAGCTTCTTGAGAGAGCAGGAATGAGTAAAAAAGGTTCGATTACCGGATTATATACCGTTCTTGTGGATGGGGACGATTTTAATGAGCCAATCACGGATACAGCAAGAAGTATCCTTGATGGACATATAATGCTTAACAGAAAGCTGGCCAATAAGAACCATTATCCGGCTATAGATGTTCTTATGAGTATATCCCGAGTAATGAGCCAGATTGTTGATAAAGAACATAAAGCAGTCGCCGGAAAGCTTAAGAATGTGCTTGCGACATACAATGAGGCGGAGGATCTCATCAACATCGGAGCGTACAAGAGCGGCTCGAATAAGGAGATTGATTATGCTATAGAAAAGCATGAGGCTGTTAATAATTTCCTTTTGCAGGGTGTTGATGACAGATATGAATTTTCCGAGGAAATCCGGTTGTTGAATGATATATTCAAATAATAATATATTCGGAGGCAGCTTATGGCAAAGTTCGTATACAGAATGCAGAACATTCTGGATATTAAGAATAAGCTTGAAGTTCAGGCGAGAAATTCGTATGCTGCGGCGAGAATGAAGCTCAGTCAGGAAGAAGAAAAACTTGACAGAATGTTTGAACAGAAAAAAGCTTACGAAGAAAATTATAGACAACAGTTATCCGGAAATATCAATATACTACAGATTAATATATGTAAGAATGCCATTGAGCTGTGCAAGAATCAGATAAAAAAGCAGCTTGTGGAGGTGAAAGTGGCTTCCCTCAATTTAGAGGCCGCACAGAAGCGTTTGGGTGAAGTTATGAAAGAACGCAAGATTCAGGAAAAACTCAGAGAGAAAGCTTATGAAGAATTTCTTCAGGAACTTAATGATCAGGAGAAAAAAGAGATAGATGAACTTGTAAGCTTCCGCTTTGAACAGGAGGAATAGTATGGCAGACGAACTTGATGACTTATTAGATGAACAGGAGGAAGAAAAAAAATCCAATAAGCTGGTTATAATCCTTGTTACGATACTGATTGTTTTGATTTGGCTGGCTATATTTGTCCTGCTTGTCAAGCTGGATGTGGGTGGATTTGGAAGCAAGGTACTATATCCTGTTTTAAAGGATGTACCGGTTATCAATAAGATACTTCCTAATGCATCGGACGAGCAGATTGGAATTGACAGTAAGTATCCTTATACAACGCTTTCTGAGGCTATAGCGCGTATTGAAGAGCTTGAAAATGAAAATCTCAGACTCAATGAGGCAACAGCGGTAAATGCGCAGACAATTGCTGATTTGACCTCGGAGGTTGCCAGATTGTCACCATTTGAGGCTTACCAGAAAAACTATGAAGTGCTGAAAAGACAGTTCGATGAACAGATTGTATTTGGAAATGAATATACAGGTAATTATGCGGCAGACCCTGATACATACATTGAATGGTACGAGAAAATGGATCCTGAGAACGCCGCAGCGATATATCAGATGGCTATAGAGAAGAGAGCAAGCAGTCAGGTTATAGTTGATCTTTCAAAGACATATTCAAAGATGAAGGCAGCTCAGGCAGCTTCTATTCTTGAAGAGATGACGGGAGATGAGGAGAAGGTTGCTTCTATTCTTGCAAACATGTCACAGGCAAATGCAGCAGCTATTCTTCAGAACATGAATTCCACTTATGCTGCCAAGATTACTCTCCTTATGTATCCTTCTCCATATACAGTTGAAGAGTACCGGGAGAACAGAAGACAGGAACAGATGGGAATAAATCCGGTCGGAAATCCGGACGGAACGCATGGAGGAAGCAGTTCGAACACTAACTCCGGAAACAGTGGCAGCAATCTTACAAGAAATCCTGATGCTATGCCTGGAAATAATACCGGCAGTGCGACCGAGGCTTCAACCGGGGAAAGTACCAGTGCAAACACTAATACTGGAGCAAACACCGGTACCGGCGTTAACAATAATTCCAGTGCAGGCAATACTACTACAGGCAGGTAGTTGTCCATATTTATATGGTTGACTATAAATTTATAAAAATATAGAAGAAAGGAGGAAATGACAATGGCTGACCCTAATGTAAAGAATGTTGCGGATGCCCAGGTTAATAAGAGTATTGCTGCTAATTACAGCTATATCAAGAAAAACTCTGAAAAGACCATTAATAATTCATTTGGTAATCTTATGCAGAATTCGTTGAATAAGATGACTGATTCGTCTGACAAACAGAACACACCGGAAAAGGTTACTGTAAGACGCTCGCAGGTTGAATACATTGTTCGAGGTGCGAAACACACCGGAGATGGAAAGGCTGTGGATGAGAGCACCATGACAGGAAGCCTCAAGGCACTTACAGGTGAAGTAAAGGCGGTTGTATGTGCAGTACTTGATATGACGGATGAGGAACTTGAAAGATATCTTGCCGAAAATGGCATGTGTGTAATGGATTTACTTCTCCAGAATAATCTGGCGGATTTCGTTGCAGACGTTGCTGCTGATGGAGACAGTCTTAAGCTCATTACAGACAGCAATCTTTCCGAGAAATTTTCTGAGCTTGGCGATGAACTTAAGAAACTTGTCGCAACAGCTGCACAGGACATGGATATTTCAGTTGAGGAGCTTAACAAGTATATTCAGTCAACAGATTTTACTGATGTGTCTAACGCGGAATCTGCTGATGAAGTGGTTGGAACTATAGATAAGACGGCTGATACGGATGAGCTTTTAAGCCGCCGCCAGAACAATCCTGAGTTAGAGAACAATGGAAGTGCTGTGGAAGAACCTGAACTCGGGCTTGAGGATAAGATTACCATAGCTTCGGGTGAGGATGATGCGTCACAGTCCGGAACATTTCAGAAGAGCGATGAAAGCCTTTCAGGACAGTTCCTCAATACTCTGATTGAGAATGTTGATAATGCAGTACAGGCAAAGGAAGATTTTAAGGGGTACTCAGTGAACTCTGAGAATATCGTAAGACAGCTTGTGGATGCTATTAAGATTAATGTTAACAGTTCTTTTTCTGAGATGGAGCTTCAGCTTCAGCCTGAGAATCTAGGTAAGCTCAATCTGGTTATAGCTTCAAGAGACGGAATAATAACGGCACAGTTTATGGCTGAGAATGATGTCGTCAAGAGCGCAATAGAGAACCAGATAGTCATGCTTAAGGATAATTTCGAACAGCAGGGCCTTAAGGTAGAGGCGGTTGAGGTTATGGTTCAGACACATGGCTTCGAGATGGGAAAGAATCTTGAGGGAAGAGGAGATAACTCACAGGACGACGATGACAGACACAGAACCTCAAGAATACTCACACTTGAAGAAATTAATGCAATCATAGGTGATGACGAAGCTGCCGATGAGGATGTCCTTGCAGCGGAAATGCTGAGAGCATCAGGCGGTAATGTTGATTATCTGATTTAAAGCTTGAAAGGAGATGGAAAAATGGCGATAAGTGCTGCAATTGTGGATGGAAAGATATATGCAAAAAGCACACCTGATAATCTGTCACAGGATACCAAGGGAACATCGACAATGGGTAAGGATCAGTTCCTGAAGATTCTGGTTGCAGAGATGCAGTATCAGGATCCTCTTGAGCCTACTACGAATACCGAATGGGTATCACAGATGGCTACCTTCTCACAGATAGAGGAATTACAGAACATGTCCGATTCTATGACAAAGGGACAGGCTCAGAACCTTGTCGGAAAATACGTAATTATGGCTACTACCGACAGTAAAGGTGAAACCAAGTATATCAACGGAAAGGTCCAGACTGTTGAGATTCGTGAGGATGGTACATATCTTTCAATTAATGGATATCTGTACAATATTGATGAGCTGTATTCTGTTATAGATGAGGATTATTATAAGCAGTTGATAGGTGGAACCAACAAGGATAACTCAGATGGTTCAGACAACTCAGGCTCAGGCAGCGGTTCATAAAGCTGCATTCATTCAGATGTCTGGCTTATGTATATTCTGAAAGAGAGGATAATCTATGGAAATCAAAAATAATATTTATTCCTCCATTGAGCAGATTACAGGACAATATCTGAATCAAAAGACAAAAGAAAGCACGGATGCGGCCGCTATGCAGAGCATGTCCTTCGAGGATGTGTTAAGACAACAGTGGAAGAAAAATGATAATTCAGTCACGGATGGCAGTTTAAAATTTTCAAAACATGCAGGCGAGCGCTTGAGGCAGAGAAATATTACATTGTCCGATGAACAGATGATAAGACTTCAGAATGGTGCCAGAAAAGCGGAAGAAAAAGGCATAAAGGAGTCTCTTGTAATAATGGACAGCCTTTCCTTCATCGTAAACACAAAGAATAATACAGTGATTACGGCGATGGAGCAGAGTGGGGACACAGACAATGTGTACACAAATATTGATGGAGCAGTGATAATCTAGCTGGACCGATAAGGAAGCTACAGACTTTGAATGATAGATGAGTCTTTACCACGGTTCCTTAATCAGGAGGAAATAAAACTATGATGAGAGCACTTTTCTCTGGTGTAGCAGGTCTTAAAACACACCAGACAAAAATGGATGTTATCGGTAATAACATCGCTAATGTAAATACTGTCGGATACAAGTCAATGAGTGTATCCTTCAGTGATGTACTTTATCAGACAACACAGAGCGCATCCGGACCTAATGCTGCTACCGGCAAGGGCGGTACGAACGCAATGCAGATAGGTCTTGGCTCTAAGGTTGCTTCTATGAGCACCGCAGTTTCAGATCCGGGTGGTTCACAGGCGACCAACTATCCGTTTGACCTTATGATAAACGGAGATTCAATGTTTGTTGTAAGTGACGGAACACAGAACTTCTTTACAAGAGCGGGAAACTTTACAACAGATGCTTATGGTAATCTTGTTACCAGTGCGGGTTATTCGGTTATGGGGTGGCTTGCTGATGAGAATGGAGTGATTCAGAAGGCAACAGTTAAGCCTCTTTCAGTCTATTCTTCAGAGAATATGTATGCTACACCTGAGCAGACCTTAAACACGGTAATAACAGGTAACATCAACAAGAATGATGAAAGTTTTTCATCTGCGGCAAAAGCAATTACAACGAATGTAAGCTTTTATGATAATCTTGGATATGAGTACAGAGCGACACTCTCAATTACCCAGGATGCTGCGAATCCATACAGCTACAATATAACATGTACCGGAATGGCTTGTAATGGCAAGGATATGGGACTTGCGGAGGCGGATCTTAAGGCTGTAATAGACAATGTCAATATCACATTCAACGATGCGGACGGAAGCCTTGCAACAGGTAATCCTCTTACGCTTAAAGTGACCGGACTCGGTGCTGCATTCAATAAGGATATTGAAGTTGATGTGTCACAGATTACATGCTTCGGAAAGGATACCTCCCTTAAACCTAAGAAGGGAAATGCAGAGGGATTCTATGCAGGTCTTGCTGCAGGTAAGATGACCACCGTAAGTATCCAGACCGACGGAAAGATTGTTGCAGGCTATGATAATGGTGATACCAAGATTCTTGGACAGATTGTTGTTGCGACATTTGCAAACCTTGCCGGACTTGAGAAGGCAGGCCAGAATCTTTATTCCGCAACATTGAACTCAGGTGAGTTCGATGGCATCGGACAGGACGTAACGGCAGATGGTGGTTCGTTCGCACCGGGCTATGTCGAGATGTCCAATGTAGACCTTGCAGGTCAGTTCACGGATATGATTACAACACAGAGAGGTTTTCAGGCTAACTCACGTATTATAACCGTATCGGATACACTCTTAGAGGAGCTTATCAACCTTAAGAGATAAATAAACTAATATTATTAGGAGCATAACATGAAATCAGTCACTATAATAGGCGCCAACAGTTATATAGCAAGAAATCTAATTCAGAATGTTAAGAATGAGGCGCTGGATATCAGACTGTTTCTATATGACAGGGAGGATGTGCATAAGGACGGATGTAATGATTATGCTCCTGTTAATATTTTAGATGAAAGCTCTGTTGCCGGAATTAATTTTGACGTCGATGCTGTTATCCTGTTCGCAGGAAAAACAGGAACCTATGCAGGCTTTGATGAGCCGGAGGCTTTTGTTGAAGTGAACGAGCTTGGACTTTTAAATGTTCTTAATGCAATGAGAAAGGCAAAATCTACAGCTAAGATTGTATTTCCATCAACGAGACTGGTGTATAAGGGTAAAGATGAACCGCTGCTTGAGAACGATACTAAGGAATTTAAGACAATCTATTCTATAAATAAATATGCGTGTGAGCAGTACCTTAAAATGTATTCCGATGTGTTTGATATCAGATATTGTATTTTCAGGATATGTGTACCGTATGGAAGCCTGTTAGATGGCGTCAGCTCATACGGAACAGCAGAATTCTTTATCGGAAAGGCAATGCAGGGAGATAATATTACCTTGTACGGTGATGGAGAAGTAAAAAGGACACTCACGTATATAGGGGATATATGCAGGACAATGCTTGCGGGAGCTTTATCCGCAGACTGCATGAATGATGTATACAATATCGGCGGAGAAAGCTATAGTCTCCGGAAAATGGCTTTTGAGGTTGCAAAAAAGTATGGAGTTGAGTTAGAATATACACAGTGGCCTGATAAAGCATTGAAGATAGAGTCCGGGAGTACGGTGTTTGACAGCGGAAAGCTTGATAGTATTTTAGGAAATTTAAGAAAAATGACCTTTAAGAATTGGATAGGAGGGGGAGTATGATAGACCTTACAAGGTTCAATGGGACAGGCTTTACGGTGAATTGTGATTTAATTGAAACGATAGAGGAGACACCGGATACGGTAGTAACTCTTACGACAGGAAAAAAAATAATTGTAAAAGAAAGTAGACAGATGGTAAAAAATCTTGTAAAATTATATAGGCAGGAATGCAATTCTACTGATTTTGTAGAATAATTATTACATAAGGTGGTGTGAATTTTGGATATAACAACTTTAATTGGTTTAGTGGCATGTTTTTGTTTTGTCTTTTTAGGTATTGTAACAGGTAATGAAGGTTTTGCTGCCTTAGGTCACTTTGGTGATACGGTGTCTGTATTCATTACATTAGGTGGTTCTACCTGTTGTATGCTTATTCAGGCAAAAAGTATTGGCGAATTCGTCGGATGCTTGAAATCATTTACACTTGCATTAAAGAAAAATGAGTCCAATGATGCAGAGGTGATCCAAAATATTGTGGATCTTTCTAATGTAGCAAGAAAAGAGGGACTTTTGGCTCTTGAAGAGATGGCAAATAACATTGAAGATGATTTCTTGAAAAAAGGAATTATGTTAATAGTAGATGGTACAGATCCTGAGCTGGTTCGTAATATTATGGAGACAGAACTAAATTCTGTGGACAAGCGTCATAATGAAAAGATTAATTTCTGGGCGAACTGGGCCGGCATGGGTCCTGCATGGGGAATGATCGGTACTTTGATCGGTCTGGTAAACATGCTTTATAACATGGAAGATATGTCTATGATCGGTCCAAACATGGCAGTTGCACTGCTTACAACTTTGTATGGTTCTTTGCTGGCAAACTGGATTTGTGTGCCGATTTCCTTTAAATTAAAGATGTTCAATGAGATGGAGATCACAGTTAAGGAAGTTATGGTAGAGGGCTTGTTGTCTATTCAGGCAGGTGAAAACCCTCGTGTAATTGAAGAAAAATTAAAATCATTTATGTCACCTAAGGACAGACCTACTGCAACGG
>OGKZ01001609.1_pt1 | contig 14562 bp, 13 predicted proteins | sample 1572571 | NCBI WGS metagenome assembly OGKZ01 (sample SAMEA2581906, study PRJEB24529) | metagenome | biome: Human gut stool | place: China | collected 2011 | reverse complement strand
GGTTAGCCCGCGGGTCCTAGACCAGTAGGAATGTCTACCGTGGCAGCACCAGGTGTCCAGTGGGACTCGAACAGGGCGGCGGCTGCAAACCGCAACCAACAGCCCGGCGGGCTGTTGGTTAGCCCGCGGGTCCTAGACCAGTAGGAATGTCTACCGTGGCAGCACCAGGTGCCCAGTGGAACTCGAGATAAAATGCATCTAAAATCTGCGGCAGCGCCGCAAATCGAAAAATCCCCAAAATCGGAATAGCGTCTGTGCGCAGGCACACCGCCCGATTCTGGGGATTTTTCTACTTCATTGGGGTTATTAGGGGCGAGCAGCCCCTGATTCGTGCCCGCGCCTCGAAAAAGCGGTGCTTTTCTGGTACTCTTTTGGCACGCAAAAGAGTACAAACATTCAGCTGTTCAACTGCTTCATGATACTCTTCACTTCCTCACTCGAGTACCCCTCTTTCAGCAGCTCGTTCCGGATGGCGCTGTCGCTCCGCCCCTGGCTGCGCAGGCGCGCCGCGCTGTAAGGCACCAGCGTCCCGCTGGAAACACCGCTCTTCCCGGCCGTCAGCCCGCTGCCGGAAAGACCACTCTCCGCCTTGGCGCTGGCATTCGTACTAGCCTGCCGGGCACTCTGGGCCGCTTTCGACTGCTTGAGCGCCCACTCGCCCTTGGCAATGTCCAGCTTCTCCGAGGCAAGATCGTTGCTGAACTGCTGCTGGCGCAGCGTGTCCTGATACTCCCGTTCGGCCAGCTCGTTTTTATATTGCTGCTGGGTCAGGCTGTCCTGCCGCTGCAGCTCCTTCATCCGCTGCTCCCAGGCGGTATCGGCCCGGCTGTCCGCATAGGCCCGCTCACTGGCCGCCCGGTTATAGCGGCTATTGGCCAGATTGCCCGCCAGCGTGCCCAGGCCCGTGGTGCCCGTGATGGCCAGCTGGACCACATCGCCCAGGAAGCCCAGCACTTTCATGGTGCGGTTGAATTTTTCCTGCTTCCGGCTGGCGGCCTGCTGCTCCTGCGCCGCATAGTAGCCATACAGGGTGTCCAGCCGGTTCAGGTAATCCTGATACTGCCCGTAGTCCTGCGCATAGGCCGCGTTGTAGGCGTCGCCTTTCTGCTGCAATTGGGTGTAATAATCGGCCAGCTCATTGTTGTAGAGGTTCTGGTCGTTCTGTTCCCGGACACCCAGCTGGTCCAGCTTGGTCACCAGCTCCTCGCCGCCGCCCGTGTAGGTATCCAGCGCCAGCCGATATAATGTAGGGATGGCCTCACTCAGGGCCCCGATCTGCTGCTGGTAGGCCTGCTGTGCCACGCTGGCCGCATAGCTGGAGCCATAGCCGCCCGTCAGGGCTGCCGCCTGCGCGGCGGCATCGGCGCTGGCGTTGGCTGCGTTCTGGGTGTACAGCTGGGCGTACTGGCGGTAGAGCGGGTCCTGTGCGTAACTGTACTGGAAACTGTCCCGCCCCAGCAGGGCATCCATCAGCTCGTCCATCTTATCCTGATAAGCGCTCTGGTACTGCCCCGGGCGGTTCTGCTGCCACTGCTTCAGGTCATTGGCCGCGTCCGTCACGTTCTGGGAGGGCCGGTACTCCGCCCCGGCCAGGGCGTTCTGCACGTCGGAGCGGCTGTTCAGGTCTGCCGTGCTGTAACCGCTCTGCGGGGCAGCCGCCTGCCGCGCCGCCTCGGCCGTTTTTTGCGCCTGTGCAAGCTGCTCTTCTTTCTTTTTGCTCATCTGTTCTGATCCTTTCTTAGGGGAGCTTCTGCAGCCGGGTGCGCAGCTCTTCGGAGAGGTTCTCCGTATCCAGGTTGCTCAGCACATACTGCAATTGCTCCTGCATCTGGTACAGGTAATTCCGCAGGGCCCGGGCGTCGTCCGGGTCCATGTTCTCGCTCAATCTGGGCAGGCCGATCTTTCCCAGCCCCGTGATGCTTGCCATCGTTCAGCCCTCCTTTCCGGCGGCAAAGATGCCGCCCTGTGCTTTTGCCATCGTCTTTGCCAGGCCGCGCAGGGTGATCTGCCCAGCCCCTTCCAGACGCAGCCGGAGCGTGCCGCACCGCCGGGGCACAAAGGGCAGGTCGATGCTCTGCCGCTTCGCCTCCACGGTCTTTTCCGCCAGTTTCTCCCAGGGGCCGCCGTCGTAGCTGACGCTCACTTCCAGTCGGCTGGGCACTTCGGCGTCCAGCCGCAGGGTCAGCCGGGAGAGATACTGCTCCTCCGGCGCGTCCATCCCGATGTCCCCGGTGGTCAGCGCAAAGGGGATGCTCTCCTCCACGCCGTCCGTGTTCTGTCCGTCCGGCTCCCGGCTGGGGTCGGCGGCCCAGAGGGCCTGTCCGTCCCACAGGTAGAGCTGCCCGCCCGTACCGGCCATCTCCTCCGCGCGGAGGTCTTCCTCCTGCCACAGCCCCCGCTCCGTGTCATATACCAGCAGCCGGGCCGTGTTTTCTTCCCCGCTGCCGCGGGAGAGACAGAGGTAATACCGCCCGTCCAGCGCTCCGCCCAGCGCCCGCTGCACGTTGGAGAGCCGGGCGGCATCCAGCGCCGTGGACACCTTGGTGGGCAGGCTGCCATCCCACGCCATCACCCCGTCTGCCGAGAGATAATAGAGCGTCTCGTTCAGCACGCAGAGGCTGCGGCCCGCATTCCGGGCCACGCCCCGGCAGCGCAGAGAGCTGAGCTGAAAATCCGAGGGCTTGGAGCCATAGAGCTTGTGGAGGGCATTTTCCTTGAAGAACAGTGCGTACCCCATGCAGGTAGCCGCCCCGGTAAAGGGGCCGTCGCTGCCCACGGTCACGGCATAGCTGTCTGCCGCGATGCCCCGGTAGGAGAACCAGTTGGTGGGGTCGCCCAGCTTACAGGCGTAGATAACATTCTCGCTGCTGGAACAGCCCCACACCCGGTTGTCGCACTCGGTCAGGTACTCAAGGTCGGGCACCCGGCGCTCCACCTTCACGCCCTCCGCCGGGAAATACTCTTCCCGCTGTGTGCCGTCCATGCTCACCCAGACAGCACTGCTGCCATTGTGGACAAGCCTGCCGTAAAAATGTTCACCGCCCGGGTCAGCCCGCAGGCGCAGGGTGGTTTCGGTCACACCGTACACGATGCGGTCGCCGTCCAGCCCGGCCCACTGGCCTGCCTGTTCAGCCCCCGTACCGGTCAGGGTCACAGTATCCCACACCCGGAACTCCGCCCCGATGCCCTCAGCGGTCACAAGGCAGTAGTCCAGCGGGATCACCGTCCAGTTGCCCGAAGCCTCGCTGTATACCTCCAGCGTATTCTCCGCGGAATAGGGCTTGTCCGGCTCGTTCAGCTTCAGAAACAGCTGGCCGTCCTGCGGGTGTTCCGGCTCCTTCGTGCCCTTGTCCTTCACCTCGTAGGTATTCCCCGAAGCATCACAGGGCGCAAAGCTCATGCTCAGGCTTCCCGCTTCCCAGGCAGCACCCAGCGGGGCCGCACTGCCATCGGCCGTATCAAACGCCACCTTGTCCGGAAAGATCAGGATCTTTGTTCCGATGCCCACCATCGTCTTGCGGCTGTCTGCCACGGCATTTTTCACGGTGACGGGCTGGGCCGGGGCCTCGTCCGGGGTATAAACCAGGTCCCGCCCGCAGACGGTCAGCAGACCGTTCAGGTGATACATCCCGTTCAGCCCGGCCAGCTCCTGCAGCCTGCGGCGGGGCAGCCGGGTGCTCAGGGCCGGGAAATCCCGGGCCGAAAAATTCATTCCCCCGCTGTACTCAGCCTCGGTGCAGCCGTAGGTCTCGTTCAGGCCGCCAAAGGCCCGCAGCAGATCCCGGGTATTCTTCACACCGGTCCGATTTGTCAGAAGCATCCACTTTCCTCCCTTTCACCACCGCCACTGCACACCGCGCTTCGGCTTTGCCCGCCGCCGCAGCCAGGCGCTCAGCTCAGCCAGAATGCTGTTATACCGGGCCTGCTCCCCGGCGTAACGTTCCGTCTCGCCCAGGGCAGCATCCAGCTTTGCGCAGAGGTAATGCGGGTAGAGCGCATCAAAAGGCACGGGTACCAGCAGCTCCACGGCATCGTCCAGACCGCCCTCCGCAGGCCAGGCAAGGTCTGCCCCCACTCCGGCCCGCAGCCCGCAGCCGGAGAACAGCAGGGCCCGCAGCATCCCGTCCTCCTCACAGAGCCAGCGCTGCCGGGTGCAGCTGTCCACCTTGCAGCCCGGCCGCAGTTCCTCGGCCCGTTCCAGAGCCTGTCCCACTGTCATGCGCTCACCCCTCGATCCTCTCGGCGGCGGCAATGCGGGCAGCGGTGCGCTCGTCCTGCACCTGGCTGTGCTCCAGCACCTCTGCCACCTCGGGCGGCACTTCCACCTCCACGCCGCGGCGGATCTTATAGCTCACGCCGTTCACACTCACAAACAGGTCGCCTTTGTACCGGCTGTTGTCCTTGAACAGCCGGATTCTTACGTTTTTCTTGTCCATTTTTCATCCTTTCTGCCCTCTGTCGCAGGGGCACTGCCTTTTACGCCTCGCCTGGTTTCGTTCATCCAACAGGGCTTGCCCGGTTTGCCAAGGGCTCCCCTACTAGGGGAGCTGGCGCGAAGCGCCTGAGAGGTTCAGTTGGCACTCGCATTCTCCGAATAACTGGATACGCTCTCAATGCGCACCATGTACTGCTCCACCAGACGCTCGGCGGCGCGCATCCCCTTCCAGCCCACAGAGGCGCGCTGGTTCAGCGGGTCGTCACCGTAGCCCAGCTGCTTGACAATATGCTCAAGGCCGCCGCCCTCCAGCTCGGTCACGCCGTAGGCGTGGGCACCCAGCACCAGCGTACCGAACACTGCAAGACCCGCCGGGCAGGTGTCGTCCTTCCAGATTTTGGCCTCGCTGGTCTCAATAAAGCGGATGTTGCCCAGCTTGCCGATCTCGCCGCGGAACATGGTGTCGGGGTCGGCGTACTTGTGCACCTCCATGAACTCCTTGCAGGTCTTGAGGTCATAGGCCGCATAGGGGTGGATGATGGCAACGTAGCTGTCACCGATGGGGTCGGCGTTCATTGCGCCCAGCTGCGCCGCTGCCTGAAAGAACAGCTTCGGGGTCAGGGTGCAGCTCTTGTCCAGCGCCTTGCGGCTGGTAACGGCGGTCTCGGTGCCGTCTGCGCCCAGCTTAGGGGCGTAGATGACATTGGTGCCGCCCGCCAGCACGTCGCGGGTGATGCTGTCCATGGTGCGGCCTGCCTGACTTGCCAACACGCGGGTGGCCTGCACCACGTTGTTGTCGATGGCGGTCATCTGCAGCACATCGGTCAGCGGGGTCCAGCCGCCGTACTGGTGCAGGTCGCTGGTGATACTGGTCACGTTCAGGGCCTGACCGTTGGGGGTAACGCCCTCGGTCAGCGGAGTGCTGGCCTTGGGCAGGCTGTCATACTTGCGGAACTCGATGGTCTTGCCGCCGTTCTGGGGCACGGGGTAGTAATCCGCAAACTGGTCGTGCACAAGGCGCGGCTCTGCCTGATCGATCAGGCGCTTCTCGTAAAAGGTCTTCATCTCCACCGACATAGTGCCAGTGGTGTTGGTCTGCGCGTCCGCAAACAGCTGGATGTTAAAATTCATCATGCTTTTTTCCTTTCTCCTGTCAGATTAAAGTTCGATCTGTGCACCGTGCAGCACACGGCGCTCCAAGGCTTCCCGCTGGGCGCGGGTCATGGCGGCTACGTCCGGCCGTACCGAAGCCGCAGCACCGGGGCGCAGGCCGTTTTCCAGCGGACGCGCGGCGCGCTGCTGCACCCGCTCCACCACGCCCTGCTCCACGGTCTGTGCCGTGGTGCGCAGGGCATCCTCGTAGTGGGCAAGGCGGTAGGCGTCCTGCACCCGCATGCCGGGCAGCTGCATCAGACGGCGCATCTCCGGGTTCTTCAGCTCTGCTTTCAGGTCAAAGCCCGGCTGGCTGCGGCGCATGGCCGCTTCCTCTGCCGCCCAGCGGGCGTGCAGGCTGCGCACCGTGTTCTGCACCGGCAGCGGCAGGGGCGGCAATACCGGGCGCTCCGGCTGTGCGGGTGTTTCCGGCTGCTTTTCCGGCTCTGCCGGGGTCTGCCGGGGCGCTTCCGGCTGCGCGGCGGGGGCTTCCGGCTTCAGGGTGCCCGCAGCCACCGCCTGTCGGCTCTGCTCCGGGCTCAACGCAGGGGCGGCTTCGCCTTCCGCAAACAGCTGCAAGTCCATCATGCTTTGCTGTCCGCTGCGGCTCACATCCGCAAAGCGCAGGTTGTCCGGGTAGCGCTCTGCCAGCAGGGTAAAGCCCGCCTTGGCCAGTTCAAATGCACCCTGCACCCACGGTGCTACCGGGGCCTGCACTGCCACGGCAAGGCGCGGTCCATCCGGCTCGTCCCAAGCATCGCTGCGGGCGCTCTCCTCCCCTGCCAGCAGGTACACCAGCGCCTGCATCAGGGTGCTTGCGCCGGCGCATACGATGTCCTGCCCGGCGGGCGCATAGCCCGCGTGACCGGCGGCTTCCAGCCGCAGGCTCAGCCCCTTGGGGCCGTCCAGCTCGCTGTAACATACCTTGATCATCTCACTTCACCTCCTTTCCGTTCCAGTTCATGGCGCGGGCAGCAGCCGCCACCGGCAGCGGTACCGTCAGACTGGCGGTGTTCTGCGCCGTTTGGGTGCCGCCGGGCTGCTGGGCAAGGGCGGCGGTCAGTTTTGCCATCTGCCCCTGCAGCTGCAACAGCTGCTGCGCCAGCGTGCCGTTCTGCCGCACCCGGGCGCGCACCTTTTCCACCCCTTCAAAGTCCATCATTTCCAGCGCCGCAAGGGCAGCATCCGCGTTGGCAGGGTCAAAGAAGCCCAGCTTATAGCACTCCTTGGCGGTCTCGTTCTGGGACAGGCGGCTGAAGGTGCTCTTTTTGGCGGCGCTGACCACGATATCAAAGACAGGCTCCCGGCTGCCCAGCTCCACCCCGCCCACGGCGGGCACAGGCTTTGCGCGCAGCCCCTGCGCCGAGAAGGGCACGAATTCGCTCTCGCCGCGCTGCCCGGTGATACGGAACACCCGCTGCTCGTCGTAGAACTGCCGCATCAGCTCAATGATAAGGTAACACTGCCTTGCAAAGGCGCGGTAGGCGCTCTTGAGCATATCCCGGCTCAGCTTGCTGCCTGCCTCCTGCAAGGCAGCGATGGCGCTGGCGGCGGTCACGCCGCCGCTGGTGCCGCCCTGCGTCAGGTCACGGTTGCCGCTGATCTCCTTCAGCTCCTCGATGCGGCTGTTGCGGTAGCTCAGGCTGTTGCCCTGCAGGCCCGCCGTCTGCAGCGGACGGAAGCTGTCCTCGTTCAGCCGCCCCACAACGTGCACGATGTCCCGGCTCAGGTCGGCAAGCTCCTCTTCGTTCACACCGGCGGTATCACTGAGCACATACCGCTGACGGGAGGCCAACAGCACGTTCTCGTCCATGGCGTGGTTCATCTTATCAATGGCGTTCTGGCAGTCCTTCATCACGTCGATGTAGCCGAACCCGGCGGGAGAATCCTCCTCCACGAACAACGGGTCGAACACAAAGGGGTACTTGCCGTGGTCGTACAATCCGCGCGCCGCCAGTGCCGGGTCGTTCTGGCTGGCATACAGCACCACGCCGTTGCACAGCTTGCAGTAGTGCAGCCGCAATTTGCCGTTCTCGTCCGGGCGCTTATAGTACCAGTCCACCACCACGCTCTTGTTGGCGGTGGTCTGGCCGTCCTCGTGGATGTACCGGGGCACGTCCACCACACCAGCGGCGTGCCCCGCCAGCTGCGGATACTGCGCGGTCAGCCGGGCGGTGTCCTCAAGGCTGAGGTGGAACAGATCCGGCGAGTCCTGAATATCCTGCACGCCCGGCTCCCAGTAGAGCATGAGCAGGTTAACGCTGCGCACCGCAATGTCGCCCAGCCCGCCGCGCGCCGCCGGGTCCCAGAAGATGCCGGTAACGCCGGTGCCCTGCTTGAGCTTGCGCCACCAGACATCGCTGTACACCTGCTCGTAATCCGCCTGCTCCAGCACCACCGGCAGCACGCTGGAAAGTGCCTGCGCTGTGGCTTGGTCGTCTGCCGCCCGGGGCAGCACCATGGGCTCGGGGTAGTTGTCCATGGCGTCGGCGTGCTTGTTGGCGATGCTGTTGAACAGCCACCCGCTGGAAGGCTGCGCCTTGCCGGGCATCAGCGGGTCGCGGTAGTTTTTCCAGTGTCCCATGCGGAACCACAGTTCGTTATCGATCAGGCGCTTGTCCAGCGCCGCCTTGCCCGCCTTGTAGCGCTGCAGCGTCTGCAATGCAGCCGCCGCCTCTGCCGCGCCGATGGGCAAAGCTTCTGCTCTTGTATCTTCCATAGTTCTTTCCTTTCTGTCCTGTTTTTTCAGATGCGGTAGAACCGCGCCTGCCGGTGCAGTTCCAGCGGGTCGTCCGGCCTTGGCGGCGCGGCAGAAGCCTCGGGCGGGCTGATGGGATGCTCCATCAGCACATAGCGGCACTCGTCGTAGATGTGGTCCTCCTGCCGGGTGTCGATATCCTCCACATTGCTCTCGTCGTACACAAGGTTTGGCAGGGTACGGATAAAATGCTTGCAGCTGCTGAACACCTGCAGCATCGGCCGTCCGTCCGGCGCAAACCGCAGCCGGTAGTGAAACTGCATCTTACCTGCCAGCCGGGTGTGGTCCCCGGGCTGCCAGTGCAAAAAATGCGGGCTGCGCTCCATCATGGCCGCAATGCTCTCGCCCCGGCTCTCGTCAAAGATGGCGGGGTCTGCCACTCCGTGGATCACCCTGCCCCGCAGCAGCGGGTCGTTCTGCTCGGCTTCCCGGATGCGCTTGGCCTGCTCCACCGGGTCGATGCGCAGCCCCTCGTTGGGACGTCCGGTGCAGCCGTACAGCTCCTTGATGCGGTACAGCCGCCCCTCCTCGTCCACCGCATACCACCCCACCGAAAAGGGCTTGGAAAAGCCAAAGTCGTACCCGCGCCAGATGGGCCAGTGCTTGGGGATGGCAAAAGGCGCGATGACGTGGGTCCAGCGCTGATCCTGATAATGCGCCGGGTCGTTGCGCCATTCGGTGAACACCTGCCCGGAAAAGCTGTCCCAGCTGCCGTAGAGCAGCGCCTGCTTTTCCGCCTCCGGCAGGCTGGCAAGGCTTGCCAGATACCCGGGGTCGTTGGCCAGCAGGGCAGGGTTATCGAACACGCTGGACGGGATGAATACCCGCGCCCGCTCCATCTGCTGGTCGGTGCCGTCCGGCAGGCGCACCGTGACGGTTTCCACAATGGGTGTACCGGGCGGGGCAGGCGTGATGAACCGCGCCTTTACCCAGCCGTGACCAATGCCGCCGGGGTTGGTGGTGGCACGCATATACACCCGGGTGCCCGGCCCGGTGGGGCGGTTGCGGCTCATCATGTAGCTGTACTCGTCCCACTCAAAGTGGGTCAGCTCGTCAAAGCCGATAAAATCGTAGGCTTTGCCCTGATAGTTGGTGCGGTCCTTGGTGTACTGCATGGAGCCAAACCAGATCTTCGCCCCGCTGGGAAAGACCCATACATGGGAGGTAGCGTTGTACTGCGCCTCCGGGAAAGCCCGGCGGTAATACAGTTGGCTCTTATCCACAAGGTCGGAAAGCTGTGGGTAGGTCTTGCGCAGGATCAGCGCCCGGTAATGCGGGATGTGCACCTGCCGCAGCGCTTCGATGAGCAGTGCATCGCTCTTGCCGCCGCCCGCCGCGCCGCCGTACAGTGCCTCCGGCTCCGGTCTGCGCATAAATTCCAGCTGCCGGGGCTGCGGCTTCCACACAATGACTGCCCGCTCGGTTCTGTTCATTCCTTCTCCTCCTGTTCCACCGGCGGCAGCAGCACCACGCCGCACTCTGTCCCTTCCAGCTCTGTGCCCTGATCGTTCAGGGTCTTTACCACGCCCGCCAGATCCTTGAGCACGGCGGTAGCCTCCTTCAGCCCCTTCATCATCCCGGGGTCGGGGGTGTTTTCCCGCCGGGCGGCCTTCTGCCGCTCGTTCAGTTCCTTTACCTCCTGCGCCAGCAGGGTGCTCAGGGTATCGGCGGCGCGGTTCAGGCTCTTCAGCCCGGCGGCGGGCTTTGTCTGCCCCATGATGTTCTTCCTCCTTTCGTCCGGTGTCCCGGGCTCTGTACACAGGATATCACCTGCCCGCCGTGCCCGACAGTGTGCACTTTTGCAGGGCCAGTGGGTATTTTTGTGCAGTTGTTTTCCTCATTGTATATTTTACGCTTTCAAAACACAACGCAGTTTCGTCAGTTTTGTTATCCCGACTGGCGCGGCGCGCAAAAAATGGCCGCTCGTATTTCGGGCACTGCCACCAAAAACGTTCGCTGCGCCCTAACCGCCCTGTTACTATAAAGGTACAGTGCCGCCCCACTCGGGGAGTAAACATTTTTCTCGACCCGTGTTGTTTTTCCCTTCCGGTAAGAGTGTATAAAAGGCGTTTTCTTTCCGCTGTGTAGTATCCCTGAAAATATCTTTCAAAAAATGTATCGCTCCTTTTCGCGGTTTTTTAGCAGTCATGCAACATTCAGTCATGTTCAAGCATGTTTTTTTACATACCTGCATCATATTTGTATGTTGGTTGCATCGGCATGAAAAATTGTGATAATTCGCGAAAAGATTTTGTAACCTTTGGTCCGCTTTTGTAGAAACGTAACAAAACATTTGCACCAATATTGTGAACTTATTCTCTTGCGGAACACCCCCATACAAGGGTATAATACTGTCAGGGATTACGGATGCATGCGACAAATGCGTCTGTGAATATGCTGTGACACACAAATGAAGGAGATTACTATTATGAAAATGATTTCTCGTCGCGACTTCCTGAAGGCTTCCGCTGTTGTGGGCGCTACCGCTGCTATGACCGCTTGCGGCGGCTCTTCCTCCACCAGCACCGCTGCTTCCAGCGTTGCTTCTTCCACCGCTGCTTCTGCCGCTGCTACCAACGGCTCTGCCAACATCGGCGTTTGCATCTATCAGTTTGCTGATAACTTCATGACCCTGTACCGCGCTGATCTGGAAGGCTACCTGAAGGACATGGGCTACTCCGTCACCATCATGGACGGCAAAAACGACCAGAACACCCAGACCGAGCAGATCAACACCTTCCTGCAGCAGGGCGTGGACGTCCTGGTCATCAACCCCGTCCAGACCACTTCCGCTCAGACCATCGTTGATACCATCAAGCCCTCTGAGACTCCCATCGTCTTCATCAACCGTGAGCCCGACAAGAGCGTTCTGGACTCCTACGCAGACAAGTGCTGCTACGTCGGCGCTGACGCACGTCAGTCCGGTACTTATCAGGGCGAGCTGATCCTCGAGACCGAGACTCAGGGCGACATCAACGGCGACGGCAAGATCACCTACATCATGTGCAAGGGCGACCCCGAGAACATTGATGCTCAGTACCGCACCGAGTACTCCATCAAGGCTCTGACCGACGCCGGCAAGGAAGTCGAGTGCCTGTACGAGTACCTGGACAACTGGGACCAGACCACCGCACAGCAGGACGTCGCAAACGCTCTGGCACAGTACGGCGAGAAGATCGAAGTCGTCTTCTGCAACAACGACGCAATGGCACTGGGCGCTCTGCAGTCCCTGCAGCAGGCTGGCCGTACCGTCGGCAAGGACGTCTATCTGGTCGGTGTTGACGCACTGAGCGAGGCTGTCCAGAATGTCGTCGATGGCAACATGACCGGCACCGTTCTGAACGATGACGTGGGCCAGGCTACCGCCGCCGCAGCTGCTACCAAGCTGTACGTCGAGGGCAGCAAGGTCGAGCAGTACTATTGGGTCGACTACGTCAAGGTCACCAAGGAGAACGCTGCACAGTACATCAAGTAAGCAGCCGAAACCCTATCGTTGCAAGGTGCGCAGTGAACCAATAAGGCTTAATTAAAAGCTAAAAAAGCGCGTGCGTGCGAGAAAATATCTCCGCGCACGCGCCTTGTTTTAAGAGCCCGCCGGCAAAAAACGCACTTTCCAAGACCCAAAGACAAGGAGGCTCTGAGGAATGTCAGAATACCGTCTGGTAATGAAAGGCGTGGTAAAGACCTTCCCCGGCGTGAAAGCGCTGGACCACGCGCAGTTGGAGCTCCGCCCCGGCAAAGTCATGGCCCTGATGGGCGAGAACGGTGCCGGTAAGTCCACCCTGATGAAATGTATGTTCGGCATTTACAAGATGGACGAGGGCGAGATCGAATACGAGGGGCAGAAGGTAAACATCCCCACCCCGCTGGATGCACTGGATCGTGGCATCGCCATGGTGCATCAGGAGCTGCAGCCCATTCCGGCCCGTACCGTGGCTGAGAATATCTGGCTGGGGCGCTACCCCACCAAGAAATACGGCATCGTCACCGTTGTGGATCATGCCAAAATGTACAAGGATACCGATGAACTGCTGAAGAAACTGAAGCTGGACATCGATCCCCATGCAAAGCTGGGTTCCCTGAGCATCGCCCAGATGCAGATGGTGGAAATTGCTAAAGCTGTTTCCGCCAACTGCAAGGTGCTGATCCTAGACGAGCCCACCTCCTCTCTGACCGCAAACGAGGTCGAGAGCCTGTTCCGCATCATGCGGGAGCTGAAGGAGCAGGGCGTTGCTCTGGTCTACATCAGCCACAAGATGGACGAGATCAAGGTCATCGCAGACGAAGTTACCATCATGCGCGATGGCCAGTACATCGGCAAGTGGGACGTTGCCAACATGACCAAGGAAGAGATCATTGCAAAGATGGTCGGCCGTGAACTGTCTAACCTCTTCCCCCCGCTGGAGAACGTGCCCTCGGACGAGGTCATGATGAAGGTGGAGGACTTTACCTCCATCCATCCCCGTTCCTTCCGTCACTGCAGCTTTGAGCTGAAAAAGGGTGAGATCCTGGGCGTTGCCGGTCTGGTGGGCGCTCAGCGTACCGAGCTGATGGAAGGCATCTTCGGCCTGCGTGCCCATACCTCCGGTAAGGTGTGGATCAAGGGTGAAGAGGTCAACATCAAGCAGCCCCGCGACGCCATTCAGAAGAGCGTTGCTCTGCTGACCGAGGACCGCCGTGCCACCGGCATTCTGGGCGTGCTGAGCGTTGCCGATAACATCTCCATCGCTTCTCTGGACGCTCTGCGCAAGGGGCCCATTATGCTGGACAACAAAAAGATCCTCGATCTGGTGGCTACCAACAAGGAAAAGATGGCCATCAAGGTACCCAGCCCCAAGACCCAGATCAAGAGCCTTTCCGGCGGCAACCAGCAGAAGGTGCTGATCGCCCGCTGGCTTGCCAACAACCCCGATGTGCTCATTCTGGACGAGCCTACCCGCGGTATCGACGTCGGTGCAAAGGTCGAGGTTTACAACGTAATGAACAGCCTGGTAAAGCAGGGCAAGTGCGTTATCATGGTCTCCTCGGAAATGCCTGAGATCCTTGGTATGTCCGACCGCGTCATCGTTATGCGCGGCGGCGAGGTAATGGCAACCGTCGATCGCGACAGCGAACATTTCAATCAGGAAGACCTTATGAAGGCAGCTTGGGGAGGTAAATTAGATGACTAAGAAGAAATCCAGCAATTTGATGAACTATGCCGGTACGTTTGGCGCACTGGTAATCCTTTGTGTTGTTCTGGCAATCGCATCGCCGAACTTCTTTAAGTACTCCAACATGATGTCCGTCCTCAAGCAGACGTCCTTTAATGCACTGGTTTCCACCGGTATGCTGCTCTGCCTGATCACCGCCGGCATCGACCTTTCCGTTGGTGCTAACGCAACGTTCGCAGCCTGCCTCGCCGGTATGCTGGTTAACAAGGGCATGACCAATCCGGTCGTTCTTCTGCTCGTCGCAATCGTCGGCGGCACCCTGATCGGCTGGGTCAACGGTATGCTTCTTACCCGTCTGCATCTGCCGCATCCGTTCGTATCTACCCTCGGTATGAAGAACGTACTGTGGGGCGGTGCGCTGATCATCACCAACTCCCAGATGGTATCCTTCTCCGGTAACGATGCAGTTATGTGGCTGGGCTCCAAGACCTTTCGCGGTTTCCCGGTATCCTTCATCGTAGTAATCGTTATCTACATCGTAATGCACATCCTGCTGACCAAGACCGCTCTTGGCCGTTCGATCTACTGTGTAGGCGGCAACCCGGAAGCAGCTCGTCTGTCCGGTATCAACTCCGCTAACGTTCTGACCTTCTGCTACACCCTGTCCGGTTTCATGGCAGCTCTGGCAGGCATCGTTTCCATCGGTCGTTCCGGTATCTGCAACGGCGTTAACGCAATCCAGCCGTACGATACCGACGCTATCGCAGCCTGCATCATCGGCGGCGCATCCTTCATGGGCGGCAAGGGCACCATGGTTGGTACCATGCTGGGCGCTCTGATCATCGCAGTTCTGCGTAACGGCTTCTCGCTGCTGTCCGTTTCGTCCGCAGTTCAGAACCTGGTTCTCGGCCTCGTTATCATCGGCGCCGTACTGCTCGACGTTACCCGTGAGCGCATGGAAGCTAAGGCTCGCCGTCTGGCAACTAAGTAAAGCGCAAATAAAAACCGCTGCTTCGGCAGCGGTTTTTTTGCGCTTTTCCAGGGGGGACGCTGTCCCCCCTGGA
>OGKZ01001607.1_pt1 | contig 14567 bp, 7 predicted proteins | sample 1572571 | NCBI WGS metagenome assembly OGKZ01 (sample SAMEA2581906, study PRJEB24529) | metagenome | biome: Human gut stool | place: China | collected 2011 | reverse complement strand
GAAAGGAAACAAAGGGTGATTGGGTTTCTTTGGTTGTAGATCATGGAAAGGCACCAAAAAACGGAAGGTATGAATACGCTGTTTTGCCTCAAACGAATGAAACCGCGATGAAGAAGTTTGCAAAAAAGCCAGCTTATAAAGTATTACAGCAAGATCGGAAGGCGCATATTGTAGAGTCCGCTTCTGAGCAGATTGTTTCTTATGTATTGTTTGAAACTCCTGAAACAACGTTGCCGGGTGGTCTGTTGCAACGTGTGGATACTTCCTGCCTGGTTATGACTCATCAAGAATCTGCTGATAAGATTAAACTGACGGTAGCACAACCTGATTTGGCTTTGTATCGCGGTCCAAGTGACGAAGCGTTTGACAAAGACGGGAAGCGGATTGAACGTAGTATCTACTCTCGTCCGTGGATTAATAATGGAAGTAGTGAAATACCAGTGACTGTGACCATAAAAGGCCGATGGAATGTGGAAGAAACTCCCTATTGTAAAGTAGTCTCTTCCAATGAAAAGCAAACAATCTTGCGATTCAGTTGCAAAGATGGCGCTAGCTTTGAAGTGGAACTGAAGAAATAAGAGTTATACAGTTAGGAGATATCCTGTTTGCCTTTGTAGAAACAATAGTTTCAAAGCTTTGAAACTGTTGTTTCCAGCCGCGGAAACTTTGGTTTCTACAAGGAGAAACTTTGGTTTCAAGCGTATGAAACTTTAGTTTCAAGGCTTGAAAACAAAAGTTACGTGCCTTGAAACAAAGGTTGTATATTAATGAAATAAATATAACTGCTTGAACTCTCGGAATGAATGTCTCCGGTTTATGAAATGTAGTTAGTCTGTTTGTAAGCGTCTCCGCAATGCCGTCTTGCCTTTATTTCCAGTGACAGCAATATTGCTGTCATAATGCTGTCACCGATTGCTGTCACAATGTTAATCGTTTATAATCAAATTATTAGGCAGTGATCGGTGACAGGTGACAGATATATAATCAAAATATTTGTGTAGAGGGTTAGAACATAAACATGGCAACAGCAACAATACGGTTGTTGCATACGGCATGAGTATCTCTGATTTTTCCATTGGAGGCATTAAGTGAACCATACCATGCAGAGCTTAAGGTATATTCCAATCCGAATTTCCAATGGGGAACATTGTAGGTCAGTTCAGCGCCTGCTGTTACTAACTGGTCGAGGTTTGTTCCCGTTCCATACACTTGAGCGTCAGTTCCGTTCGGGGCATATAGTGCATCGCTTGTTCCCAGATTTTTAGCATATCCTACAAAAATACCAGGTTTCCATTTCTGTCCGTAGACAACATTCAACCAAGAGCTGGAGAAACGTATTGGAGTATATTTCTGTTCTCCGGTGTGCTCGTTGACTGACTTAATGCCGAATCCGCCTAATCCGGAAGCTTGTGTAAGATTGGAACCCAATACACTTTTTGCGGCAATGAACCAGGCTTTATGGGTGTATTTCGCATGGGCCTCGTAAGAAAGGGTAGTTATGCGTTCGTCTATTTTATATTTATCTCCGTTTGCTCCCAAGGCATTTGTGCGTGGCTTTAATGATAACAATTCAATGCCGACACCTGCCAATAAACCGTCTTTCTTGTAGTCAGCTCCTACATATATCTCCGGAATGCAACCATTTTTCAAGTATTCATGACTTTTTTTGCTTTCTTTCGGTTTGTCAGGATTGATACCTTGTGAGGTGTATTGTGATTGCCACACTGCTGCTCCGGTAAGTTGGAAATTTTTGTTTGTATAGCGATAACGAATTTGTGGCGCACGGCTGAAAGGTTGGAACGGTGCTCCTACGGAAAGATTAAGAATCTGCGGCGATACATCTCCAAATAACGGATGCCAAGTTTGCCCGAGCAATACAGCCGATTTTCCCCAATCCAGATTCAAATAAGCATGGCGGAGTCTAATGACCGAATAAGAAGTCCCTGTACCACGGAAGTCGACCTCTACTTTGGCAGATGTCTTGGCTGTTCCCAGCTTCGGACCGGCAACGTCTACTCCGAGACGTGAATACAAGGTATAGAAGTTACTGTTAGGAGTTGAGTTCAAATCATTCCCGTCCGGATCACGTACCTTATCTTTCGGGTACATATAGAACAACCCGTCTACGGTCTCTTCATTGGCACGACTATTGTAATAGAAATCAGTACGAATTTGTCCGTAGAATTTGAACTTGAAATCCTTCATTTGTGCGAAACTGCCTGATACAGTTATCAGACAAAGAAATAATAGAATGTATTTTTTCATAATGTGCTTGTTTATAAACGGGCGCAAAATTACATAAAATTACCGGTTTATCAGTTTATCGTTGATTAAAAAAGGCTAGAATCGCCTGATTATATTTATTGAGACTTCCGCTTTTATGAATTGCTTTCAGTAATTTTCTGTCTGCTTGTGGCGTCAGATATTCCCAGAAAGTTTTCATCTTGTTTAGAAGCTGTTCGTCTCCTCCTTCCAACTGTTCTGCATATTGAGTGTATACAGATGTATGCATCGAATGAAATTTTTCCCTCATTTCATCGGCGGTTAAGATTCGATTCTCTTTATACTCCAAAGCCAGAGCCGGATTGGCAAGCAGTCCCCGCCCAATCATAATGCCTGCCAATGCCGGAAATTGTTTCTGGATACGTTGGATATCCTCCAAAGAATGAATGTCTCCGTTATAGATAAGCGGATGCTTGCATACCTCCTGGAAGGCGGAGAATCCTTCCAGGTTTACTTCCCCTTTATATTGCTGTTTCCCTAATCGGGGATGCATGGTTACTTGCCGCAAAGGTAAGTCGTTGATGATAGGTGCCAAGTGAAGACATTCATCCGGATTTTCCCATCCTAATCTCATCTTTATTGAAAAGCTGATTTCCGGATACTTCAAAACAAGATTGAGCAATTCCTTCACTTCTTCCGGATAAGGAAGAATGCCGGAACCATTGTGGCGTTTGGTTAATATGGGAAAAGGACATCCCATATTAATGTCGGCTTCCTTATATCCCTTTTCAATGAATAGGGATAAAATCTTCTCAGCCTTTTCAGTAGAAGGGGCTATCAGCTGGGGAATCAGATGCGAAACCTGATTATTCCCGGGTTCGATTCCCCGGATGTCTCTATGGCGGAAGCTGCCTTTTTCGAGTCGTACAAATGGAGTGTAATAAGTGTCTATACCTCCAAAGCAGGCAGCATGAGCATTACGGTAAATTACGTCGGTGTAACCTTGTAATGGGGCAAAATGAATAGGAAGAGTCTTTTGCATTGTTTTTATTTTTGTGCAAACTTATATATAAATGTTGATTTATACGCCAGTTGAATAAAGAAAAATATTTCTCTGTGAAGAATGAAGATATGGAAAAAGTAAAAGAGAGGAACCTCGCGGACCCTCTCTTTTTAATGTTAAATTGATTAAAGTCTGATTTTTATAAACGTTTTCTATGATTGAAGGTTAGAAAAATTGGGGGATATATTTTTATTCTACAACGTTTATAGTCAGTTCACGTACTACTTGACCACCTTGATGGACGTAGTTTGCATTGTTGGCTACGAAGGTAGCGGTGTATGTTCCGGCCTCCTCGTAGGTATGTGAGTATATCTCTAATGATTGCGAGATATTCTTGATGGCTACACCGGCGTCAGGATCGCAGGAACCATTGAGTAAGAGTGGTTCGGAGATTAGCCAACTATTTTTTAGTGTAGTTCCAGCCGCAGAGCTGGATACTATTATTTCCGTCGGTATAACTGTTTTCCAAAATCCGGGTACACCACCATCAACTGCTCCATACTCTCTGTCTTTAACTTTGTCCGATTGCTGGTCACTTTCATTATTTACAATGTTTAGTGGTGTGAAACCTAGATTTTTTGCATAGACAGTTTCTGATTTATTATTATTAAAAGCCAGTTCTATGCGTATATTGTTAAAAGTAAATTTAGGTTGTCTAACAGTACCGTCCTGACCGCCTTTGTAATGGAAAGCAATGGTGATTTGTTTTCCAAGATAAGACGCTAGATTTTTAGTGTATGGATATGATTTAGTATTGCTTTCTACTTTCACCGGCAATTCGTCTGTTGGTATTAAATATGTCCAGTCAAATCCTTCTACAAGTTGCTTATCTGCTTCAAAGTTATTCTTGGCCATTCCCGGAAAATTATCGGAAATGAAAATGTCTAATGCAGTTTGCGGGGTGTTTTTGGGTGGTGCGTCATATTGGGCGATCATATCGAAATTAATTTCACATTTTTCAATATCCTCTATTTGCATCTCTGTCCGATTGCGGAATCTATATTCATGGTCAATTTCTCCACTGAAGAATGTTATAAAATCAGGGTCACCATCAAAGCTGAACGTTACAGGGCTTCCTTTCTTTACAGTCACAGTTTTGCCATCGAAGCTGACATTGCTGTCTGTCACCACACCAACTTCCATTGCTGTGTCTTCTTTTAATTCCTTGTCGCATGAAGCCAGGGATAGTCCGGCAAAAGCGATAGTCATCAAACTTTTATATATTGTTTTCATGTCCTTTTCTTTTTAAAGTTAATAAGGGATTTACCAACCCGGATTATTCGTTTTGATAGCACCGTTTGATCCTATTTCATTGGCAGGAATCGGGAAATAGTTGTAAGACTTCGGAATATTGAAGTAAGTATATACATTGATTCCGAATTTCCAAGATTCATCAGCCTGTGCCTTGTCCACTTGTTCCTGCATCAGTTTGTAATAGTCTCCCCAACGGATCAGGTCGAAACGGCGTGTATATTCGAAGCAGAGTTCCATAGCACGTTCGTCTTTGATAGCCTTGCGGAAGCCAGTTTCATCCAGATTTGTCGGAAGCTTGTTGATTCCTGCACGTTCTCTTACTGCATTGATACATTCATAAGCCAAATCATTAGGACCATGGTTGACTTCATTTTCGGCTTCTGCAATCATTAGCAGAATGTCGGAGTAGCGGAGAAGAGGGAAGTTGATAGAAGTATCGTTCTTGCTCTTCTTGTCTGCTTCATATTCTCTACGATATTTGGCAGCAACCCTGTTGCGATTCTTATTGGCATCATTCTTCGATTCGCGATCGCCGTAAGTAGACCCCGGATCTGTTTTACCATAGCTGAAGGATTTGTCCCAGTATTGTTGTTCCACCTCATCTCTTTTTCCTTTTACAAATTCACGACCGTCTACCGGAGTACCTTCTCCTGCTGACTGGGTGTAAGTGAATGGAGCGATGTTCCAGTTGCAACGGTCAATGTCACCGTTTGCTTCATACAATTCGAGCAGTTTAGGAGTATTCCAGATAAAAGCGTATGCATAACCCGGGTCACCTTTACCGGTGATGGATGCTTTGGAAGAAAGGTCCTTACCCTGAATACCGATAATATTACCAATTCTACCTTCTGCACGTACATCCGTTGAACGGTTACCTGCAAATTCTACCTCCCAGATACTTTCATTAGCCTTGGCACCATCCTTATTGAGAGCAGTGTTATACTTATCAGAACAAATGTCGATAAAGAAGTCCCAATATTTGGCAGTCAGTGAATGACCCTCATTCTTAACTAACTGTGCATAGTAACTTGCTTTTTTGAAATATTCTGTAATCTCGGCACTAGTCGTGTTGTTGGCCAAACCCACTTCCTTGTCACGTTTAGGTTCACCGGCTCTGAACATATATACACGCGCCAACATTCCCCAAGCAGCCGATTTAGAAACACGTCCCGGTAAATAGTTCAAATCTTGAGCAGATTTGAGATCCTCGGCAGAACCATACATCTCTTTAATGATAAAATCATAAATCGTCTGTTTGTCCGTACGTGGAATGGAGAGGTTATAGGCATCTTCTGTAGAAGTAGTCTTGAAAGGTACATCTCCCCAACATTCTACCAAAGTGAAATAATAGAATGCGCGTAAGAAACGGGCTTCGGCTTTGTACTGCTTGCGGGTATCGTCGTTCATATCGGGCACTGCATCAATATTTTCCAGGAAAATATTGGCTCTGTTGATGCCGGAGTATAATGTGTACCACAATGCTGCAACGGCCGGATCACTTGTATTGGCATTGTTACAGATCAACCCACTTTTGTTAGGTCCGCGGTTGGCACCACCATAGTGTCCCAGATCGTCACCTCCTACAAGGTATAAGAACTCATTTCCGTAGAAGGAACTTTGTCCCAGAATAGCATAGGTTCCTGTTAGCCAAGAGGTAGCGTCCGCTTCATTCTTGAAAAAGTTTTCAGGAGTAGTGTATGTCGGGTCTTTTTCCAGGAAATCGCAGGAAGTCAGGTTAAGTCCGACAAGAAGTGATATGATGATTATTTTTATTGTTTTCATATACGTAATTGTTTGAAGGATGATTGATTAAAAACCTAAGTTTATACCAAAACTGATAGAGTAGGCTCTCGGATAAGCGGAGAAGTCCAGTCCCGGAGTCAGTGCGCCTTCACGGATAGATACTTCCGGGTCGTAACCGGAATATCCTGTACATGTCCATAGATTCTGACCGGCAACGAATACGCGTGCATTGTCTATCTTCCATTTCTTGGTCAGTTGTTTCGGCAGTGTATATCCTAAAGATACGGTCTTCAGACGAAGGAAAGAACCATCTTCGATAATACGTGTAGAGAACACTTTATTGGAACCGGAGTCGGTAGCTCTCGGAATATTACTTTCCGGGTTTTCCGGTGTCCAACGGTCTGCATAACTTGCGTACTGGTTCAAGTCACGTGTCTTATTGCTGTTCTCGAAGAACAGGCGGTTGGCATTCAATACATCGTTTCCATACGACCATTGGAAGAAGATACTCAAGTCAAATCCTTTGTATTCGAAATTGTTGGTAAATCCGCCCGTATGTTTCGGCATACCGTTACCGATCATAGTACGGTCGTTATCGTCGATGATACCGTCACCATTCAGGTCTGCGTATTTCGGCATACCCGGTTGTGTGTTACTTTCGGAAGAGAAATACGGAACATTGCGTTTCAGTGTATATGTATCACCCACTTTGTCGAAATCTTCGTATTTGTATGTACCTTCATAGATGAATCCGTACATCATTCCCATCGGATAACCCACTTTGGCAATGTAGCTGTATTGGGAGTTATAGTTTTGGTCAAATTTGGCTGCACTCAACAGAGAAGATTGGTTTTCGGCCAATTCTAATACTTTGTTCTTGTTGAATGCAATATTAAAGTTAGTAGTCCATGAGAAATGACGGTTCTTGATATTGGTCGTGTTCAATGTGAACTCGATACCTTGGTTGCGTACCTTTCCTACATTCTTCATGGCACTGAAATAACCGGAAGAGGTGGGGAGTGCAGTATTCAGCAACAGGTCACGAGTCGTTTTACGATACCAGTCTACGGTTAATCCGATGCGTTCGTCCAGGAAACCTAAATCCAGACCCAGGTTCCACTGTTCGGTAGTCTCCCATTTCAGTTTTCTGTTTCTTAAGGAGGTGGGCACTGTACCTACACTTGTCAGACTGTTTTCGAACGGATATACGCCACTGGGGAGGCTACCGATCGAAATAAAATCTCCGACTTTATCCTTCAATATCTGATATAAAGCATACGTATCATACTCGCCTACACGGTTGTTACCGGTCAATCCCCAGCTTGCTCTTAATTTACCTGAAGAAACAACAGACTTCAATGGTTTCATAAAATCTTCCTCCATGAATCCCCATGCCAATGAACCGGAAGGGAAGTAGCCGAAACGGTTATCACCACGGAACTTGGAAGAACCGTCGGAACGGAAAGAAACCGTTGCATAATACAATGATTTATAGTTATAGTTCAAACGTCCCAGGAAAGAAAGCATAGACCAGGAACTCTTTAATGATTTGGTCGTACTGGGAGTTCCTTCACTCATTCCTGCCATCCCGAGTGCTTCGTTTGGAATTTGCACTGTCTTGTATGAATAGTATTCATAGTCGGAATTTTGCAGAGTTACACCTACCATACTATTAAAGAAATGCTTCCGTTTGATATTGGTCTGATAGGTTAGAATATTTTCGTTCAACCACGTTGCACGTTGAGAATGGTAGATTTCTGCATTCACCTTATCGGATGATTTCGGATTACCATAACGGGTCTTCGAGTTGTTGAATGTTTCCCCTTTGCGGGTATCGAACGTGTAACCGCCGGAAACTTTCAACTTCAATCCTTTGATAAATTCATATTCTGCGAATCCGTTGAACTGGATATAGTTCGCATACGTCTTGCGATATTCGTTTTTCAAAGACATGATAGGGTTGAAACGATAGTCGTTGGTATTGTTTATCGCATCGTCCATAATATTGTCCATCAACGAGTTTAATGGTCTGTCCGGTTCTGTCACAGGGCGATATCCCCATACACTATAGAACAGGTTATTCATACCACTGTATGAGTTCTGGGAAGGAGAACCACCAGTGGTTGTAGTGCTTGAATAGTTGGTTGTCAGATAGATTTTCAGTTTCTTCTTTTGGATGGTAGTACCCATACGGCCTTGTACGCGCTTGTAGTTTGATTCCAACAAGATACCGTCTTGGTCATAATAAGATAAAGAAGCGTTGTAACGAACTCCTTCCGAACCACCAGTCAGGCTGACATTGTGGCTTTGCATCCATGCGCTGCGGAAGATTTCATCCTGCCAGTTATATTGCGGGATATTCCTATAATCTTCCAGTCCCCATTTCTTACCGTCATAATTCATGAAGTAGGTAGTTTCCATATCTTTGGGACTACGTTCTGCCTGTAGTTTGACGAACTCGTATGCATCCATCATCGGAATCGTTTTGGTGATATGCTGAATACCGAAACTTCCGTCATATTTAATTTTAGGCTGGCCGATTGTTCCTTTCTTGGTTGTAATCATCACGACACCATTGGCACCACGGGCACCGTAGATAGCGGTAGCAGAGGCATCCTTCAGGAAGTCGAGTGACTCGATATCGTTCTGATTAATGGCTGCGGCTATGGAGGGGTCTTCCACCGGGAAACCGTCAATGACATAAAGAGGAGAGTTGTCCTGTGTCAAAGAGTTGTTACCACGGATGACGATGTTCATCTGTCCGCCCGGCATACCTTCGCCCGAACTTACGTTGACACCGGCAATACGTCCGCCTAATGTCTCGCCGAAAGAAGCAGTCGGAGTGCTAAGAAGTTCTGCCATGCTGGCTTTGGCAACAGAACCCGTCAGGTCTCTTTTGCGTATTTCCTGATAGCCGACTACTACCACTTCGTCCAATGTCTTTGTGTCTTCCTTCAATGTGATAACCATTGGCTTTTGAGTATCCGCCTTTATTTCTACAGTGACATAACCAATGAAAGAAATAACCAATATTGAATTCTTATTGGGCACGTTAAAAGTAAATTTACCGTCAAGGTCAGTGATTGTTCCTTGCGAAGTACCTTTTACCTGAACACTGGCTCCCGGCACTCCTTCTCCTAAGTTATCCTTCACTGTACCTTTAACAAGTACCTGTGCAAGTACAAAAGAAACAGAAAACAAGATCAGTCCGATGGAGGAGAGCATCCTTTTTCTAGTTTGAGTGGATAAATGTTTTTTCATATATTAAAAATTAAGTGATTTTATTGAATCTACGCTTGCAAAGATAGATGGATTGAATATTCTAATATGGATAGAATTATTCAAGATTGGTGCAAAATCATACAATTTTTCTGTTCTCATAAACTATTTCTCTTTTACGGATTCTAATAATTCGGATAACTCTTTCACTATGTCGGGATGTTGTTTTGATACATTCGTTTTCTCCGATGGATCGGAGGATAAATCGTAAAGTTGAGGCTGTTTGTCGTTGCCTAACTCCATTTTCGTCCAATGTTCGATGGCGGGGCCGTCGCTCGGTTCGATGTATTTCCATTGACCTTTTATGATGGCAAGTGTGTTATTGAGATTTTGTTGAACGACATACTCACGGTTTGTATTATTTTTGCCGAGGAGAACGTTCAGATGCTCCTGACTGTCGGGGGCCGCTCCCTTGCGTAAAGGTTGCTCCAAAAGTGAGGCGAGCGATGCATACACATCTATTTGAGAGAAAAGAGCTTGTTGCTTGTTCGGCTTCACCCGGGCAGGCCAACGGACAATAAATGGAACGCGTGTACCCGCTTCGTAAGCGCTGTATTTCCCACCACGGTAGATCCCCATCGGAGTATGTCCGTTGAGAAGTTCATAAGCTTGGTCTTGATAGCCGTCGTCGATAACAGGACCGTTATCGCTGGTAAAGATCAGGATGGTGTTGTCTGCGATGTGGAGGCTGTCCAGTGTGTGCATGATTTCACCGATGGTCCAGTCCAGTTGCAGGATGACGTCGCCACGAGTGCCGAGTCCGCTTTTGCCTGCGAAACGTGGGTGGGGGATGCGCGGTACATGTACGTCTTGCGTACCCATATATAAGAAGAAGGGTTCTTCCTGATGGGATGCAATGAAATTCTTAGCCTTATGAGTGATGATATCGGCTATGTTTTCATCTTTCCAAAGGGCGGATTTTCCTCCGGTCATCCAGCCAATGCGGGGAATACCATTGATAATTGTATTATTGTGTCCCTGGCTGGGTTTTAAGGTTACGAGCTCCGGGTTTTCTTCTCCTGTGGGCCAGTTGCCTACTTTGTGGTTGTAGCTTACGGTGATAGGGTCATTGGGGTCAAGTCCTACGACATGTCCGTTTTCTACAAATACACAAGGTACACGGTCTACAGTAGCCGGAATAATAAATTCGTAGTCGAAACCGATGCTTTGCGCGTTAGGGGTAATTGGGTTGTTAAAGTCGGTTCCACCTTTCGGACCGAGTCCCAGATGCCATTTCCCTACTGCACCGGTTGTGTATCCTGCATCTTTCAGCATATCTGCCATGGTGACACAGGTAGTGTCGATAATGAGTTCAGAGTTGCCGGGAGCGATTCCTGTGTTTTCCTGTCTCCAGGGATACATACCTGTCAGGAGTCCGAAACGGGAAGGAGTGCTGGTGGCAGAAGTTGCATACGCATTGGTGAATTGTACCCCTTGTCCTGCCAACCGGTCGATGTTGGGGGTACTCACTTTCGTTGCTCCATAACAGCTTAAATCACCAATGCCGAGATCATCTGCAAATATATAAATAATGTTAGGCTTTTGGCTATTCTGCCCATTGCTCTTTTGGGGTGCATGATTGCATCCTGACAGCGTGACGATGCCGGACAATAGGGGAAGTAGACGCGAAACGTTTTTCATAATGCTGAATGTTTTAGGAAATAATGTAATGAACACAAAGATAAGCGATTGGAAGAAAAAGAATGAGTAGGAATGTACAAGTGAAGTACAAAATAGTACACTTAAGAAGTTACTTTCTTTATTCGGGCGAAGATGTCCGGACTAGGAAACCGTTTATATCATAAATTTAGGCACGGATTACACGGATTAACGCTGTTGTTTTCATACTCATCGTTTTTTAATCCGTGTGATCCGTGCCCAATAATATAAGATTATTTAGCAAGAGTGCTTGTATAGTTGCCTGCTAATCAGTTTCTTCTCCATCTCCTTCTTCTTCGCTCTCTTCTCCTTTACGATAAGCCAGCGGACTGACGTGGTAAATCTCCTTGAAACATTTACTGAAATAGCGGGAGGAGGAGAACCCAATCCGGTCAGAGATCTCCGTGATATTCAGCTCCGGGTTATTCCTTAACATGACAGCGCCTTTTTTGAGACGTATGCTTAAGATGAAATCATTCGGGGTCTGGCCTGTAACTGCTTTCAGTTTAGTGAATAGGTTCGTACGTGCCATACCCATTTCGCGGGCGAAGATATTAACGTTGAAATCCGTATTGTCCAGATGACGTTCGATAATGGCCATCGCGCGGTCGAGCATCTCCTTATCCATCGGGTTGGTAGCCAACATTTGGGCAAAAGCCTGTGGTTGTTTGCTGAACTTCTCTTGCAATAGCCGGCGGGAATTAACCAGGTTATTGCAGCGGGAAATCAGAAGATTGGTATTAAACGGCTTCGTGATATAATCATCCGCGCCAATCTTCAAACCTTCGATATTGTGCTCTATAGCAGTACGTGCGGTTAATAATACCACCGGAATATGGCAAGTGTTAAAGTCCGTCTTGATCTGTTTGCAAAGTTCCGTACCCGACATGCGTGGCATTACGACATCACTTAAAATGATGCTCGGCATATCCTTCTGTATCATCTCTAATGCTTCTACTCCGTCAGAAGCCGTACTGACCTGATAGAATGTTTCGAAAATACCGACTAACATCTGCTTGATAGATTCATTGTCTTCCACTATCAGCATTTTGGCGTCTTCGATACGCTTGTTATCTTCTTCTTTCCATTCCGAATCAGGGATTATTTCTACTGAAGGAACAATAGTCTCTGTTTGCTGGATGGTTTCCGTATCATCTTTCGCTATTTGCTCTTCTGTGAAGTGTTCCTTGCCTAGTTTGAGGGTGATAATGAAACTGCTTCCTTTGCCCGGTTCGCTTTCCACCCGGATTGTGCCGTGATGAAGTTCCACAATACCTTTCGTCAGTGCCAGTCCGATGCCTGTACCGCCTCCGGTATTCAGCGAGTTGAGATGCTCGGTCTGATAGAAACGGTCGAATATCTTATCAATTTCGGCTGCGGCGATACCTGTACCGGTATCTTTTATTTCAATGATGACATGGTCTTTCTCCTGCGATACATTAATCGAAATCGTATCTTCGGCCTTGGTATGCTTCACTGCATTAGACAGCAGGTTGTTTATTACTTTCTGCATCTGCTTTTGGTCATACCACACTTCAATGTCATCCTTTTGTTTGTTGAACTTGAAGTTGATTTGTTTACTGCTGGCGTATTCGAGGAAGAGCAGATAATTCTCATACAGGAAGTTAACCAGGTTGTGCTGGCTTACTTTGATCTTCATGTGACCCTGTTCCTGTTTACGGAAATCAAGTAGTTCCGTAATCAGTTCCCGTAATTGGAGACTGTTCTTGTAGATTCCCAACACCTTATTATATATATTAGGCGTAAATGTCTGCACCTGCAACAAAGTTTCCACTTGTCCCACGATCAGCGTTAACGGTGTGCGGAATTCGTGCGAGATGTTAGTGAAGAAACGGAGTTTCGACTGGTTCAATGCTTCGAGGTCTTCAATATGCTTCTTCTCGTACTTCAAAGACTCACGGAGTTTGATGCGCGAATTATAGTTCTGAATAAGATACCATAACAGGCTGATAGTGACAATGGTATAAATCAGGTAAGCCCACCATGTCTCATACCATGAAGGGAGTACGATAATCAGCAATCTGGCCTCTTTTATTCCTTCCCTCTGTGATTTGATGACAAGGGTATATTTACCCGGATTCAGGTTTGTATAAGTAATCAGCGTTTGCTTCCGGTAAGTATGGTTCCATTCATCTGAGAAACCCTCCAGGCGATAGAGAATTTCATCTCTGTTGGCAGGGATGAAGTTGGAAGTGGCATATTCGATGCTAAACATCGATTGATTCGCTTTCAGACTGATTTCCGGAGTATGACAGATCGACTGTTCCAGGATACCGCTTTCATCTCCCGGGACTACTTCTTTTCCGTTGACAAGCAGGCGGGAAAAAATGATATTATACGATTTAGGAGTGAAATGTAATTTCTTCTCCCAGAAAGAAATCATTCCCTGAATACCGCCAAGGAATACTTCTCCGTCATGTGTCACAAATAGTGCGTTTTCATTGACGGCGGTCAACGGGAATCCGTTTTCCGTACCGTAATTATAGAATTTCTTGCTTGGATAGTTGAACTGTGAGAATCCCTGATTGGTAATCAGCAATAAGTCTCCTTGCTGTATGGATGATTCGCATACTTCGTAGATGCAGTCACTGGATAAACCGTCTTTCTGTACGTCAAAGTTCTCGAAGTCATCACTTTCCTTGCGGTAACGGTCGAGACCACTTCCGGAGGTACAGAACCACAAATTGCCGTCGCTGTCCTGCATGATGCTGTTGACATTGTTGTTGCTTAGACTGTTCGGATTGGCAGGATTATGCGGGTAATTAGTTAGTTTATTGCTATCGAACTGATAGGAGTAAACGCCCTCTCCGGTGGCTGCAATCCATAATGTGCCGTCTTTATCAATGCAAAGGCTGGCTACCATGCCAATGCCTCTCCCTTCTTTTGTCTCTTTGAAGAGTTGCTGACAAGTCCCTGTTGCCGGATTGAAAAGACAGACACCATTTTGTGTGGCAACGACCAGTTTATTTTTATATGGCACAATGTCGCGGACAATATCTGAAGGCAGTGAGGTTGGATCTCCCGCTTTCATTCGGTAGGCTGTGAAACGATTGGTACGCAAGTCGAGTTTGTTCAGACCTCCCAAATGTGTACCTACCCACATAATTTCATTATCCTGGTCATAATAGATCGCTTTTACATTATTATGGGAAATACTATTCTTTCCTTCTTCGTGGCGATACCACCGATAGGTGTTATCCTCCCGGTTATACACATTCACGCCGCCGCCTTCGGTACAAATCCACAGGTTCCCGTCCTTATCTTCAGTCATTCTGCCGACGATCGGGCTACTTAAACCTTCTTTTTCTGTATCTCCCGTTTTGTA
>OGKZ01001596.1_pt1 | contig 14666 bp, 9 predicted proteins | sample 1572571 | NCBI WGS metagenome assembly OGKZ01 (sample SAMEA2581906, study PRJEB24529) | metagenome | biome: Human gut stool | place: China | collected 2011 | reverse complement strand
TGTGCCATCTACGCTATCATATGTGTACCAGCCACTCTCACCATTGTCATTCATGGCATATACAAGGTAAAAATCCTTTGTCTGATCATCTTTTTTTTCGGCTTTAGTCTGGTATGCTGTTGCCACACCCTTGCCCTCTATGGAGAGCGATATCTCATTATATTCCTCAGGCACATCATCCACCTTAGGCAGTAAAACCACTATAAAATGTGACTCGGAATTGATACGGACAAACTCATATGCTGCATTCTGTGCTGCATCATATACAAAAAGCCCATTGCCGCTTTCCGACTGTAAATACACAAGCGTGATATCACCAAAGGTGCCATGAAGGGTATTGTATTCAAGTCCGTCAATCACTGTCTTTGAGTGCTCAAAGCCTTCAGGAACAACATCCTCCGGAATGTCGTTTACCATAGTCCACTCTGTGCCATTTATATCGAACTTCTTCCAGTTATCCTGCTTATCCGCATTCTCCGGATCATCCTCGGTTCTTCTGGTAACAACTATATTGTATGTGCTTGTGCTGCCGTCCTCTGCTGTCACAACAACGCTGACTGTGTTCTCTCCCACCTCAAGTGAATCATTGCCTGTGACGGATGTCACACTCGCCTTGGAATCAGCCGGATTTGCTGTAACCGCAAGGCTTGAACAGCTGTAATCTACTGTAGCTGTGTAATCCTTTGTCGCAGCAGAAAACTCAGGGGAAAGCGTACCTGCTGAGATAACAAGCGAGCCAAGAGATGCGTTTGAGGATTTCTTTTCCTCTTTGTTTTCATTATCTTTATTTGCATTGCTGTCATTGCCGGTATTGCTGCCGGAATTGTCCTTGTTATCCTTGTTGCTGTTTGAATCATTGTTTGATGAAGGACTTGTTACCGTCACCTTCGTGCTGGCACCGGTAATTGTACCTCCGGCATCGTTGCCCTCTGCATCTCCTACAACTGTACAATATGCCTTTATAGTGCAGCTTCCTGCAGCCTTCGCCGTAAATGAAAATGACTGCGATGTGGGATATCCTGCGGCGTCACCAATATTGGCCACACCATCTCCTCCGTTACTCAGTACTCCCTCGTCAGAGCTCGAGATAACTACAGTACCAAAATATCCAGACGGCATGGAAACAGTCACCTTAACTGTTTTTCCAACAGCTATAGAGCTTGAGCTGACACTGAGACCAAGTCCCTGCGCATATACATGCTCGGCAGGTGTGAAAACAAGCATCACTGCCACAACAAGTGATAATATACATCCAAATAATTTCTTCATATCTTTCCTCACATTTCTAATTCTGCGATATCTTTGATTTGCCCAGTATGTGTCTGTTCATGATTATCATATCAAGGGCATTTCCACCATCACGCTTTCTGTTAGCATCAGCTGCCTCCAGATAAGCACCTGTGAGTGTTCCCTTTCCTAAAATATGTCTGTTGAGCTTAATCATATCAAGAGCATTTACAGCACCATCACCATTGATATCTCCATATATAACAATATCGTATGTCTTTTTCAGATTACCTGAAGCATCATAAACAGCCACTTTATTGCCTGTTGCAATCTTTCCGCTGTTTTCTGAGCCTGAGCTTGTCAAAAGCTTTACAGTACCTGATGCTGATACTGCTATATTCTTCACAAAATCAGCTGCACCGGTTCCAGGCTCAATGCCTGTAATATAAGTACCTATACTGTATTTACCTGATGTTATGTTTACATCTGTATTATTTTGGTTATTATTGTTCTGATTATTATTGCCACCTGCATTATTTGCAGATGCCGCCTGCCTGTTTATATTGATAGTGTATGTTCTTGTATCACCGCTTTGCGACTTGCATTTTACCTTAATTGTATTATTTCCGACAGCAAGCGAATAGCTTCCTGTGCCTGAAACACCACTGTTTCCTGAAACAGCATCTGCCGAAACAGTCACTGAGCATTTGAAACAACTGCTGAATAGCTTGTTGTCGCTCCATTAAAGGCCGGTGTGAGTGTTACACCACTTATCGCAAGCGACTGCAGATAGTTATTGGTATCGCCAGCTTTATCGAAGCCCACTGCTGACGATGGCATATTGTTGTATACAGGTATTTTAAATACAAAAGCCTGATTCTTGTCTGAATATCCTTTAGCCAGACTCTGTCCCTCAGTAAGAGCCGCTGTGGCATTGCCCATGTACTGATGGAAATACAGCGAGCTTGTATTTACTACATTAAACTTCTCAAAATACAGTGTATTTTGACCCTTATTTATATAATTGCTGCCCACCTTTACAGCTCCGCCGTTTATGGACTTTACTCTTGTATTCCAGCCCTGCTTCTTGGCAAAAGACAGACCATTTTTATAAATCTTATCCTTCGTGTTTCCGGTTGCACTAAAATTAAAATAATTATAATATCCTTCATATCCGGAATATGTACCCGAAATAAGAGGGCTCGTTCCCTTTTTTCCCTGCTCCTGCTTTATACGCGATGCTATATGGTATGCACTTACTCCACTGCTCTTTGCCACATCCATGAATGTGCTTGCATAATTGATTTTCTCGCCATTGTTGGAATAGGTCTTTGTTCCCTCCATAAATGTACCTTTTACTATGGACTTGACACCTTCAAGTGCCTCATTCGGACTGTATGCCAGACTCTGAAACTGAAAAATATTGGTCTCATCAAGAAAATTCCTTGGATCCATGAGATAAGCAATATAGGCACTGCTTGCTGACACCCATCCCGGTTCGTACTCAACCCACGTATTTGTTGACCAGTTATATGCTCCGGCAGCTGTGGATTTCTTGGCATTGTCTGCTGATTTGGATACCAGATTAAGTCCGTTTACACTTTCATTTTCAATCACCGTATCCCAATTCAAACCTGTATTTACAGCCTCAAATGTCCAGCCTGGATACTTATTGTGAAGAGCTGTAAGGTTTGGAATATAGCTGTCAGGAAAGCCTGCATTCTTCATAGCCGTGACAAAATCAGTATTGTCTCCGCTATTATTGTATGTCACCTTTATGTATGTACTGATAGTCCAGCCCGTAAATGCCTTGCCGTTTAAAGTACCCTTGACATTGTACCAGACCACACCGTTTACCCTGGTCTCTCCAATTATGTCAACCTGATGGTTCCAGTTGAGTGAGACAACCTTGGTAGTGCCGGATGTGCCTGCTGCATTGCGGACATACACATTGCCACCTGTAATCGTACCTGTAGCATATGCTCCCGATGCGGTTGCAAGGGCAAGCTGTTCCTCATTATTCTGCTGTATGGCATCCGCATTGCCGGTGTCTGCCGAAGCATCCCCTGTCTGCGCATTGTCTGATGCAGCTGTGCCGGTACCTGCTGATACAAAATCAGACCTGATATAGCTGACACACTCCTCGTTATTTGCTGCCAGATTGTACTTCGCCTTGTACCACACCTTGCCGTCTGCACCTGTGGTCTGCTCAAGAATAGTAATATCCTTGCCGTTTGAAAGCTTGTGCTCCAGCTCATACTCTGTGCCCGGTCCGCTTCTCGCCGCTACCCAGTATCTCTCATCACACACAACCTTAGCCGCCTGATCCGCATAGACTGCTATGCTGCTGTATGATGCCAGGTCACATGCGGCTAATGACAATGTAACGACAGATGCTGCCAGAAATTTATTTATCTTTATCATCAAATCCCATCTTTCTTATGTGCATTGTTTACATTAATCCATTATCCATTTAATTATAATAGAATATGACCTTTGTATCAATGTATTCGGCAGAAATTTATTATTTTTTTATTAATAAAACAAAAAACTCCCTGAAACGTGCATCTCATGCTTACGTTTCAGGGAGTTGTCTGATTCATATTCTGCTTATTCTTACTGTCTCCTGTAGCTTTTTCTAGCTGAACAGGGATTTTATCTTATCCCATAAATCCATGAAAAAGTTGCCAAGCTTTTCCCAGAAGCCCGGGTCATTTATCTTATCGCCAAGCTTTGATGCCCAATCCTGTGCCTGGTTGATGACTGAATCCCAGTCGATATTGGCATCCTTTAGCTTCATTAAAAGAGATGTAAGCTTTGCAATATCATCATCAGAAAGCTTCAGGTCGTAATCCTTTGCCGCCTCCTTTATCGCATCCTTTATCTGGCTCTCATCCTTGAGCCCTCCATCAGCAAGCTGCTTCTTTAGGTCAGCAATCATTGCCTCGATATCCTGCGAATCGCCGTCAATGCTCTTGTTGAGCTCTCCTGTTGTGACAAGCTCATCCATCGCTGCGTCTGTCACCTTGTCGTCAAGCTTCTTGCCTGTCATCTCCTCGTATGCCTTTAGTGTGCCTACAAGTGCTGCCGTTCCGGAAATAGGGAAAGGTCCTGCGACTATGATTTTAGCATCAGCTATGCCTGCTGTGGCAAGCGCATTCTTGTACATTCCTACCGTACAGTAATTGATATTGTGCGTGGAAACACTAAGACCCGCACCCTTTTTATCCTCTGTAATGAGTACTGAGGAAAGTGACCTTGTGCCAATCTCGCTCTTGCTGATGTATGAATCGAGGTACTTGTGCTCCTCATCATTATTTACATAGACCACATCGTAATTGTCCAGATCAGTGAGCTCGATTCCCATAAATCCAAGCACTGTCGCTCTCTGATCCGGTGTAAGGTCTGCTCCAAGACTTAAGTATGGCTTATCATTTTTGCTGATGGTCACCTTGTCGTTTGCCTCACTGCCGGCTGTCGTTGTGCTGTCTGCATTACTGTCTGTGTTACTCTTATCAGCTGCGTCACTGCTGTCACTGCCTGATACATCAACGCCTGAAACTGTATCAGTCTGCGTAGCTGTCTCTGTTGCAAATACAGCCGGATTCATCGTAAACAGTGTAACCGCAGCAAGCACGCTACATACAATACTCTTTGCTTTTTTCTTTATTAATCTAATCATTTTTCCTCCAATCTACTGCTCTATATCATACGAAATTGTAAAGTTGCTTCCGTCGAAGCTGACATCTGCCATGCTTCCGCATACCACAGGCATCATCGGCGACATATGACCTATATCCAGATCCATGATGATTGGCACATTAAACTCTCTAAGCAGTGATGAAAGCGCCTGTCTGTGGTCTATGCCAAACATTTCCTCTCCGAAGTGCGCCGGGCGTCCGATAAGAAAGCCCTTTACATTTGAAAACCATCCTGCATTTTTCATCTGCCACATAGCCCTTCTCATGCCTATCACATTAAGGTCACAAGCCTCAAGGAACCATATGATACCATCATCACTGTAGCGCTCATTAAATTCCCTTACATGGTCAAACGATGTGCCAAGCAGATTGATAAGACAATCCATGCAGCCACCAAGCAGCCTGCCTCTCATGGTAAGCCTGCTTTCCTTTGCCACCGTGGGAATAGAGCTGATACACGACTTTTCAGTCAGGTTATAGCCCACAAACGGAGCATTCTCATCCTTTATCGATTCCTTCTCCCACATAGGGTAATTGGTAAATGAAAGCTTCCTGCCACAAAGCAGATTAAATGCATCGGTAAGTGACTCATGCCACACCTCCATGCCAAAGCTGCCCGCACACGGCCCGTAAATACCTGCTGTATCTGCAATAGTAGCCTCCAAAAATGTGAAATTCGTGTTGTCGGAATAGCCCATGTACCATTTCGGCTTTGACTGCTTCACGCGCTCAAAATCAATATAAGGCACTACCTCGCACATCAGCTCGCCACCACCACAGGATATAAGCACATCACTGTCAGCAGAAGCATAGCTCTCGTTCAGCTCTTCTGCGCACTTCTTAGGTGTATTGCTGATACCTATGCCACTGTCGCACCTGCAGTTAGGTCCCTCTATCGTCTTATAACCCATGCTGTGAAACCTTTTAATGGCATTGTCAAAGGCACTCCTGTACGGCTCTGTTGTACAGCCCATCGAAGGCGCCACAAAGCCTATTGTTCCTCTATCCTTTAGAAATTCAGGGTATCTCATGTTTCTATCATCCTATCACTATTATTTACATATCTAAGCTTCTGTCTGAAGTAAAATATGTAGGATTTTATCATTTCTGTCAAGGTCATTTTACTGTCATAATTAAATGTCGTCGTGTACTGCACATGCTGTCTGTTGCACCAGTTGTATATATCATGCAGACTTATCGAATCAACATTCTTCATATTGTTCATAAACACCTTAACCTTTGAAAGCTCATCCTCACTGTCAATGTATAGATGAAAGATAGTATTCGGACATTCAATTATTATCTGCTGTTCTTCTATATTTTTCATCACTGTATCCTCTATTGAATAATGTATCCTGTGTGATTAAAAACATTATCGTCTGCCACACCGGGATGTGAGTAATAACAAAATATCGTAACTGTTCAGTGCCTTCACAGTTAAAAAATATCACATAACCATAGTACTACACCGGCGTCACAAAATCCAGTCATTTTTGCCTGCCAATTCTTACTATTTTATTAAGAAAAACGGTAAATATCATACTCCCTCACAGTCAAATGCCGGGATAAAGCTGTCCTTTGCCACGTCCCCTTCCTGTATAAATGCATTCGTGATTCCTATTTCGAGGGCATAGTCAACAAGCCTTTCATACTCTCTCCTTGTCACTGTGCGGTTTATCTCAGGATAATCCTTTAGTGCAATCGGCGTAAACTGGCTCATCATGCTTATATATACGTGATCATGATATGTATCATACAGGTACTTAAGTACAGCCTTTGCATCATTCACATGTCCCGGCAGTAGAAGCTGTCGCACAATAACTCCCTTTTGTATGAGTCCTGTCGCATCGTCAATCACGACATCCGGCTGCTGCCTGACCATCTCTGAAAGCGCCTGCTTTGCGACAGACGGATAATCTTTTGCCCTTGAATACCTTGCCGAAAGCGTACTGTCCATATATTTAAAATCCGGAAGATACACATCCACTATACCCTCAAGCAGCTTTAGCTCTGTCACATTTTCATATCCGCTCGTATTGTATATAATAGGAAGCTTCATGCCGCGGCTTTTTGCATCGTTTACCGCCCACACTATATCAGGGATATACTGCCCCGGTGTGACCAGATTGATATTATTTGCGCCTTTGCCCTCCAGTTCCATAAAGATATCACTCAGCCTCTCTTTACTGATTACCTTTCCCTCTTTTCCGTCAGAAATCTCCCTGTTCTGGCAGAACACGCAGTGCAGGCTGCAACCTGAGAAAAAAACTGCCCCACTTCCTCTTTTTCCTGATATGCATGGCTCCTCCCAATAATGAAGTGCTGCTCGCGCCACCTTTATTTCAGATGAAACGCCACATACGCCTGTTTGTCCGGTTCTTCTGTTTATGCCACATTTTCTGGGACACAATAAGCAATTTTCGTATTTATTCATATTTTTCATTTTAACCCTTGCTAAAAATAATGTTTGATACTACAATCTATATGATTATGCGGTGCATATGCCATGCGCCTTCAGTAGTCATTTTAAAATTATATCATAACTATTCTTACAGAAGAGAATAGTTAAAATACACAATAAGGAGATTACAATGAATCAGTCAAACTGTATCGTCGCCCAGTCAGGCGGCCCAACTGTTGCAATCAACGCAAGCCTTGCAGGAGTCATCGCAGGAGTAAAAAGCTCTGAGAAATACGATATCTGCTATGGCGCTGTAAACGGAATACTCGGCATTTTAAATGAGAATTATCTCAATCTGTCAGATATTTTTGCAGATGATGCTAATCTTGAAAAGCTTAAGACCACACCTGCCATGTATCTTGGCTCATGCCGCCACAAGCTCCCTGATTACAAGGATGATGATTCACCATATGTATACATCTTCCACCAGTTCGATAAGCTTTCTATAAAAGCTTTCTTTTACATCGGTGGAAATGATTCGATGGATACCGTATTAAAGTTATCCGATTATGCAAAAAAAATCAACAGTGATGTGAAAATTATAGGTATTCCAAAAACCATCGACAATGATCTGTGCATGACAGACCACACTCCTGGCTTTGGCTCTGCCGCCAAATATATCGCATCAAGCATGCTTGAGATAGCCCATGACACCTTTATCTATGCTGTTAAGAGTGTGACAATCGTTGAAATCATGGGACGTGACGCAGGATGGCTCACTGCCGCTTCCGCTCTCGCACGTAATGAGTACAATACAGCGCCTCAGTTCATCTATCTGCCTGAGGTGGATTTCGACAAGGACAAATTTGTTGCCGATATAAAAGAAGCCCTCGAGCACACTAACAATGTGATAGTTGCCGTATCCGAAGGAATACATGACGCAGACGGCTCATACATTACATCATCAAAGGCCGCATGTGACCAGTTCGGACACCAGCAGCTAAGCGGTGCCGGAAAAGCTCTTGAGTTCATCGTAAAGGAAAACATCGGTGTCAAGGTGCGCTCTGTAGAGGTAAATGTGCTCCAGCGCTGTGCCTCACACCTTGCATCATTAACCGATATCGAGGAATCTTTTGCTCAGGGTAAAAAGGGTGTCATGATTGCAGCGGAGGGTGTGACCGCATCAATGGTATGCTTGAAGCGCATCTCAAATGATCCTTATCAAGTGGAATACACATATTCTGCTATCAAGGATATCGCAAACGAGGCCAAGTCTGTGCCAAGAGAGTGGATCAATGATGCGGGCAATGATGTGAAGCCTGAGCTTATCGAATACTTAAAGCCACTTATTCAGGGAGAAACCGCTGTAGCCTACAAGGATGGTCTGCCTGACTATATGGATGTGTCACATCTTCACAAATGTAACTGATTTTAGCTGCCGCCTACACCCCGGTGTGGGCAGCAACAGCATATCTCCAAGGAGGTCGATTTACATGAAGAAAAAAGTGCTTATAACCTGCGCCGTTGTGCTTGGTGTGCTTTTGGCTGTTTATCTTGGCTTTGCCTTTTATTTTAGCAGCCACTATCTGTTCAACACAAAGATTAACTCTGTAAAATATGCAGGGAAAACTGCAAAAGAGGCATTAGAAAAAAATACAGCCCTAAGCCGCGACTATCTGCTCACAATCACTGATAGAAAAGGCAACAGCTTTTCACTTAAGGGACCTGATTTTTCCTATGAATATGTTTCAAACGGTGACGAGGAGCAAATCCTAAAAAGTCAGAATGCTTTTACATGGCCTGTCAGTCTCTTCAAAGCTCAAAACTATACTCTAAAGGGTTCGTCCAAATATGACGATGCCGCTTTGGCGGAAAAGCTCAAGGCTCTTGATATTTTCAGTGATGACTACATTGAAAATCCGGAGGATGCCCATATCGAGATAAAAGACGGCGAATACAATGTGATTGAAGAGAAAAAAGGCTGCAAGCCGATATATGACAGCATCCTTGCCGAGATAAAGGACGCCCTGGACAACGAGCTTCCAAAGCTTACCTTAAGTGATGACTGTTATGAAGCTCCAAAAATCACAAAGGAAAGCGATACAATCAAAAATGAAAAAGAAGCCCTCGACAAATACACTGCTTCAACCGTCACTTACAAAATTGAAGGTGCCGACGAGAAGCTTGACTCAGCCAAAATCCTTGATATGCTAAGCATCTCAGATGACGGCAGCGTGAGCATAGATGATGCCAAGGTCACTAAATATGTCCAGCAGCTTGCTTCCAAGTACAATACCTTCGGACGTAAACGCTCATTCAAGACATCGTCCGGTGACACTATTGAAATAGGTGGTGGAGACTACGGATGGGTAGTCAGCAAGAAAAATGAAAAGGCTGAACTTCTTTCTGATTTAGAGGGAGGCAAGCCCGTGGAAAGAGAGCCTGTTTACGAGCAGACAGCACTCCATCGCGGTGCTGACGACATAGGTAATACATACATAGAGATTGACTACACAAAGCAGCACATGTGGTATTACAAGGATGGTGCTCTCCAGATGGAGTCTGATTTCGTATCAGGTAACCTCGCCCGTCAGAATGGTTCCGTAGATGGTGTATACAAGATTGTTTACAAGCAGAGAAATGCTACTCTTGTCGGCGAGGGATACTCTTCTCCTGTCAGCTATTTCATGCCGTTTGCCTACAATATAGGTATCCATGATGCCAGCTGGCGTGATACCTTCGGAGGAACAATTTACAAAACCTCAGGCTCACACGGATGTATCAATGTGCCACCTGCTTTTGCAGAGCAGCTGTTCAACGCTGTGGATAAGGGCACTCCTGTTGTTGCCTACTACAGAGAGGCTGTCACTCTGACAAACAATGCTGCAAAGATGTCCAATGCATACTCGTATGTAGCTCCTGATGCTGCGCAGTAAGTGTGGAAGCCACAACGTAATGGGGCGTAAACAACCGGAGTGGACTGCCATGCAGCGGAGGCACTCCCTCGTTCGCTACGCTATGCTGCCAAGATACTGTACGAATTATGCTTTTTAGGGTTTCTATGCCCGACAAAACCGTCGAAACGCGCCGTCCATGGCGCGATTCTCCTTGAGCTCCCATCCGTGGGAGCTCATTTTTGTGTATCATGTGCATAATTCTACAGTATCTAAGCAGCTTCGCTATACGCTTACGAAGGAGTACCTCCGCTGTACGGCAGTCTACTCCGGTTGCTTACGCCCCACATTTATATGTTGCCCTTATATAGCCCTATGCTATGCAAACTGGCTATTGTAGAGGTTTGCATAAAATCCATCGGCTGCAAGCAGACTCTCATGATTGCCCTGCTCTATAATCTTTCCATCTTTCATAACAAGGATAATATCCGCTTCCCTGATGGTAGACAGACGATGAGCCACTATAAAGCTTGTCCTGCCCTGCATCATGGTAAGGAATGCCTTTTGAATCTTAATCTCTGTACGTGTATCAATCGATGATGTAGCCTCATCCAATATCAGCATAGGCGGTAAGCAGAGCATGACTCTTGTGATGCATAATAGCTGCTTCTGTCCCTGTGACAGGCTGCCGCCGTCCTCACCGATTTCAGTGTCATAGCCCTTCGGCAGACGTCTGATAAAGCTATGGGCATGGGATGCCTTTGCTGCTGCAATGATTTCCTCATCTGTGGCATCAGGCTTTCCCATTATGATATTGTCACGGATTGTGCCCTTCTTGAGCCATGTCTCCTGAAGCACCATGCCATAGTTGTCACGTAGACTCTCTCGTGTAATTTTTCTTATATCGTGTCCGCTCACCTTAATTGTTCCACTGTTTACATCGTAAAACCTCATAAGCAGATTGATAATAGTCGTCTTTCCACAGCCGGTCGGACCTACGATAGCCACGCGCTGTCCCGGCTTTACGTGGAGATTGAAATCCTCGATAAGCTTTTTATCCGGCACGTATGAGAAATAAACATCCTCTATGTCCACACGTCCGTCTGCTTCACCAAGCGTTACCGCATCCGAAGCATCCGGTATTTCCTTTTCCTCCTCAATCAGCTCGAAAATACGAGCGGCACAGGCAAGTGCGTTCTGAAGCTCTGTGATGACACCCGATATCTCGTTGAACGGCTTGGTGTACTGGTTGGCATATGATAAAAAGCATGAAAGCTGTCCTACCGTGATTCCGCCGGTGAGTGCACTCATGGCACCAAAAATTCCGACTCCGGCATACACAAGACTGTTGACAAAACGTGTACTCGGATTTGTAAGACTTGAAAAAAATGTTGCCCTCAGTGAGCATTTCTGTAATCTGTCATTTATCTCGTCAAACTGCTCAAGCGCCTCATCCTCATGGTTGAAGGCCTGTACGACCTTTTCATTTCCTACTATCTCGTCGATGAGTGATGTCTGCTCTCCCCTTGTTCTTGTCTGCAGCTGAAACATGGAATATGTCTTTTTAGTGATAAAGCTTGCCACAAAAAGTGACAAAGGTGTGATTAGTACTACGATGCATGATATCTTCACATCTATTGTAAGCATGAAAATAAGCGTGCCTGCTATTGTTGCAATTCCTGTAAAGAGCTGTGTGAAACCCATCAGAAGTCCCTCTGAAAATGTATCTACATCGGCGATGATACGGCTGACCATATCACCATGTGAGTGACTGTCAATATATGATAACGGCATTTTCTCAATATTCAAAAATGCATCATGCCTTATATCCCTCACTATGTTGTAGGTCATCCTGTTGTTGCAGATATTTGTAAGCCACTGGGCCGATGCCGCTATGACGACTATTATTGCAGCTCTTGTGAGGATGGCTGTCATAGCCGTAAAATCAACCTTTTCTTTTCCTACAATCAAATCAATTGCGCGTCCTGTGAGAATTGGAAAATAAAGCGTAAGCGCCACTGTAACAACAGACAGGGCAAGGGAAATTACAAGCAAAGGAATATATCTCTTCATGTAGCTTAGTACCTTGCGCATTGTACCTGCTTTATTCATTTTCGCATTATCCATAGCCATACTCTACACCTCCTTTTGTTTAGTCATATCCGACTCTTTTTTAAACTGTGAATCATATATCTCTTTGTAGGTCTCGCATGTCTCAAGCAGCTTTTCACGCGGTCCGAAGCCAACCATCTGTCCGTCGTCGAGCACTATGATATTGTCCGCAAACTGGATAGATGAGGTACGCTGTGACACGATAAATATTGTCTTGTCACCATGCATGCCCTTTAATGCCGCACGAAGGCTCGCATCTGTAGCAAAATCAAGTGCCGATGCACTGTCGTCAAGTATCAGTATGTCAGGATCCTTTACAACTGCCCTGGCAATTGTAAGACGCTGCTTCTGACCGCCTGACAGGTTCTTGCCGCCCTGCTCTATCATGTAGTCAAGACCGCCCTCTTTGCCCTTTACAACCTCTGTCGCCTGTGCTATATCGAGCGCCTTCCACATTTCCTCCTCTGTGGCATCATTTTTGCCCCAGCGCAGGTTGTCGGCTATTGTTCCTGCAAAAAGCACTGCCTTTTGCATTACAACACCGATTTTATCTCGAAGCTGCACTGCATCGTAGTCATTTATATCATTTCCCTGAATCCTTATAGTGCCCTTTGCGGCATCATAAAACCTCGGGATAAGGTTTACAAGGCTTGATTTTCCTGAACCTGTACCACCGATGATTCCGATTGTCTGCCCCTTTTGCACTGTAAAGCTTATATCTGTGAGTGTCTCATCGGCCGCTCCCTCATAGGTCATGCAGACATGGTCAAACTCAACCTCAGGTGCCCCTGCCTTTGCATCAATGAGCTTAGGATTTTTCTCAGGAAGCTTTGATGGAATAGAAAGCACATCCGCTATACGATTACCGCACGCCACTGCCTTTGTCACCTGTACGATGAGATTTGCAAGCTTTATCAGCTCGACAAGTATCTGTGACATGTAGTTTACAAGTGCCACAACCTCACCCTGTGTGAGGATTCCTGCGTATACCTGTTTGCCGCCTGATACGATAACTGCAATTGTTGCAATATTTATAATGATAAATGTCAGAGGATTGGTGAGTGCTGAGATTCGTCCTACAACCTGCTGCATATTGGTTAAAAGCTCGTTGTCACTGTTGAAGCTGTCAATCTCATCATTTTGCTTATTGAAAGCTCTTATAACCCTGGTTCCCTCTAAGTTCTCCCTGGTGTGTGAAAGCACTGTATCAAGAGAGCTCTGCACCTTTTTGTAAAGCGGAAGGCTTGCAGCCATAACGGAGAATACCACTATTGAAAGCAGAGGTATGGTAACTACAAAAACCATTGCCGCTCTTACATTTACTGTAAAAGCCATCGCCATAGCTCCGAACACAATAAATGGCGAACGAAGGAAGAGTCGAAGCACCAGATTGACTCCTGACTGTACCTGGTTTATATCGCTTGTCATCCTCGTGATAAGTGTCGATGTGCCCACTGTATCCATCTTTGAAAATGATAATGACTCTATCTTTTCAAACAATATATGACGAAGCTTTGTTGAAAAGCCGACTGCCGCCTTGGCCGCAAAATACTGAGCTGTGACCGAGCTTATCAGGCCGACTGCCGCAAGCAGCACCAGCACACCTCCCATCTTCCATATATATGGCTTGTCCGAAGCCGCGATTCCGTTATCAATGATTGCTGCCATGACAAGCGGTACTATAAGCTCGAAAGATGCCTCGAGCAGCTTAAATAGCGGAGCACAGATGCATTCCTTTTTGTACTCCTTCAAATACTTTAATATCTGTTTCATCTTTTCCCCTTCCAGATTTTTGTTACTGTTTACGTCTCTGTATGACCAGCAACGATTACAGCTTCACTATTATAGATGATTTTTCTCATATATACAAGAAAAACGATACACTAAAAAACCAGTACCCTGCGGTACTGGTTTCATACATCAGCTCTTATGTATATGCTTCTTGATTGCTTCAAAGCTTTCAGGACTTATGACATGCTCTATACGGCATGCGTCCTCTGCGGCAATCTCCTTATCTACACCAAGCTTCTCAAGACACTCTGACAAAAGCTCATGTCTTTCGTATATCATCTCTGCTATCTGTCTTCCTGACTCTGTGAGTGTGATAAAGCCTGCATCACTAACTGTGATATTGTTCTTCTCTCTAAGGTTTTTCATTGCTATACTCACGCTGGATTTCTTATATCCAAGCTCATTTGCTATATCAACTGAGCGTACCACAGGAAGCTTCTTGCTGAGAATAAGTATGGTCTCTAAATAGTTTTCTGATGATTCATTGTTTCGCATTTCGAATACCCCCGTGAGTTTATTTTCGTTCGTTTTAATTCAGTT
>OGKZ01001587.1_pt1 | contig 14754 bp, 9 predicted proteins | sample 1572571 | NCBI WGS metagenome assembly OGKZ01 (sample SAMEA2581906, study PRJEB24529) | metagenome | biome: Human gut stool | place: China | collected 2011 | reverse complement strand
GCTTTTCGTCCTCGCGGTTCTGGCGCATCCGGCGCACATCCACGCTGTCGGCCATGCGGGTAATGGGCTTGAGGGCCTTGGGCACCGCCGCGTCGGCGATCTCCTTGACGCCCTGCACCACCTCGCCGCACTCGATGCCGCGGGCAGTCTCCACGATGACGTAATCGCCGGTACGGATATCCGCATCGGCAGGGTCAAAATAATAGCTTTTGCCGTTTTCTTTGAAACGGACCGAAATGACTTTTTTCATAGTTCTCCTCGTCTGCTGGTTCGCTCTATCGGGAAAAAGGCCGCAAAAGGGCCTGTTACTCCATTCTGAACTCTAGTATACCATATTCAAAAGCACATTTCCACGCAAAAAACAAAATGCGCCCGGTGCAATGATCCGGCCCTCCGGACCGTATTTCAGGCGGAGTGTGACGGAATTTGGTCCCGAACAGACAGCAAAGAGAAAAGTTTTGTGAAAGAAAGTGACAGGCTCTGTTGCAACCCTACGTCTTCTGTGTATAATAGGAATGTTAAAGTGTGAACGAGCCTCTTGCGGAGGTAAGGACTGCGGTGCTGCGGCGCATGGCAGGGAAACGGTAGGAAAAATGGAAAAATTCAGTGTCAAAAAGCCATTCACGGTGCTGGTGGCTGTGGTGATGGTGCTGATCCTGGGCTTTGTGGCCATCACGAAGATGCAGACCAATCTGCTGCCCGACGTCAGCACGCCGTATCTGATGGTGGTCACCGTATACCCGGGTGCCAGCCCGGAGCGTGTGGAGAGCGAAGTGTCGGACGTGCTGCAGAACGCCCTCACGGTGCCCGGTGTGGAGAATATCACGGCCACCTCGGCGGAGAACTACAGCCTGCTGCTGATGCACTTCACCGATGATACCGACATGAACAGTGCCCTGGTGAAGGTGTCCAACAAGCTGGATCAGGCCAAGAGCGACCTGCCCAGCAGCTGCCTGACGCCCTCCATCATTGAGTACAGCCTGAACATGAACGCCTTCATGACCGTGGCGGTGAGCCGGGAGGGCAGCGACATCTACCAGATGTCTGAGCTGGTCAAGGACACGCTGGTGCCCTATGTGCAGCGCAAGGGCGGCGTGTCCAATGTGTCGTCCAGCGGTCTGGTGGAAAAGCTGGTGCAGGTGCAGCTGAATCAGGACAAGATCGACGAGATCAACGCCCAGCTGCTGGACCTGATCGACACCAAGCTGGCGGACGCCCGTGCCCAGCTGGACAGTGCGGAAAGCCAGATCGCCGCCGGCCGCGCCGAGTACAACAAGCAGATGAAGAACTTTGGCAACACCGTGTCCAACACGGTGCTGGCCTCCATGAGCACCGAAGTAGGCAACGCGGTGGATGTGGTGCGCAAGCAGGCCCGGGCGCTGATGGAAAGCGTGAACCAGCTCATTGCCGTGGTCAAGGAGCCGGAGATCCAGCAGGCACTGATCGAGGTGCAGCAGGGTCTGCAGAAGGTGCTGGACAAGTTCGACAACACCGGCATGCGGGACATCGACTCCCTGATCGAGGTCGTGTCCGAATTGCGTGACGTGACCGACAAGCTCACCGATGCCCTGCAGAAGCTGCAGGAGCGGGTGAACACCGAGACCGGTACGGAGGGCAGCAGCGCTGCGGATCTGGCGGACGAGCTGCAGCTGCAGAAGAGCCTGCAGGTGATCTACAGCACGCTGGAAGATACCATCAAGGCCATGGACAACGTGCCCCAGCTCATGAGCACCTTCTCCCGTGCACTGGGCAGCTTTACCCAGCAGCAGCTCAACGCCTACATGCAGTTTACCGAGGCCCGCGAGCAGCTCAACGAGTACGAAAAGCAGCTGGAAACGGCCAAGCAGGAGTACGAGACGGCCCGCACCCAGGCGCTGGCCCAGGCGGATGTGCAGAAGCAGCTGGACATCAACACCCTGTCCACCCTGATCTACGCCCAGAACTTCTCCATGCCGGCAGGCTATGTGCAGGACGCCAGCGGCGAGTCCTGGCTGCTGAAAGTCGGCGAGGAGTACAGCAGCGTGGATGACATTGCCGGTGCCCTGCTGCTGCATGTGGAGGGCTACGGCGACGTGCGCCTGTCCGATGTGGCGGACGTGGAGGTCATCGACAACGCCGCCGACAGCTTCACCCGCCTGAACGGCGAACAGGCCGCCGTGCTCAAGATCTATAAAAACGCTACCTCCAGTGCCAGCGACGTTTCGGACAACTGCCTGAGCGCCTTCCAGGAGCTGGAAGCCCAGTACGACGGCCTGCACATCGTGGTGCTGTCCAACCAGGGCAACTATATCACCATCATCATCCGCAGCATCCTCACCAGCATGGCGGTGGGCGCTGCACTGGCCATCATCGTGCTGGCCATCTTCCTCAAGGACGTCAAACCCACGCTGGTGGTCGGCATCAGCATCCCGCTGTCGGTGCTGTTTGCCGTGGTGCTCATGTACTTTACCAATCTGGACATGAACGTCATGACCCTGGCGGGCCTCTCCCTCGGCATCGGCATGCTGGTGGACAACTCGGTGGTGGTCATCGAGAACATCTACCGCCTGCGCAGCCGGGGGGTCCCGGCGGCCCGCGCCGCCGTGCAGGGCGCAAAGCAGGTAGGCATGTCCGTCATCGCCTCCACCCTCACCTCGGTGTGCGTGTTCCTGCCGGTGGTGTTCTCCTCCAGCATCGTGCGCAGCCTGATGCTGCCCATGTCGCTGTGCATCGGCTACTGCCTCATGGCGTCCCTTATCGTGGCCGTCACCGTGGTGCCGGCGGCTGCCTCCACCGTACTGAAAAAGGCCGAGCCCAAGGAGCTGCCCTGGTTTGAAAAGGTCCAGGACAAGTACGTCCAGAGCCTGAAATGGTGCCTGCAGCACCGTGCCGTGCCGCTGGCAGCTGCCGTGGTGCTGCTGGTGTTCAGCGGCTGGCAGGTGCTGAACATGGGCATCGAGCTTCTGCCCCAGATCACCAGCAACGAGGCGGTCATCACGCTGTCCACCGACGCAAGCCTGAGCAAGGAGGAATCCTACGTTGTGGCCGGCAAGGCCGTGGAAGCTGCCATGGCCGTGGACAACGTGACCGAGGTGGGCATCACCACCGACACCAGCGTGGCGGGCATGGACATCAGCCAGCTGGGCCTGCCCAGAACCATCACCGACCTGCTGGCTGCCGCCAGCAGCTACGGCAAATATCAAATCAACGTGATGCTGAAGGAGAATCTGTCTTCCCGTCAGATCGAGACCGCCCGGCAGGCGCTGGAAACCGCCATTGCCGGGGTGGAACAGTGCACCGGCACGGTGGAGATCTCCGGCATGACCGGGGAGCTCACCAGCCAGCTGTCCAGCGGTCTGTCCATCAAGATCTATGGTTCCGATGTGAACACCCTCACCGCCCTGTCGGAAAAGGTGGTGGACATCGTGAACAGCACCCCCGGCTTTGCCAACGCCACCAACGGCCTTGGCGCCGGTGACTCCACCATCATCCTGAAGGTGGACCGCGACAAGGTGCGCACCTACGGCCTGACCGTGGCCGAGGTGTATCAGAAGATTGCCCAGCGGCTCACCACCACCGCCACGGCCCAGACCCCGGTGACGGTGGATGGCACCACCATGGACGTAAAGATCACCAATAATCTGGACCCGCTGACCAAGGAAAACATGATGGACATGACCTTTGACACCAGCGTCCTGAACACCGATGGCGAGACGGTGACCGGCACCTGCACCTTGGCTGACATTGCCACCTGGGAGGCCGGCACCGCGCCGGACTCCATCACCAGCGAGAACCAGACCGAGTACGTCACCGTCACGGCCGACACGCTGGACGGCTACAACACCACCGTGCAGTCCCGCGTTCTGCAGAAGGCCCTGAACGAGTTTGCGGCCGGCAGCGAGATGCCGGAGGGCTGCAACTTCTCCATGGGCGGCGAGACCGAGAACGTGGACTTCATGGTCAAGGAAATGGTCCAGTGGATGGCTCTGGCCCTGCCCTTTGTGTATCTGGTCATGGTGGCGCAGTTCCAGAGCCTGCTGTCCCCCTTCATCGTGCTGTTTACCGTGCCGCTGGCCTTTACCGGCGGTCTGCTGGGTCTGCTGCTCACCGGCCAGCAGCTGACCATGATCTCCATGATGGGCTTCATCGTGCTGATGGGTACGGTCGTCAACAACGGCATCGTGTTCGTGGACTACGCCAACCAGCTGCGCATGGGCGGCATGGAGCGGCGCGCCGCGCTGATCGCCACCGGCAAGACCCGTATGCGCCCCATCCTGATGACCACCCTGACCACCGTGCTGGCCATGCTGCAGATGGTGTTCAGCAGCGATATGGCCAGCCAGCTGATGAGCGGCATGGCCATCGTGATCATCTGCGGCCTGAGCTACGCCACCCTGATGACCCTGTATATCGTGCCCATCCTGTACGATGTCCTGTTCAAAAAGCCGCCGCTCAGTGTGGATGTGGGCAGCGACGACGATCTGGACGATATCCCGGACGATGCAGCCGAGTTCATCGCGGCACAGGGTGCCGCACAGCCCCAGCCGTAAAAGAAGGTTCTGTTTGGAGCACCTCGTATCCTGTCTGTTGGGATACGGGGTGCTTTTTTGTGCGGCAGCACCGGTGGTGTTCTATAATTCCTACAAAAAATCCCCTGAAAAATTGGATGCAAATTCTAAAAGGATGCTCACACAAACACACAAAACTGTGATATAATCATAAATACAGTAGAAAGACGGGGGCAGTCTGCCCGGCCGTGTGTTCCAAAAATCCTTAGGAGGCGATGCCCAATGGCACAGATCCGCTCAAAGCCCTTCGGAGTGACCAAAGAGGGCGCGAATGTTACCGAATATATCCTGTCCAACCCCGGTGGGTTGACCGTCAGCGTACTGGACTACGGTTGCGTGATCAAAAGCATCATCGTGCCGGCCAAAAACGGCCCGGTGGACGTGGTGGTGGGTCACGACACCATGGCAGACTACGAGGCGGACTTCAACTCCTCCGGCAGCACCTGCTGCGGTGCCTTTGTGGGCCGCTACGCCAACCGCATCGAGAATGCAGTATTTACCGTGGGGGGCAAGACCTATCAGCTGGAGGCCAACAACGGCCCCAACCACCTTCACGGCTGCTTCAGCCGCAAGCTCTACCGGGTCAAATCCTTTGGCGACACCCTGCTCATGGAGGCCGAGAGCCCCGACGGTGAGGACGGATTCCCCGGCAACCTGAAGATCGCGGTGCGCTATACCCTCACCGAGGACAATGCATTCCGCATGGATTACCGCGTCTCTTCCGACGCGGACACCATCGTGAACCTGACCAACCACAGCTACTTCAATCTGGACGGCGGCGGCGACGTGCTGAACCAGAAGCTGCGCATCTATGCCTCCCGCTATCTCGAAGGCAACAATCAGTGCTGTCCAACCGGTGCCATTCTGCCGGTGGCGGACACGCCCATGGACTTCACTGCGGGCAAGCTCATCGGCCGGGAGATCGACACCGGCTTTGCCCAGACCACCATGGTGGGCGGCGGCTACGACCACTGCTACGTCATCGACCGCGCCCGTGGTTCCAGCCAGAGCATCTGCGCCTGGGCCACCAGCGACAAGACCGGCATCAGCATGAAGCTGTACACCACCCAGCCGGGCATCCAGCTGTACACAGCCAACTTCCTGCAGGACTGCCCCAGCCCCGGCAAGGGCGGCAAGCCGCTGCAGAAATACGGCGGCTTTGCGCTGGAGACCCAGCACTTCCCCTGCAGCCCCTCCCACCCGGAGTTCCCCTCCACGGTGCTGCGGGCCGGCAAGGTGTTCCGCGCCACCACCACCCTGCGCTTCTTCACCGGCAAACAGTGCGGGAAACTGTAACGACTCAGAACGGATGGCTGCCGGAAACGGACAGCCGTCCGTTTTCTTTCTCCTATTTGCACAAAGAGGGCCATCCATCCATTTGCGGCAGACAAAAAATGCTTTGAAATCAGAAATTGCAAAATTAAAGATGCAACAAAATTGCATGTAAATAAAAACCGCGTCCCTTGATTCTGCGCACAGAACGTTGTATTCTTTAAGCAGGCCGGGACGCGCCCGGCCGCAGCTGAACAAGTGATAAGTGAGAGAGGTACTGGACTATGGCAATTTTGGTTTCCGGCGGTGCCGGCTATATCGGCAGCCACACCTGCATCGAACTTCTGAATGCCGGCTATGACGTGGTCGTGGCAGATAACTATTATAACGCTTCCCCCGTGGTGCTGGACCGCGTGAAGCAGATCACCGGCAAGGACTTCCGCTTCTACAATGCGGACATGACCAAGCACGAGGACGTGGAGAAGATCTTCACCGAGTGCCCGGACATCACCGCCGTCATCCAGTTTGCCGCTTACAAGGCGGTGGGCGAGAGCGTGTCCAAGCCCATCGAATACTACTATAATAACCTCAACTGCACGCTGGTCATCCTGGACGTGATGCGCCGCCACAACTGCAAGAACTTCGTGTTCAGCTCCTCGGCCACCGTCTACGGCGACCCCGCCAGCGTGCCCATCACCGAGGACTTCCCTGTGGGTGCCACCACCAACCCCTACGGCACCACCAAGGCTTTCACTGAGCGCATCCTGCAGGATGTCTGCAAGGCCGACCCCAGCCTGAACGTGGCCCTGCTGCGCTACTTCAACCCCATCGGTGCCCACAAGTCCGGCCTCATCGGCGAGGACCCCAACGGCATCCCCAACAATCTGATGCCCTACATCGCCAAGGTGGCGGTCGGCAAGCTGGAAAAGGTGCATGTGTTCGGCAACGACTACCCCACCCCGGACGGCACCGGCGTGCGCGACTACATCCATGTGGTGGACCTGGCCCGCGGCCATGTCTGCGCCATCCGGAAGCTGGAAACGAACTGCGGTCTGTTCATCTGCAACCTGGGCACCGGCAAGGGCTACAGCGTGCTGGAAGTGCTCCACGCCTTTGAAAAGGCCTGCGGCAAGCAGATCCCCTACGTCATCGACCCGCGCCGCCCCGGCGATATCGCTGAGTGCTACGCCGACCCCACCAAGGCCAAGAACGAGCTGGGCTGGGTGGCACAGTACGGCATTGAGGACATGTGCGCCGACAGCTGGAACTGGCAGCAGAAGAACCCCGACGGCTACAACACCGCAAAGTAACGCATGATTTCCAAAAGCCGTGCATTCTCTGAAGAGAGTGCACGGCTTTTTTGGTTACGGAACGATTGGAAATCCCCTCCGCTTCGCTCTGGGGATATTCAGCGGAAAATTTATTTTTATATTGGCGTTTGTCGCGGCCTGCGGGCCGCTCCAAACGCATTTTCACCAGAGGGTCGTAACGGGAAGCGGCATCTGCTGCCGGTAACTGTTCTGCTGTTCCTGCTGCGCGACGGCTGCAAAGCCGGCAGCAGCCGATGCCATCATCCGTAACGACCCCATCTGTGAAAAGGCAAATCCGGCAGGGCCGCAGCCCTGCCGGATTTGCAAACTTAAAAATAGTATTTCCGCTGATATAGCCAGAGCGAAGCGGAGGCTATTTTAAATCGTATTTTCTCTGCTCTTCTATTGACAACGACACAGAGTTAGCCTATATTACTATTGTTAATATAAACTAACAATATGGCTCAAGAGGGGCATGACATATGACGCTGAAAGAATTGCAGATCGGCAAGAGCGCGGTGGTGGACACGGTGGGCGGCACCGGGGCCCTGCGGCAGCATTTTCTGGATATGGGCCTTGTTCCGGGGGCGCAGGTCACCCTGATCAAGCTGGCCCCCATGGGCGACCCCATGGAGCTGCGCATCCACGGCTATGAGCTGACCCTGCGCCTGGATGACGCCGCACAGATCGGCATCATCCCCACCGAAAAGGTCCCGGCGGCCCCCGCTTTGGTGGATGATAAGATGGTGGATCACCCGGGCCTGGGCGAGGGCGGCAAGTACCACATCAAAAAGGGCGAGCATCCCCTGCCGGACGGCACGACCCTGACGTTTGCGCTGGCCGGCAATCAGAACTGCGGCAAGACCACCCTGTTCAACCAGCTTACCGGTTCCAACCAGCATGTGGGCAACTTCCCCGGTGTGACGGTGGACCGCAAGAGCGGTGCCATCAAGGGCCACCCGGAAACGGAGGTCACCGATCTGCCGGGCATCTACTCCATGTCGCCCTACTCCAGCGAGGAGATCGTCACCCGGCAGTTCATCATCGGCGAAAAGCCCACCGGCATCATCAACATCGTGGATGCCACCAACATCGAGCGCAACCTCTACCTGACCATGCAGCTCATGGAGCTGGACACCCCCATGGTGCTGGCCCTGAACATGATGGACGAGATGCGCGGCAACGGCGGCACGGTGCGCATCAACAAGATGGAATCCATGCTGGGCATCCCGGTCATCCCCATTTCGGCTGCCAAGAATGAGGGCGTGGACGAGCTGGTGGACCATGCCGTGCATGTGGCAAAATATCAGGAGCGGCCCGGCCGCATGGACTTCTGCAGTGAGGATGACCACGGCGGCGCGGTGCACCGCTGCATCCACGGCATCATCCACCTCATCGAGGACCATGCCAAGGCGGCGGGCATCCCGGTGCGGTTTGCCGCCACCAAGCTGGTGGAGGGCGACCACCGCATTGAGGAAGCCCTGAAGCTGGACCAGAACGAAAAAGAGATGATCGAGCACATCATCGTGCAGATGGAGCAGGAGCGCGGCCTGGACCGCGCTGCCGCCATTGCGGATATGCGCTTCTCCTTCATTCAGGAGCTGGTGGCCCAGACGGTGGTCAAGCCCCACGAGAGCAAGGAGCAGCTGCGCTCCAACCGCATCGACAAGTTCCTTACCGGCAAATACACCGCCATCCCGGCGTTTATCGCCATCATGGGTCTGGTGTTCTACCTCACCTTCAACGTCATCGGCCTGTTCTTCCAGAACCTGATGGAAGCCGGCATCGACGCCCTGACCGGTGCGGTGGACACCCTGCTGACCAACTGGAACATCAATGAAGCGATCCATTCCCTGATCATTGACGGTGTTTTTACCGGCGTGGGCAGCGTGCTGAGCTTTTTGCCCATCATCGTGGTGCTGTTCTTCTTCCTGTCCATGTTGGAGGACACCGGTTACATGGCCCGCGTGGCCTTTGTGATGGACAAACTGCTGCGCCGCATCGGCCTGTCCGGCCGCAGCATCGTGCCCATGCTCATCGGCTTTGGCTGCACGGTGCCCGGCGTCATGGCCAGCCGTACCCTGCCCTCGGAGCGGGACCGCAAGATGACCATCCTGCTTACCCCGTTCATGAGCTGTTCGGCCAAACTCCCCATCTACAGCCTGTTTGCGGCAGCGTTCTTCCCGGATTATGCGGGCCTTGTCATGGTGCTGCTGTACTTTGGCGGCATCGTGGTGGGCGTGCTGGCGGCGCTGCTGCTCAGGAGCACCGTGTTCCAGGGCGAGGCGGTGCCCTTTGTGATGGAGCTGCCCAACTACCGCCTGCCCGGCCTGAAAAACGTGGCCCAGCTGCTGTGGGAAAAGGCCCGCGACTTCCTGCAGAAAGCCTTTACGGTCATCTTTGCGGCCACCATCGTCATCTGGTTCCTGCAGAACTTTGACCTGCAGCTCAGCCTGACGGCCTACCCGCAGGACAGCATCCTGGCCCGCATTGCAGGCGACATCGCCCCGCTGTTCGCCCCGCTGGGCTTTGCCGACTGGCGGGTGTCCACGGCCCTCATCACCGGCTTTATGGCCAAGGAGAGCGTGGTATCCACCCTGCTGATCCTCTTTGGTTCCACGGCGGCCCTGTCGGCGGCTTTGACCCCGGCACAGGCGGCTCCCCTGCTGGTGTTCTGCCTGCTGTACACCCCCTGCATTGCGGCTGTGGCCGCAGTCAAGCGGGAACTTGGCGGCAAGTGGGCCACCATTATGGTGGTGAACCAGTGTGTCGTGGCCTGGGTCTGCGCCCTGCTGGTGCGGCTTGTGGCCGTGATGGTGTTCTAAGACAATATAAAAGGTTATAAAAGGGACAGCGAAAGGCCCGGAGGCTTTCCGCTGTCCCTTTTTGTGGGTTTTGGGAACCCTCTCAGTCAAATCCTGCGGATTTGCCAGCTCCCCCGAGGGGGGAGCTTTTATTCATCTATCGGTTAGCTGTAATAGACCTCCCCCTTTCGGGGGAGGTGGCACGGCGTAAGCCGTGACGGAGAGGGTTCGTCTCCCGCCCCCCCCCTTGACAATCTCCGGCGGCTGCACTATAATACTTCAAAAATGAATGATTCAAAAATGAAAGGAGAACTCGGCGTGAATCCGAACATGGAATTTGCCATCAAGACCGCACAGGCCTACAATGCGGTCTGCAAGCCCCTGTGTCAGGAGCTGAAGCTGCCGCAGACGGCCTTTGATATCCTGATGTTCCTTGCCAACAACCCGGACCGCAGAACGGCCAGCGACATCGTGGAGTTCCGCCATATCAAGGCAAATCTGGTGTCGATGAATGTAGACCGGCTGGTGAAGGAGGGGTATCTGGAACGGCGCGCCGTTGCAGGCGACCGCCGCAAGACCGAGCTGCTCTGCACCGAAAAGGCCCGCCCGGTCATCGAGCGGGGCCGCGCGGTGCAGAATGCGTTCTTTGCGCGGCTGCTGACCAACACCGACGAGCCGACCCGGGAGGCCTTTTTCCGGACCATGGAAATCATCGGGAAAAATCTGGACGATATTTTAAAGGAGAATGCATGAGATGAACGTGTTGTTTCCCGTTCTGGTCACCTTTTTTGCCGGCATGGGGGCCGGCCTTGGCACCGGCTTTGCCGGTATGAGCGCGGCGGCGGTCATCAGCCCCATGCTCATCACTTTCCTGCACATGGACCCCTACATGGCGGTGGGCATCGCCCTTTCGTCAGATGTGCTGGCCAGTGCCGTCTCGGCCTATACCTACCATAAAAACAAGAACCTCGACATCAAGAACGGCCTTATCATGATGGCCAGCGTGCTTGCCTTCACGGTGGTGGGCAGCTGGGTGGCCAGCAAGGTGCCCTCGGCCACCATGGGCGGCTTCTCGGTGTTCATGACCTTCCTGCTGGGCGTCAAGTTCATCCTGCGCCCGGTCATGACAACCAAGGAGGCCATGGAGGGGGTCAGCGCCAAAAAGCGGGCTGTCCAGTCTCTGGTGTGCGGCATGCTCATCGGCTTCATCTGCGGATTCATCGGTGCGGGCGGCGGCATGATGATGCTGCTCATCCTCACCAGCGTGCTGGGCTATGAGCTCAAGACGGCTGTGGGCACCAGCGTGTTCATCATGACCTTCACCGCCCTCACCGGTGCAGTCTCCCACTTCATGATCGGCGGTGCGCCGGACTGGGGCGTCTGGGTGCTGTGTGTGGTGTTCACCCTGCTGTGGGCCCGCATCGCCGCTGTCTTTGCCAATAAGGCCGATGCCAAGACTCTGAACCGTGCAACCGGCATCGTTCTGGTCGTGCTGGGCATCGTGGTCATGGGCTTCAATCTCCTGACAAAATAAACTGCAAAAGAAAAGGGCCTGTCTCCCGAAATTCCTTGGAGACAGGCTCTTTTTGTTGTACTTTTGAAAATTACTTTTCTTCGATGGTGGAGTGCTCGATCACCCAGTCGGCGGCGCGGCGGATGGCCTCGCTGCGCTGCATGGCGGGGATATTGGCGTTGGCCTTGACCTCTTCCAGCGTTTTCTTGGTGCGGTCGGCGCGTTCCTGCAGGTTCTTGGTGATCTCCTCATCGGTGGGCACCAGACCCTCGTTCTGGGCGACCTGCAGCAGAGCCATCCGGGCGCGGGTGTTCTTCTCGGCGGCGGCGTGAACGTTGGCCGTGAAGTTCTCGCGGGTCTGGTGGATCTGGCTCAGGTAGCGGTCCAGGCTCATGCGCTGCATCTGGAGCTGCTGCTGGATGTTCTGCATCTCCTGCTGGTAGGTGCTCTCCACCAGAACGCTGGGGAGCTCGCCCTCAGCGGCAGAGGCCAGCTGGGTCAACACCTGATCCTTGGCGCGGTTCAGGGCGCTGGCGTGCTTGCCGTCGTGCAGCTGCTTGCGCACCTGCTCCCGGAACGCTTCCATGGTGTCCACCTTGCCCACCTTCTTGGCAAAATCGCTGTTCAGGGCGGGCAGCTGGCGGACGCAGACATCAATCAGCTTGATCTTAAAGACAACGGGCTTTCCGGCCAGGTCCTTGACGTGATAGCGTACCGGGAAGGTGACGTTGATCTCGAATTCCTCGCCGCCCTTGTGGCCCAGAATGCCGTCCTCAAAGCCGGGGATCATCCGGCCGCTGCCCAGCTGCAGGGTCTGGTTCTGTGCGGAACCGCCCTGGAAGGGCTTGCCGTCCAGCAGGCCCTCGTAATCGATGTGAACGATGTTGCCCTTGACGGCCGGGCCCTTGTGGGGCACCAGCTCGGCGGCAGCATTGCGGCGGCGCTCCAGCACGGCATCGATCTCTTTGTCGGTGACGGCGGGGGTCACGCACTCCACATGGAAGCCGGTGGTCTGGGTCAGGTTCAGCTCCGGCTGCAGCGGGGTGGTGGCGGTGGCTACAAAGCCCTCGTCCTTTTTGACGCTGACCAGGTCGTAGCTGGGCTCATCCACCGCCTTGAAGCCGTGCTCGGCCATGGCGGCCTCGTACAGGGCAGGAACGTCGCGATCCATCAGGTCGTTGATGGCATCATACCAGAATGTGTGCTCGCCGCGGTCGGCCTCGATCTGAGCACGGTCGGCCTCGCCCTTGGCAAAGCCCTTGATGGTGTAGCTGGCGCGGGTGCGCTCATACACCGCATTGGATGCGGTCTCCAGCTCCTCAGCCGTTGCGCTGAAGGTCATCTTGCAGACACTCTTTTCGGGAGTTTCCACGCTTACCAGTTTCATAGGAATCCAACCTCCGTGTTGCCCCCAAAGGAGCGATTTCAAACATTAATAAAGTTATTATAGCACAAGTGGGGCAAAAGCGGTATAATAAAAGAGAGAAAAAGTGCGAAGCGGGCGATTTTTGCCCAGCGGAGCACGAAAGGATGTGCATCGGATGCGCTTGTTTGACGTTCTCGGGCCGGTTATGATCGGCCCCTCTTCCAGCCATACAGCGGGTGCCGCCCGGATCGGCTACACGGCCCAGAAGCTTTTGGGCGAGATCCCGGCGCAGGCGGATATCGGCCTGTACGGCAGTTTTGCCACCACCGGAAAGGGACATGGCACGGATAAAGCCCTGGTCGCCGGCCTGCTTGGCCTGCGGCCCGATGATCCCCGCCTGCCCGACAGCTTTGCCCTGGCCGCAGAGCAGGGCATGGCATTCCGGATCCATCCGGTGGAGCTGCGCTCTGCGCACCCCAATACCGCTGTTCTCACCCTGACGGGCCGGGAGGGGCGGGTGCTTTCCATGAAAGCCGCTTCGGTGGGCGGCGGGCGCATCCGCGTGACCGAGATCGACGGCGTGCCCGCCGATTTCGGCGGCGACAGCAACACCCTGATCATTCACAATGAGGACACCCCCGGCTGTATCGCCGAGGTGACCACCTGCCTTGCCGTGCGCAGGATCAACGTTGCATCGATGCAGGTGTTCCGCGCAGGAACCGGCGGCTATGCCGTTATGGTATTGGAGTGCGATTCCCACATCCCCCACCCGCTGGAACGGAAGCTGGCGACCCTGCCCGGCATCCTGAAGGTGACCTGCCTGAACATCGACGAGCCCGAAGAAGACGCGGAGGAATGACCATGTCCTTTTTATCCTGTGAAGAAATGCTGGCCGCTGCCCGCAGCCAGAACCTCTCCCTTGCCGAGGCCATCCTGCGCAGTGATCTGGCCGAGAGCCGCCTGACCGAAGAGGCCAGCCGCCATGCCATGCATCACCTGTGGCATGTGATGGAGGCCACCAGCCGGGAGTATGACCCTGCCCAGCGCAGCCGCAGCGGCCTGTCCGGCGGCGATGCCGCCAAGGTGGAACAGGCCCATCAGGCGGGCAGGAGCTATGGCGGGGATTACCTTGCTGAGGTGACCGCCGAAGCCCTCAAGACTGCTGAGTGCAACGCCTGCATGAAACGGATCGTTGCTGCCCCCACAGCGGGCAGCTGCGGTGTGCTCCCGGCGGTGCTGCTTCCCCTTGCCCGTGCAGGCGAGGCCGATGAAGAAGCCATCTGTGATGCCCTCTATGTGGCCGCAGGCTTCGGGCAGGTCATCGCCGCCCGGGCCACTCTGGCCGGTGCCGAGGGTGGCTGTCAGGCTGAGGTGGGAGCCGCCAGCGCCATGGCCGCCGCCGCCCTCTGCCACCTGAAGGGCGGCACGCCGGAGCAGTGCGCCGCCGCTGCCGCTATGGCACTGGGCAACCTGCTGGGCCTGGTCTGCGACCCTGTGGCCGGTCTGGTGGAGGTGCCCTGCATCAAGCGCAATGTTGTTGGTGCCGTGAACGCCGTTTCCTGCGCCAATATGGCGCTTGCGGGGGTGGATTACGCCATCCCCTGCGATGAAGTCATCGATGCCATGGGTCGCGTGGGCAGTCTGCTCTCCCCTGATCTGCGGGAGACCGGCCAGGGTGGCCTTGCCGCAACGCCGACCGGTGTCCGCATCGCCGAGCGTCTGGCAGAGGAAGCCTGAGGTTTGCACGGAGAATTACGAAAGATACTGAAAAAACGAAAAGACGTACTTTTCTGTGTGGAAAAATAAAAAACGAAAACAAAATCAAAAAATCTGCAAAAAACTGTTGACAAACCCCGCCCTGCGTGATAAAATACATCTTGTTCCGACCGGAATGTATGCGTTGGTAGCTCAGCTGGATAGAGTGACTGACTACGAATCAGTA
>OGKZ01001566.1_pt1 | contig 14946 bp, 10 predicted proteins | sample 1572571 | NCBI WGS metagenome assembly OGKZ01 (sample SAMEA2581906, study PRJEB24529) | metagenome | biome: Human gut stool | place: China | collected 2011 | reverse complement strand
AGTTTAACAATTACTTTTCCAAACTTTTCCATAACTCGCCTCATTTCTACGTCTGTGACGCTTTTTTCATATTCATCAGCTTTACATTTTCCTTAATCATCACTGATAAATATGATGACATAAATGTCAAAATACCTTTTTAACTTTTGACCTTTATATCATATGATAAAAACTCTCAAATATGACCTTCGGTCATTTTCTTTACAAACGATATTCTATCACAAAATGACCAGTAGTCAATATATAAAATGACCGAAAGTCAGTTTTTTATAGATTTTTTATTTTCAGCGTGGTAGAATGATTACAGCTTAAAGGAATGTTAATCTGACAGATAAACATATAACAAAGACCTTGCTTTTTTCTAAATATCTGCTAAATTAACATATAATAAATACAGCAGCCACAAGTATATATAGAAATGGGGTTTTCATATGGGAAAACTGGAAAATAATAAACAACAGAAGCGTACTTCTATCTTAGATACAGCATTTAAGCTCTTTACAACACAGGGCGTATCTAAGACCTCAATCGCTGAAATATCACAGAAGGCAGGCATAGCCAAAGGCACATTTTACCTGTATTTTAAGGACAAGTACGATATAAGGAACAGACTTATATCCCACGAGGCAAGCAAGCTGTTCAAGAATTCCGTAACTGCGCTTAACAGCTACGCTGATGAAGAAAAGACCAAGAACCCGGACTTTACTATCACATTTACAGAGCAGATTGTATTCATAGCAGACCACATCATAAATGCGCTCAACAACAACCAGACTCTTCTAACATTTATATCAAAAAATCTTTCATGGGGTATATTCAAGGAGGCACTCACAACTAACGTTGCGGAGGATGATATTAATTTCCGTGATATATACTATGAAATGTTATCAGAGTCAGGACTTAATCTTAAAGAACCGGAGATTATGCTGTTTATGATAGTCGAGCTTATAAGTTCAACCTGCTACAGTGCTATCCTGTATAAAGAGCCGGCTGATATCGACACACTTAAGCCTTATCTGTACAGCACTATAAAGGCTATTATTAATGAACATACGATTACTGACTGACGACACGCCACAGTTGACCAGAAAAAGACAAACCGCTGCATATAAGACTTCGGACTCCAGAAAACGACCGACACCGGAAAACAACTTACACTAAAAGAAGCGCAGCTAACATCCCCCCAGATGTTAACCGCGCCTCTTTTTTACGTTTATCTTTAGTTCTTTGCTACTTCCCTGTTATATTATATTCTCTTCTTCTTGTTGTCATATACAACTACTGCTAAGGCAAGTCCTGCTGCCACCATAGCTAATACTGCATATACTGCTGTATGAGCCATATCGCCAGTTGCTGTACTTTCACCTGACTCTGTTGCTGCAGCTGTTGTGCTATCTGTATTAGAAGCTGCGCCGTTGTCAGTTGCAGCATCTGTATTGCCTGTTACATCGCCTGTAGATGGTTCTGCTGGCTTAGTTGGCTCTGTTGGTTTATCAGGTGTTGAAGGTGTGTTATCATCACCCTTATTATCACCCTTATTGCCATCATCTGAACCAGGATTTCTGTTTACTGTATCCTTGTATACAATTACATATGTAGAGAACTTATCTGTACTGAATGAGATAACGAGCTTACCATCAACTGTTTCTGTCTTAGCACCCTCAAGTACCTCAGCAACTCCATTATGAAGTCTTACAATACTGTACTCTCTAGTCTTTGTTGAATCTGTATTAATAAGCTTTTCTGGTACAGTTACGCTTACTGCTATAGGATGATTTGTTTCTGTTACTTCTGTTGTAGTTTCACCAACAGTCTTGTTGATTGAGATATCAACATACTGTCCAACTACGCCATCCTTAACAGCTTCCGCAACCTTATCTTCAACTAACTTCTTATCTGTATCGCTTACTGTTTCATCTGCGTTGTTTACATCAAGTGTTACCTTAACGTCTGCACCGCCCTTGTAAGCTTCCCACTCAGCAGGAGTAAGTACATCTGTTACTTCTAATTCTGTCTTAACTGCTGGTGTATCTGCCTTTTCTACTGTATCAGCTATTTCAATCTTACCAGGTGCTACTGTACTTGGCTGAACTGATATAGCATCAGCACTTGTTACATCAAGTCTTGCACCAGAATTAGCTGGAGCTGACTCATTTAATTCAAGAACACCGTGCATATTGATTGTTCCGTCTTCATTTCTTGTAGGAAGAACTGAAGTATCAACACTTACGAACCAGTCATCTGTTGCTTCTACACCATTGCTGTTGTATGAAGCACTACCATTGTAAATGTAGTTATTTTCGCTATGAAGAGCAAAAGGAATTAAGTCTTCAAGCTTTGTATTCTTCTCGTTATTAATAGAAATTAATCCGTTAACAACCCATTCCTTCTTGTTAGAGTCCTTAGTATTAAGACCTACGTTGTAAGCACTGTTGTTGATTGAGTTATTATAAGATGTACAATCATATATCTTAATATCAGGACAACTGTTACTTGTAATTCCCTTAGCATGGTTGTCAAATGTGATGCTGTTCTTAAGAACGTGACCACCCTTTAAGTAACCACCACCAAGCTTGAAGCCGTTACCTTCACCATACTCATAGTTAGCATCTGTAATATCATCTGTTGTAAGCCATCCGTTGTTGTAAGCTACACAGTTTTCGATAGTTACAAGACCGATTTCGCCTGATACTGACTTAGCATAAAGGTCCCATCCATCATCGATGTTGTGATGTGAGATACAACCATAGAACTTGTTACCATTACCGCAAGTAAGCTTTGCTGCGAAACCATCGGCATCGTTACGTCCTGCATCACAGTTATCAAATGACTCACAGTTCTTTACAAGGTTGTCTGTTGGCCATAACTTATACTTGATACCTGTCTTGTTGTCAGAGCTGCCTGAACGGCTTATCTGAATACCTGTGTTAGCTGAATGTTCAACTGTACACATTTCAATTATGTTGTTGTTACCATTAATCTGGATACCTACGCCTGTTGAATCCTTTACATAGATACCATATACATGCCAGTAGCTTCCGATGATTGATAAACCAACACCTTCAAATACTGCCTTACCTGTATTCTCTGCTACAAGTGTAATCATCTTATCTGCTGTACCGCTTACGCTTCTCTGGATTGATATCCAATCCTTATAAATACCGTCCTTAAGAACGATTGTCTGTCCTGGCTGTGCATACTGTACTGCTGTTGCAAGATTTAATGGCTTTGCTTCTGTACCATCACCGTCTGACATTCCTTCTGGTGAAACTACAAGTATACCATTTTCTTCGCCATAAACAGCACGCTTAACTGTTACATCACCTGTAAGTTCATCTGTAGATGTAATCTTATCGCTTGCTGCTGGAGCAAATGTGTAGCTTATCTTATTGTCACCAATATTAACTGCTACATTTACTCTTGCTGCATCGCCTGCTGATAATACTTCTTCATAAGCCTGTCCGTCTGGACCTGTTACCTTAAGTGTACCATCACAGTTAGGAACATAGATGAATTCGTATTCTGCTGCACCTACTGTATTAGAAGAATATACTCTTCCGCTTGGCTTTACCTTTTCATCAGCGCTGTCATTAGCTGTAATACCCTTGCTCTCTGACTTAGTGAACTTGATATTGCTAATCTTAACACCGATTTTTCTACTTACCATTACACCAACAACAACTGTTCCGTCTTCCTGAACTGAAGTGAATGAGTTATCATCACTCTTAAGCTCTTCGCCGTTGCATACTGCTGTGTAACCATTATCTGTCTTCTCAAGTGAGAATTCATATGTTGCATCTGCTTCAAATGATGTCTTTGTATTCTTGAAGTCTGACTTTGTAACAACTCTGTCAACACCATCATTATTTGATGAATCTGCTGATGTATAACCTGTTACATTTCTCATACATGGATATGTTGACTTGCTGCTATATACCATAGATGATGCATAGTTGAAGTACTTATGTACATAGTCAACACTGCCCCAGTTGTTAATACCAAGTGTATCTGCTGCAACTACACCAAAGCCTGTCTGGTTATCAGGAGTCTTTGAAGTATCTGTTACTGTAAATGTAGCTGATAACTTGAAGTTTTCTGTATCTGGGTCAATCTTTGTATAGTAGTAAGAGAAACCATCTTCATCATCTGATATCTTACCACTTGTCTGTGAAGCAAGTTCAATAGTTCCGTTTGTGTTAGAAATGTCTACTGCTTCTACATTGTTTTCCTTATTAACTGTTGATTCCTGTGAATCAAGGTCGTACTTTGTTACAGTACCATCTTCCTGTGTGATAACTGCATTAGTTGTCTGTGCAGAACCTACTGTAGCAACATACCACTTCTGGTCTGCTTCGCTCTTTACTTCTACTGTTGAAGTAGCATTTACAACGAAACCGTCACTGTTTCTTGTTGCTTCAACCTTGAACTCGTAGCTCTTTCCAGCCTCAAGACCTGTTACTGTATAATCTGCCTGATTAGCTGCAAGGTCTTTAACTGCATATGTGTAATCGCCTGTGCTTCCAGCTTCTCTGTAGCTTACTGCATAGCTGTCTGCATCTTCGATATTAACCCAGTCAAGGTATACACTTCCGTTACCCTTGTTCTGAGCCCATGTTATAACTGGCTTTCTTACTGCAAGTGTATAAGAACCATAATTGTATACTTCACTTGCCTTATCTGCTGAACCAACTCTCTGTGCAACTGCTGTAAATGTGTAATCACCTGACCAGAGTGGTGTAAATGTTACTGAATCAGCCTGAGCCTTAACATTAATTGTAGATACTTCACATCCACCTTCAAGCATTGTAATCTTTACATTTTCAGCACCATTAAGTTCATCAATATTAGCTGTGAACTTAACTACGAAATTGCCATCTGCATCTGTTGTAACTGACTCGATAACAGGAGCTGTTATTGTATCCCATCCAACTGCCTGCTTATTTTCTTCTGGGTCATATTCTACCTTGATATCATATATATCAGCACCCTTTTCGCTACCGATATAGTATGTACCTGGCTTAACATTTTCTACTGTATATGTTCCTATTTCATCTGTAGCGCCTAACTGACCTATTGCTATACCTTCAGCAGCACCTGGCTTAGCATAGATAAGGTTAGTACCTTCACCAGATGCACCCTTAGCTGCTGCTACAAGAGTAATCTTAGCTGTCTTTTCAACATTAACCTTAATTGTTGCTGTTCCATCTGATAACTTAGTAGCTCCACTAAGCTGAAGCTTATTGTTATATGTAACACCCTTATATTCTGCTGGTGTTGCTAACTTGATAAATACATTCTTTGAACTCTTGCCGGCTACTGTGAAGTAACCATCTGTTCCAACTGCTGTATCTGCTGTTACCTTGAACTTGCCATCTTCACCTGCATTAGAAACATCAAGGTCATTAGCGTTCATTTCATACTTTTCGATATACTTAACGCTCATATCAAATATATCAAGACCATTCTGAGCACCAAACTTATATGTACCTGCTGGAAGCTCTACTGTGTACTTAGCTGCTGTACCCTTTTCAAATACTGCATCTGCAAGTGTAACTGCAGCACCGCCATCCTTAACATACTTTAATTCTGGAACTGCTGAACCCTTCTGGGCTGCTACTAATGTAAGTCTGAAGTCATTATCAGCTGTAAATGTAATTACTGACTTTTCTTTTCCATCTGTAAATGTTGGACTTCCATCAAGTCTTAATGATGTTGTAAGTGTTTCCTTACCGTAAGCTACTGACTGGTCAGCAACTAACTTTGTCTTATCACCATTCTTGTATACATTGAAGAAACCTGATAATGTAGAGTCTGCTATAAGCTTACCATCACTGAATAATGATGTATCTACTGTTGTTCCTTCGATTGAATATTCTGGTAAAAGGCTCTGAACTTCTACATATAAGAAGTCGCCACCATTATTACCACCTAACCAGTACTGACCTGCTTCATCAAGTGTGAATTCAATCTTATTTACAGTACTTGGGTCATTTTCCATATCAATAGATACTGCCTTGCCATTAGCTGCAGCATACTGGAATGAATGTTTATCATTAACTGCCTTTACAGCAACATAAGCTATAACCTTAACTGGCTCTGTTGTTGTAAAACCAAGTCCTGCCTGTCCATTATTAGTCTTTAATCCACCACCGAGATTAAGTGCCTGTGTATAATCACCCATTTCGCAACTGCGTCCACCATCTGTGAACTGCTTTAATGAGTTCTTACTTCCTGTAGCACCGACAGTGAAGTAATCATCTGTTCCTACTTTAATATCACCTGTAGCTGCTGCAAGCTTGCCATCTTCGCCAAACTGCTCAGCCTTGAGGTCTGCGGCATCCATAACGTATGCCTTTTTTGCGACTGTTGTTCCTTCACTTCCAGTAGTTTCTGCCGCAATGACAGTTGCTGGAACAGAAGGGAACATTCCTACTAACATAAGTACTGCACTAAACATGGCAAATACTCTGTTAAATGTCTTCTTCTTCATAATTTCCTCCTATAAAAAGCTTAGTGATAATATTTCTAAGTAATTAACCGCCTTCGTGATTTTCAACAATTCCCGGATATACGTCAATCAACAATTAAACATATTTTATACAAGTACGATTACATGAATTCATCTACTTTGTATAATTTTTATAATTCACAAAGTTTCTGTTAATATTTTTTAGAAACATTTCACAATGAGTTGAATTATATAGTATTTCATAAGATAAAGCAAGCATTTTGGCATAAGTTTTTAACATTTTTGTAACATTTTTGACAGAATATGTCTTTTAACCTCTCTCGTTATCTCTTATATCTCCCCTGTCCTCTGCTTTGAATACCTTTTTATCCAGCCATCCTCTGTATACAATTCTCCCGCCAGACCGTCACTTTCTTCAACAAGATTTTCTTCATTTAATAGTAATTTGAGCTCTTCATGGTCTTCAAACATACATAACATATTGTGAATACTTAAATCTGTAACCTGCTCAATTATCCTATACATAATCTCACGCTGTGATTCATTTAATGTCTGGACATCCTTATATAATTGCTGCGAAGACTCACCCTTCATATTACCTTTTACTCTGTCATCAAAAAGACTGATTGTCCTATCCCTCACCTCATTAATAAATATCTCACCAAATAAATCTAGATTATTGCTCATACTTTATTTCCTCCTATCTTAAACGACAAAGTGGAAGAAAATTACACATACTTATAATTTTCTTCCACTTATATACTTTTTATATTATTTTGCCTTTGTTTGTATCTCAGATACATTTCATAGATTATGAAAACTCTGTTTTTCTAACGCGGACATACTTGTTCAATATTTTTATAGTAGAAAATTAGATATCCCTCATAACATCAATTCTTCACAAGGAACCCTTAATTCTCCAGCAGCTTATTATATATATCCCTCTTAGACACTCCTCTGTCCTTAGCTGCTGCCTTCATAGCCTCTTTCTTATCCATTCCCTGGTTTATATACATTTCTACGTGCTCACGCTCTGACATTGATTTCCACTTATCCTGCTCCTCCTGCTTTATCACATCACGACTCTTGCCGGCTATGACAAGCACATACTCGCCTCTTGGTTCATTGGCTTCGTAGTACTCACACGCTTCGTCAAGCGTAGTAACCATGCTGTTCTCATACCTTTTCGTAAGCTCCTTGCATATGGTCAACGCACGTTCGCCGCCAAGCACTGCACTAAGCTCCTTAAGAGTCTTTAGCAGCCTATGAGGTGCTTCATATATAATCATTGTCCTTGTTTCAGACTCTAGCTCTGCAAGTACATCTTTTCTTTCATTCTTATCTGCTGGCAGAAATGCCTCAAATGCAAATCTTCTTGTCGCCTGTCCTGACATCGTAAGTGCAGTTATACACGCCGCTGCACCCGGAACACTTGATACCTTTATGCCTGCCTCAAGTGCCTGTCTTACAAGCTCTTCACCTGGGTCTGATATGCCGGGAGTTCCAGCATCGGTTATAACCGCCACAGTTTCACCTTTAAGCATTTTCTCAACAAGTGTCTTTGCCTTATCATACTTGTTGTACTCATGATAGCTTGTCATCGGCGTACTTATCTCAAAATGATTAAGCAGCTTTATACTGTTTCTTGTATCCTCTGCGGCTATTACATCCGCCTCTTTCAATATCCTTAACACCCTGAAAGTTATATCCTCAAGATTACCTATCGGAGTGGCACACAGATAAAGCTGTCCGGCTCCCGTATGGCTCTGTACACCTCCAGCCGTCACCTCATCATAAGCCTCCACGCCATGCTCTTTAATATCCATATTAATCCTCATTTCTGCGCACATTTTTTTACATCTTCTAATATGCACATTATACATTTGTTTCCTGCATCCCATACATTTCAAGAAGCTCTCCTGTATAGCTTCCATCTGAATTGTATACAATAAGCGGCTTCTCCACCTTAAGCTGCGACCTTCCGCCCTTAACCGCCTCTATAAGCACCATATTGGCTGGCTTGTCGGCGTGCGGATGCACCATCCTCATTCTCTTTGGCTCTAAGTGATTACTGTTCATCGCCGCAAATATATCTGCAAGTCTTGATGGTCTGTGTACCATATACATATGTCCTTTGACCTTAAGACACTTTGATGCCTCTCTTATCACATCCTCAAGGCTGCATAGAAGCTCATGCCTTGCTATAGCCTTTGCGCTGTCAGGGTTCACTATACCGTGATTTTCATTCATATATGGTGGATTGCTTGTTACTACATTAAAAGAAGCCCCACCGAATATACGTGAAGCTTCCTTAATATCGCCCTGAACCATATTTACATGGTCCAAAAGATTATTCATCTTGACATTTCTTACTGCCAGGTCATAGCTTATATCCTGAATTTCAAGTCCTGTATACATTCCACCCGGATTTTTAGCCTGCATAAGTATCGGTATTACACCGTTACCCGTTCCTAAGTCTAACACCTTGTCAGTCTTTCTGGCACTTGCAAATGTAGATAACAAAACCGCATCCATACCAAAACAGAACACTTCTGTATTCTGAATTAACTTAAGATTATCCCTGCACAAATCATCTATTCTCTCATTAGCATTAATCTTAACATCAGTCATCATTGATATGGGCTTTTCCTTCCTTTCTCTCAAGCTCTTCAAGTTCTTTTAATTCCTTGTCATCTATGTTCATTCTGTCATTCTTTCTCTTAGGCTTGAACTTAATCTCGGCAACAGGATATTCCCTTATTTCCTTCTCATCGCCATCAAGAGTAACTATGACCTTAACAAGCTGTCTTAATACATTGACACTTGATACCTCACCTTTGAGCTTCTCAGGTGTAGTCACATAATCACCAACATTTGGAAGATGGCTGTTAAGCTCCTCATAAGTTTCCTGCTCGTTCTTAAGACAGCACATAAGTCTTCCGCACACACCCGATATCTTAGTAGGGTTGAGCGAAAGGTTCTGCTCTTTAGCCATCTTTATAGATACCGGAACAAACTCAGGCATATAAGTAGCGCAGCACAGCGGTCTTCCGCATGAGCCTATGCCGCCAAGAATTTTAGTTTCATCCCTCACGCCTATCTGTCTTAACTCGATACGTGTCTTAAACACTGCCGCAAGGTCTTTGACAAGCTCTCTGAAATCTATTCTTCCATCTGCTGTAAAGTAGAAGAGCACTTTATTATTATCAAATGTATACTCAACCTTTATAAGCTTCATAGAAAGATTGTGTTTCTTAATCTTCTCTATGCATATTTTATAGGCTTCTTTTTCCTTTTCCCTGTTCCTGGCTTCTCTTGCATCATCCTCTGGTGTCGCTATTCTTATGATAGCCTTGAGTGGCTGTACTACCGCTGAGTCCTCAACTTCTCTTTCGCCAAGCACTACATAACCATACTCGACACCTCTTGCTGTTTCCACTATAACGTGCTGACCTACTTCAACACTATATTTGCCAGGCGCAAAGAAATATATCTTTCCCACCTGTCTGAATCTAACTCCAACAACCTTAGTCATTATCTCTCCTAATCTCTGATTAAAGTACTACAGATACATATTATAATTGAGTGTCAAAAGTAAATTGCCACCCGCTACCGTATCAGAATTGCTGCATTGCCATACAATTCACACAATTCTTAAACACTTCAATATCTGTAATCATTTACAATAAATATAATACAATAACTATAAATGAGCAAATTAAAAATATCTTACAATTATATCCATATCAGAAAAATACATTTTACGTAATCTATTAAAATGTATCTAAGATACAAACAAAAACAACTTATTTTGTGTATTTTTCTTTATTTACACATTTACAGCCAATAATTTAAACTGCTGCCATTCTGCTATTATTTTAATGCCATCAAAGCATTTTAACTTTGATAATAATATTACATAGCTTCTTTTATAGCCATAATAAGCAGCTCTATACATAAGTCAAAGTTGACATTTGCCTTAAGTCTTATCTTAACCTTGTCTATAGAGTCAAGTATATCCTGAATACCCTCATATGACATTGTCTGTGCCTGTGACTTTATAAATGAAATCTCATCACTGAATATAAGATAGTTCGTATCATTAGTGCTCTTAAATAACAGAACATCCCTGAACCACATAGCCATAAGGTCAAGATAATCATCTATCGTAAGCTTATAGTTATTAATATCCTTCACAACTGCCATAATCTCACCGGATGTCATATCCTTCGCATTCTTTATGACGTGCATGACATCCTGCTTAAGGTGTGCAAATTCTGTACTCTCAACTATCGTCTTCGCTCTTCCTATTCTTCCCTGTGCAAAGTTAGCTGCAAATCTGCACTCATAGTCAGATACATCATAATTATTCCTTATATATTCTTCAACAATACTGTTTTTTACTGGCTTTAAGTCAAGCATTACACATCTTGAGAGAATAGTCTGTAAAAATATGTCTGCATTAGTTGTAAGAAATATAACTATACCGTATGACGGTGGCTCCTCTATAGTCTTTAAAAGTGCGTTCTGTGCCGCTACAGTAAGCTTTTCTGCCTCATCTATAATATATATCTTGTATCTGCTTGAATAAGGCTTAATCTGCATATCTGCTATTATCTGCTCTCTCACATCGTCAACACCGATGCTTGCTGGCTTTTCGTGCTTTACCCATATAATATCAGGCTGGTTGCCCGTATCAGACTGTATGCAGGAATGGCACTTATTGCATGGATTAACTGACTCTTCCATATTCTCACACTGCAAAGTCTTAGCAAATATTCCTGCTAACATCTTCTTACCTGCGCCAAGTCCGCCATTAATAATATACGCATGTGATACCTTACCAAGCCTGATTGCACTCTGCATATGCTCCTTGATTGTTTCATATCCGTAAATATCTGAAAAACTACTCATAATGTTTATTCCTGCAACTTTCTGTAATACTTTACTCTTTGCTTCTACGCTGTAATATCAAGAAGAAGTCCCCTTATGTCATCTATTCTGCCAACAATTTCAATGTGGTTCTTCTCCTCTTTGACAAGCTCTCCAGCCAGTTCATCAAGATTTTTATCCACAAGCTTGACTATGCCATATACTCTGTGACGACCCCTTCTGTCAAGAAAGTTCTCTCTTGAAAACTTATGCGAACGGTTAACCACTTCGTTCAGGAAGTCCTTTACAAGCTGTCGATACTTACGCATATCCTTTATATCCATATGCTTTGCTATCTTCTCACCCTGCTCAGTAATCTCCTGCATCATATTACCAAGCTTTTCCTGAAGGTCCTTCTCTTCAATATTACTTATAAGTGTGAACTTAAAACTGTCATCCGAACCTGCCGTACTCTTAACCCTCTGAACCTGTGATGACGGCTTAATATCATTAACCTTAATATCCATAATAAACTCCATTCCTGTCAACGTTTATCTGTATCTTATAAGACTGACCATGTATTAATCTGTTACTATTTGCAGCCATATATAATTTTATCTATACACATTAAAACATTTTTATTTTATGTGTATTTATGATTTTAGTATCAAAAGTAAATTCTGCCTCTCACTGCTGTATCAGGATTGCTACATTACCTTGCAATTAACGCAATCCTTAAACAACTCAAGAAAATGCATATCTCTTTCCAAACAGTAACATTAACTTCTGCCTATTATGTATATCAATATGATACTAATCCTAAAGGCACTATCTAAGTGTCAAATTAACTTGCCACTTACACGATGTCAGTATCAAAAAGCCCGTAATCTTATCGTACAAGCACGAACAACTTTCCGACCTTTTTACTCTGGCATCCTTACATCATATTATCATAAATGCATAATTAACACAATCTTGTCTTTATTTCCTCTTTTATCTGCGATATACATTCTTCTATCGCACCATTGTTATAAAATCTCTTATCAATCCCAGCATTTTTAATATTTTCCTCTGAAAAATCAACGCTGTCTGCCAGAAAACGTCTGCACATTTCCTCATAATGTGGAACTTCCTGCTTCTGCTCTCTCTTAATCGCCCTCTGAAGCCTTATTCCATCATCGACTTCTATATATATCGGAAGCATACATTCTTTTCCAAAGTACTGTACAAACTTATTGTAAGCCTCCAGTGTTCCTATCACGATGTAGCGTTTTCCCTCTCCCAGCACTATCTGTCCGTCATCCGCCGTAAAGTACTTCCATTCACCATACACCGTCTGATACTTTCTCATCTCAATAATCTTATCACTGTTTTCAAGCTCACAAGCTGTCTTATCATCCACAAAATAATACTCAACCCCGTCAGCCTCACCTGCCCTCATAGGTCTTGTTGTATACATGGTTATCGTGTTAAGACACAAGCTCTTATCCTCAACAACCGCCTTAAATATATGGTCCTTTCCACTTGAACTTTTTCCCATTAAAAATGCTATCTCAGGCATAAAATGCTCCTTTTCCTAATTTCATTACCAGCTTCTTCTAATCCAACAACTTCAAGTCCTTCTTCAACCGCCTGCTTTATAATATCAACAACATTTTCCGATACTACCTCACCCGGACACAATATCGGTATTCCTGGTGGATAGACATACACCATCGCCGCACTTATTCTGCCATACACATCACCACTATCCATTGAAACTGTATCATATCCACACTCGTCACCAATATTAAGCGCCTCTGATATTTTCATGGCACATTTATTATTAAAGCCTGCTATATTGACTTCTGATATATCTTTATCATAATTATTACACTTATTGTATGCATTATTTTTATTGTTTCTATCTTTTTCAATGTTATTATTTTCAATAATATCTGCGCTATTGTAAGTTACTGCCACGCTGGAATTATGTATGCTATTATCTTTAAGTGTATCATTTAACATCAAGTTACCTGACACTCTATTTTCTGAATTGCCATCATTCTGCATACTACCCTCTGATACGCAGCCATCCGAAACGCAAGCCTTTTCATCCGACATACATTTATCCTGATTATCATCTTCATCTATCTCACGAAGCGCATTATATAACCTGTCATAATTGCTCTGCTCATCAAATATTGAAGTCATTGCAATAACATACTTAAGTGATGACATTTCAAGCTGTATGCCATACCTCTTTAATAATACTTCATAAAGCTCTTTTCCGCTACGATACCCAAGAACAATTTTAGATATGTCATCCGACTCTATCAGCCTGATATTCTTTAACTGCTTAAGTCTGCCACGTAATTCTTTCAGCCTTCTTATATAATTATCAAAAAGGAGTTTTCCATCCTTTTCAATAATACTCATGCACCTGTCAATAGAACCCATAAGTATATAAGATGGACTTGTGGACTGATATATATTCCAGTATCTTCGCACCTTTTCCACATTTACATATCCATAATTAATATGCATAACCGCTGTCTGTGTAAGCGATGGTAATGTCTTATGAACGCTGTTTATAACTATATCTGCATCACACTCAACCGCTGTCGCCGGAAATTCCTCTGAGAACCTAAAATGCGCCCCGTGAGCCTCATCAACAATCAGCGGAATATTGTAACTGTGAAGATACTCCGCAATACTTTTTATATCCGACACATTTCCCTCATATGTAGGTGATGTTATAACCACTGCCTTTATATTTTCAGAAACCAGCAAATGCTTTTCAACAGCTTCCTTGATTTCTTCCAAAGTTATCCCCTTATAATATCCGTACTTTTCATCATATTGTGGATAAACATATTCAACCTCAAGCTCATTCTGGATAATCGCATTATACACCGACACATGACAGTTTCTTGCTGCTATTATGCAGTCGCCTTTATTGGTAACTCCACATATCGCCGCCATATTTCCCGCCGTACTTCCATTTACAAGAAAAAGGCTCTCGTCAGCACCATACAGCCTTGCCGTCCTGTCAAATGCAGCCTTTATTATACCCTCTGCATTATGCATATTGTCAAAACCGTCAATCTCCGTTATATCAATCTCATACGGATTACCTATATCCGGCATATACTCATTAATCAGCCTGTTATTGCGCTTAGCCCCCGGCATATGCATTGGAACTACATTTTCTTCGCTGTATTCCCTTAAATGCGATATCATATCTTTATACTTGTAATTATCTTTCATTTATTTCATTTCCTCTTCATTTTATTATTGCTATCTATACCATCTAATTAACTATAACAATTTTTATCTAATCAATCTTAATTTCTGTAAATAAGCCTTTTTTATTTACTTCACAGATATAATTCTATAAATAAGACATTTTTATTTATGTCACAGACTCATTAAAAAAAATTATTCTTAACTTAAATTATAATTTACAAATAAGTAAATTTAGAATATTGCACAATTTCTTTATTTGCTTATTTATAATTATAACAAAAAAGAGATAACCACCACACGAATGTAGTAATTATCTCAACTTAGTGCCTAGAACCGGAATCGAACCAGTGACACGAGGATTTTCAGTCCTCTGCTCT
>OGKZ01001557.1_pt1 | contig 14992 bp, 18 predicted proteins | sample 1572571 | NCBI WGS metagenome assembly OGKZ01 (sample SAMEA2581906, study PRJEB24529) | metagenome | biome: Human gut stool | place: China | collected 2011 | reverse complement strand
CCGGCATGGGCACCTGCGGTCTGGTGGGCCAGATCGGCGTGTACACCGGCTGGGTGAACGATATTGCCGCCGGTACCAAGGCCGCCATTACCCCCATGGACTGGGCTGCCATGGTCCTGATCTGCTTTGTTCTGCCCGCAGTCCTGAGCGTTCTCTTCTGCGAGATCGAGCGCAAGCTGGGCTGGATCAAAGACGGCGATCTGAAGCTGAATTAAACTCCCTCCGTCATCGCTTGCGCGATGCCACCTCCCTCAATGAGGGAGGCTAAAAGGCTCCCTCTCCGAGGGAGCTGGCGCGGCAAAGCCGTGACGGAGGGAGTTATAAAGGTTTCCCGTCCAACACGGCTTCAGCCAGCGTATCATCTTCGTATCGGAGTTTGAGCGAGAAAAAGGGTCTGTCCTCCTTGAGCAGGCGGAAGAAGATCTTGTCGCCCTCCCAGATGGGCAGCTGCTCCACCTGCTCCTTGGGCACCCATTCCAGAATGCCCTCGTTCCGGGCGGCATCCTTTACCAGTGTGCCCGTCCAGGCATCGGCGGTGTAAAGGAACATGTATTCGGTCAGCTCGCCCAGAAGAAAGGTCACTACGCCCCGGCAGCGGTAGGAGGTCAGGGTGAGGCCGGTCTCCTCCTGCACTTCCCGCAGCAGGCAGTCCTCCGGGCTTTCAAACGGCTCAAACTTGCCGCCCACGCCGATCCATTTGTCGTGGTTCAGGTCGTTCTTCTTGGTCACGCGGTGGAGCATCAGGTAGGCATTATCCTGTTCCAGATAGCACAGGGTGGTGTTGCGCATGGGAAATTTGGGATCCATCAGCAATTCTCCGTTTCTGTCAGCATTACAAAAAGCGTCCCACAGGGAGCCCCCTGTGGGACGCTTTTATCGTTTCTTATTTCCGTGCGGCCCGGCCTTTTCCGGCGTTGTTCAGCTTCCGCACCAGATCATTCTGGTGTTTGCGCTGGGAGGGCGTTGGCTCCGGGTCCCGCTTTTCCTCGGCACGGGCGTTGGTCTGCGCGGTGTCGGGGTCAACGCGCACCAGGTTCCATTCCTGATTGCCGCCCGAGACGTAATTCCAGATCTGGGCCTGTGCGCCGTTGGAGGTGTTCATGCCCACAAGGTCGATGTACTTGTCGGCCAGCACATTGCGGATGCGGGTGCGGCCGTTCCGGGTGGACTCCAGCTCCCAGCACTGGCTCAGCCCGCTGGTGCGGCCCCACTGGTGTAGCCAGGTGCCCTCGACCACGCCGCCCAGGGCCAGATCGATGAACTTGCCTGTAAAGCGGTTCCTGATCCGCCAGCGTCCCTCGCCGGCATCCACGAACTGCCACTGCTGCCACGGATGCCCGGCGTAGTCCCACAGACGGATGGCCGCGCCGTTCTCCGTGTTGAAGTTCTTGATCTCCAACACCTTCCCATTGGGTGCCTTGATGAGGTAAAACTCATTTTCCAGTAAAACGACCTGAGATGCTTTTGCCATACGTCCGTGTCTCCTTTCCGGTAAAATCTGGTTTGACGCTTCTATTATAGCGGATTTCCCGGTACGCAACAAGATTGATTCTTGACGAATTTTTTTCTTTTTATTGTGCATTTTGCACTTTCCGCAGCTTTCGACAGAGCCACGGCCCGGCGTACCACAGCACCAGACAGATCAGCCCGATCAGCCGGATCTGCGTGTTGGTGCAGTGGGTGTTCAATTCCAGCCCGATGCCGAAGGAAAGGAGATTGGCGGTCAGCGCATAGAGGATGGGGTGAGGCTTTTTGCCCTCCGGCCAGGGCAGATACCGGTTGTAGACAAAGGCTTCCACGGAGAACACCAGCACCTCCAGTGCAAAATAAAGGAAATTGCCCCACATCGGCCCGAGATAGAGCGTGCCGTAGCACAGCCCGAGGTTCAGGATGATCTGCGTGGCAAGGTTGACCTTGCCGATGAGATTGCGCTGGGCAGGGCCGCGCAGCCCGAAAAGCAGGATGCCCCACGTCAGCTCTAAAATCAGGGTGATGAGCACCCGGGCGGCAAAGGAGGAAAGGATGTCGGAATCGTTGCGGTTGTGGTAGACCCGCAGGCCGTCCTGGGAATCGAGAAGCACCTGCCACTCGCTGGAAAAGGCATAGCGCTCCACCGGCTCCTGGCTGCGGTAGAATGTACCAGTCTCTATATTATAGAGCAAAACATAGAACTTGTTGGGCGGGTAGTAGCCCCAGACGAACTCTGCATCGGCATCGCCGGGGTATTCCTGAAAGTAGTCGAGGAAGTAGTAGCCCTCCGGGGCGGGGTAGTTCCGGAACGCCTCCCAGGTTTCCCGGGAGCCCATCCGCTCCCGGTACTGGTCTGCAGAGCCCCACGGCCCGCTGACCCTGGTATTGCCCAGCAGGGTGACCGCATAGCGCTGGCCCGGGGTGTAATAGAGCTTGAGCGTGACCGAAGGCTTGGGGCCCATGTCCGCAAAAACGGGCAGGGAAAGGGCCAGCACCAGCAGGGCCGAGAGGAAAAAAGCAAAAATTTTTTTGCGAAAAATTTTCTTCATGGCGGTATCCTCACTTCAAAAAACAAAAAATTCCGACACGTCTTTCCTTAACCTGTAAACGTATGGAAAACAGCTGTTATTGCAGGGCGTTCTGCACAAAATTTCAGATGGAGCTTTGCGCACCATTTCCTGTTTTTTCTGCAAGGACAAAACGCCCGTTTCCGGCCTCTTTCGGGGCAGAATAGGAACAATTTGTTTCCGGCTCACGGCCAATTCAGGACACTGACTTCGCTTTTATAAAGCAAAGCAAACTTCACTGCTTTATTTACATGAACAAAACGGCTTTCAAAAGAAACTTTAATTTGTTTCACGTTTTTGGATATTGACTTTATATCAAAACTGCGGTATAGTAAGAATGCGGAGAGCAGAAAACGCCCCGCCGACACTTGAGCTTCAGGCGTAAGCCTGTGAGAAAAATATAGGAGGTTTGACTTATGTACTATTACATTCTGGGTTGCGGCATTGCTTGTCTGGTTCTGTTCGGCATCAACAGCATGGATACGGTGGATGTCAAGCCGGCCGAGATCCTGGGTAAGGTCATTCTGTGGCCCGTTGCCCTGATGGAAGCAGTTGTTCGTTACAGCTCCACGCATCACAACATCAAGACCGCGCTGTAAAACATCTCGTTCCAAACCAACGAAGAGCAATCAGGCGGCTGCGCTTTCAAAAAGGAAGGCGCAGCCGCCTTTTTGTTTTGCACTTTACGGCGTTGTATGGTACAATAACACCAGAACTTTTAGGGAGGGAAATTGCTATGACCAATGAGACCTTACATACCCTTGAGACCCGCCGCAGCTGCCGCGCCTATAAGCCGGAGCAGATCACGAAAGAGGAGCTGGAAGCCGTTCTGCGTGCAGGCACCTTTGCCCCCAGCGCCATGAACCGCCAGAGCGCAAAGATCGTGGTGGTGCAGGATGCCAAGACCCGCGCCCAGCTCACCCGGATGAATGCCGCCGTGATGGGCAACACGGGGGACCCCATGTACGGTGCCCCCACCATTCTGGTGGTGCTGGCCGATGCCAATGCCCGCTGTGGTGTGCAGGACGGCAGCCTTGTGATGGGCAACCTGATGAACGCAGCTGCCGCCATCGGGCTGGGCAGCTGCTGGATCAACCGCGCAAAGGAAGAGTTCGAGACCGAAGAGGGCAAGGCCCTGCTGAAGAAGTGGGGCATTGAAGGGGACTATATCGGTGTGGGCCACTGCATTCTGGGCTACCCGGCAGAGGAACCCCGGCCCGCCGCCCCCCGCAAGCCGGATTATATCGTATACGCATAAGGAGCACTATGAAACCCGATTACAAGCTGGTCGCAAAGGCCAAATACATTCACGCCAACGCTGACCTTGCCAGTGAGATCTGGCACGAGGTCTACAAGCGCTATTACCCTGCAAAGCAGCTGGACACGCTGGTGGAAACGCTGCAGAGCGCCGATGCCATTGAGGCGGATATCGACAACGATGTGAACTATTTCCTCGTGGTGCTGGGCGGCAAGACCATCGGCTACTTTGCCTGGAAGATGGAGAACACCGCCCTGCATCTGATGCACCTGTACCTCAAGCCGGAGTACCGCGGCAAGGCCATCGGCCGCGACATCGTGCTTTCCTGCGAGCGTCTGGCCCGGGGCGAGGGCAAGGGCCGCATGTGGTGCACCGTGCATGCCAAGGCCCTGCCCGTGCAGCAGTTCTTCAAGGCGCTGCGCTACCGCAGCCTGAAGCCCGCCGAGCAGGAAACCGGCACCGTGCCCCGCAATGAGCTGGTGTTTGAGCACACTCTGTAAGGCTGTGCCCGGTTTGCCGCAAAAAGGCATTGAAATTTCTCCCGGTTTGTACTACACTGGTGTAGTGCAATGAAGTAGCGGCACCCGCCGCCGGACAGAAAAGGAGAACGCGCATGGCAAAAGATCATCCGACCGGGCAATCCGGTCTGTACGAGGCTTTCCTGCAGCTCAAGACCCCGGAACAGTGCTACCGCTTTCTGCAGGACGTCTGCAGCTATTCCGAGCTGAGTGCAATGGAACAGCGCTTCAACATTGCGGAGATGCTGGCAGACAAGCGCATCTATACCGAGATCATGGACAAGACCGGCGCGTCCAGTGCCATCATCAGCCGGGTCAGCCGGGTACTGAGCGCAGACGGCAGCGTCCTGCGTGAATTGCTGGAAGCTGATAAGAATACGCACTGATTTTTTCACCGCGTGCCGCTTTGCGGTGCGCGGCGTTCTTATTTTCAAGGAGGTTTTATCCCAATGAGCAAAGCTGTTGTGTTTTTTGCCGAGGGCACCGAAGAGTGCGAGGCCCTGCTGGTGGTGGACCTGCTCCGCCGCGCTAAAGTGGACGTGACCGTGGCCAGCGCATCCGGCAGCCGCGAGATCCTGAGCAGCCACAAGATCCGCATCACCGCCGACGCACTGGCCGAAGAAGTGGACTATTCCGACGTGGATCTGGTGGTGCTGCCCGGCGGCATCCCCGGCACGCCGAATCTGGCCGCCAACAAGACCGTAACCGACACCTGCACCGCCTTTGCAAAATCCGGCAAAAAGGTGGCCGCCATCTGCGCCGCACCCAGCGTGCTGGCCTCTCTGGGCCTGCTGGAAGGCAAAAATGCCACGGCCCACGCCGGATTTCAGGACAAGCTGGCCGGTGCCCATGTGCTGGACGCCGAAGTGGTCGTGGACGGCAACATCACCACCAGCTACGGTCTGGGTGGTGCCATCCCGTTTGCACTGGAGCTGGTGCGCCAGCTGGCCGGGCAGGCCGAGGCCGACCGCATCCGGAACGCCATCGCCTACCGGCACTGAAAGGAGGCCTGTTCCATGCGTTTTGTCACCTGCCTTGGCCCGGATGGTGTGGAGGAGCCCGCCGTCCTCTCTGCCGACGGCACCGCCGTCACCCCGCTGCGCTGGCTGGGCCTGCCCTGCGACACCCTGACCGAGGCCATCCCGCAATTGACCCCCACCGTGCGGGCCGGGCTGGCGCTGGCCCTGTCGGCCATCCCGTCGGTCCCGCTGGATGCCGTGCAGCTGCAGAGCCCCATTCCCTGCCCGGCACAGGACGTTGTCTGCCTGGGCATCAACTACATGGCTCACTCGGACGAAGCGGAAAAGTATTCCGCCGACGCCTTTGCCACCCAGCATCAGGACGCCATCTACTTTTCCAAGCGGGTCACCCGTGCCGTGCCGGACGGCGGCTTCATCGAGGCCCACACCGACCTTGTAAAGAAGCTGGACTACGAGTGTGAGTTGGCCGTGGTGCTGGGCCGGGATGCCAAAGACGTGCCCGCCGGGCAGACCAGGGACTATGTGTTCGGCTACACCATCCTGAACGACGTTTCCGCCCGCGATGTGCAGACGGCCCACAAGCAGTGGTACTTTGGCAAAAGTCTGGACGGCTTTACCCCCATCGGCCCCTGCATCGTGACGGCAGATGAGTTTGAAGCCTACCCGCCGCAGCTGGGCATCCGCAGTTTTGTCAACGGCGAAAAGCGGCAGGACTCCAACACCCGTCTGCAGATTTTTGACATCGACCATGTCATCCACGAGCTTTCGCAGGGCATGACCCTGAAGGCCGGAACCATCATCGCCACCGGCACCCCCGCCGGTGTGGGCATGGGCATGGATCCGCCGCAGTTCCTGCAGCCGGGCGACACGGTGCGCTGCGAGATCGACGGCATTGGCAGCCTGACCAACACGGTGCGCTGATCTGTTGTAAAACTGTCCAAATTCTGTGCAGCATTTCCGTCTGATTGCATGAAAAGCTGCTGCAGCTCTGCTTTTTTGCAGAGCGCTGTGTTATACTGGAAGTCAACAAAATACGGCAGCCTCCGGGCTGCAGCAAAGGGGTAAATGAGATTATGAAGGAATACGCATTTGGCATCGACCTGGGCGGCACCACCGCCAAGATCGGCCTGTTCACCACCGCCGGGGCCCTGCTGGAAAAGTGGGAGGTGCCCACCGACACCTCCAATGCCGGTGAACACATCCTGGAAAATCTGGCTGCGGCCATCATGGGCAAAATGCAGGAAAAGGCCATTCCCGCCGAGCAGGTGGAGGGCGTGGGCATCGGCGTGCCCGGCCCGGTGCTGGACAGCAGCGTGGTGCCCATCGTCTGTGCCAACCTGGGTGGCTGGGGCCAGCGCAATGTGTCGGCCCAGCTTTCCGGCCTGCTGGACGGCCTGAAGGTGCTGGTGGGCAATGATGCCAACGTGGCTGCCCTGGGCGAGATCTGGATGGGTGCCGCCAAGGGCTGCCGCAGTGCTGTCATGGTCACCCTGGGCACCGGCGTGGGCGGCGGCGTCATCGTGAACGGCAAGGTCATCGACGGCTCCCACGGGGCCGGCGGCGAGATCGGCCACATCACAGTGAACCGCCACGAGACCGCCACCTGTGGCTGCGGCAAGCACGGCTGCCTGGAACAGTACTCCAGCGCCACCGGCGTGGTCCGCTGCATGAAGAAGCTGCTGGACGAGAACCCGGACATCCCCTGCACCCTGCGCGGCATCAACTTTGCCGCCAAGGACGTATTCGACGCTGCCCGCAGCGGCGACGCCCTTGCCGCCCGCGAGGTGGACGAGATGACCGACACGCTGGGCATGGCACTGGCCAGCATCGCTGCCACCACCGACCCGGAGATGTTCATGATCGGCGGCGGTGTAGCCCGCGCAGGCGAGGTGCTGTTTGCCCCGCTGCGGGAGCACTTCAAAACCTACGCCTTCAAGTCCTGCCGGGAGACCCCCATCGTGGCGGCCACACTGGGCAACGACGCCGGCATCTACGGTTCCGTGCGTCTGATCGTGGGCGAATAAAGCATACCTGATCGCAAAAGAGGCGCTGCCGGATGGCAGCGCCTCTTTTCTTATCCTTTACAGCGTATCTTCTCCCGGCAGCTGGTTCCACAGGCGGTAGTACACGCCCTGCTTTGCCAGCAGCTGTTCGTGGGTACCGGATTCCACAATGCCCTCTTCGCCCAGCACCAAGATGCGGTCGTAATCCTTGATGGTGGTCAGGCGGTGGGCAATGGTCAGGGTGGTGCGGCCGTGGGCCAGTTTTTCCAGGCTCTGGCCCACCAGGATCTCGCTCTCGTTGTCCAGTGCACTGGTGGCCTCGTCCAGAATCAGGATGGACGGGTTCTTCAGGAACACCCGCGCAATGGCGATGCGCTGTTGCTACCGCAGCCCTCACATCGCCCGCCCAACGCAAAGGCTTCATACGCCGCATCATCGACTATTACAGCCGTTCGAACATCGACCGTACGTTCGAAAAGAAAATCGACTGGAGCATCGCCCCCGGCCCGAACTACTCGTCGGATGTCGGCTTCGGAATCGGATTCCTCGTAGCGGGGCTTTACCGGATAGACCGCACGGACTCCGTGACCGCCCCGTCGAACATCTCGGTTTACGGCAACTTCACGACCGAAAAATTCGTCTTGCTCCGCTTCTCGGGCGACAACATCTTCAACCACAACAAACAACGCCTGAGCTACGCCGGGGCCTTCGTCTACTTTCCGGGTGCATTCTACGGCGTGGGCTACAATGCCGGCGCAGAGGGCTATGCACAGGAACTCACCACCACGATGGGCATCTTCCGCATCTCCTACTGCACGGCGCTCGCCGGACGCTTTTACATCGGCGTCAGCGGGGGCATCGACTACACCGGGGCGAAGTACAAAGACACGGGCATGGTCGCCTATATGAACGACATCAAGGCCGACGCAGAGGCCGGTAAACCGGTTCCGGGCGGCAGGATGGGCGAACTCTACACCCTCTGGCAGCAGGGACGCTACGACCCGGCCAAGCAGGATCCCTTCTCGAACTACATTACCGAATCGGGCGACACCCCCGACGCCTTCAACACCAGCCTCGGCCTCTTCGCCCAATACGACACGCGCGACGTGACGTTCAACGCCTCGAAGGGCATCTTCATCAAGGCCGAAGCCAAGTGGTATCCCGAATGGCTGGGCAATACGCGCCGCAGCTTCGGACGCTTCACCCTGACCTTCGACTTCTACCAAAAACTCTGGAAAGGCGCCATCTTCGCCTACGACCTCTACGCCGACTTCACGGCCGGCACCCCGTCGTGGCACATGTACGCCAAGATGGGCGGCATGGAACGCATGCGCGGCTACTACGAAGGGCGCTACCGCGACAAAAGACTTGTCGAGACGCAGATCGAGCTGCGCCAGAAAATCTACCGCCGCCACGGCATCGTGGCCTGGATCGGCGGCGGACAGGTCTGGGGCACCGACAAATTCCGCTGGGACAACACCCTTTACAGCTTCGGCTGCGGGTACCGGTTCGAGTTCAAGAACCGGATGAACATTCGCCTCGACTACGGCTGGGGCGTCTACGGCAACCAAAACCTGCCGTGGGATCGCAAACGTTCCTCGGCCTTCCTCTTCACGGCCTCCGAAGCCTTCTAAGAGCCCCATACCGACAATCCCCGCCCCGACGACCGGTATCGCGACATGGAAAAGCCCCCCGACAACCGAGGGGCTTTCAGTAATCCTCACGGGAACTACACAATATATACCGCGATAAACCCGTCGGCACGATGCAGCGTGAGCCGGATCGCCTCCCCGCCGCCGATGCGCCCGACAACGATTCCGGCTGCGAAATCCACCGCCTCCACCCGCAGGTCGTGCAACAAGTCCAGCCCCGGACGCCGGGCATATTTATAAAGCGCCTCCTTCGCGCACCAGACGGCGGCAGGCAGCAGCGGATCGCCGGACAGCGCCTGCTCGGAGGGGGACATGTAACGCAGCGCAGCACGGCTGAAATCCCGCGTCTCGGGCTCGATGTCGACCGCGCAGGGGACATCGGACAGACAGACGGCCACACGCCCCCTACAGTGCGAAACCCCGACGTATACCCCGTCCCTGTCGACGACCGGGGCCCCGGCTGCATCATAGGCAATCCGCACATCCGCCCCCAGTTCCCGGCGGACGACGGCTCGCCACGTGAGGTATTCCCGGCGCCGGCCCTCCCGCACAAAACGCCCGGCCTCGGACAATTCGTCGGATGTCACCCACCCGGCTACCCCGGCCTCGTCCATCGGCGGCTCTATGAAGAGTGCCTTTCCCATCGTTCACTGCAAGTCCACACGGATTTTATCGACACGGTGCCCGTCCATCTCCTGCACCGTAAAACGGATGTCGTGCGACGTAAAGACATCGCCCTTGCGGGGGAAGTCGCGTTTGAGTTCGAGCATCAGCCCGGCGAGGGTCTCGGCATCGCCCTTCACGTCGGCAAAGGTCTCCTCGTCGATCCCCAGCACCCGTTCGAAATCGCCCAGGTGGCTCTTGCCGTCGAAGAGGTAACTCTTCTCGTCGAGACGCGTGAAGAAACTCTCGTCGGCATCGCTTTCGTCCGAAATCTCGCCCACGATCTCCTCGATGATATCTTCCAGCGACACCAGCCCCAGCGTCGAACCGTATTCGTCGACGACGATCGCCATGTGTACCTTGTTCGACTGGAAGTCGCCCAGCAGGTCGTTGATCTTCTTATGCTCGGGCACGAAATAGGGCTTGCGCACCAGCTGCTGCCAGCCGAATTCGTTGCCATGGTTGATGTAGGGGAGCAGATCCTTGACATAGAGCGTCCCGCGGATATTGTCGATATCCTCTTCGTATACCGGGATACGCGAAAACCCCGACCGGATGATCGTCTGCTTGACGGTCTCGTAATCGTCCGTCACCGAGAGCGCCGTAATGTCCACGCGGGGTTTCATGATCTCCTGCACCTCGGTATTCACGAAGTTGACGATCCCCGACAGCATCACATGCTCCTCGGGGCTCGAACTCTGGGTCATATCCACGGCGTCGGCCAGTTCGTCGAGCGAAATCTCGCTCTTGTGCGCCGCCTTTTCGCTGATGCGGCTGCTCGTGCGCACCAGGATGTAGGAGAGCGGATAGAAAATCCACCGCAACACCCTGAGCGGCCGTGCCGCGAACTGCGCGAAACGCACCGGCATGGTCTGCGCCAATACTTTGGGCAGTATCTCGCCGAACAGCAGCAGCAGGAAAGTCACCAGTACGGTCTTGAACAGGAACTCGAAACGCAGGAACGTAAAAACCGAGTCGATGATACCCGACACGAGGATGACGATGCAGATATTCACCAGGTTGTTGACCACCAGAATCGTCGCCAGCAGCAGGTCGACATTCGTCAGCAAGTGCAACACCGCCTCCGCCGAAGCGGTCGTGCGCGTCTGCAGGCGGCGGATATCCTTATGCGACAGGGAGAAAAACGAAGTTTCAGCCCCCGATACGAGCGCTGAAACGCACAGCAGTCCCAACGTCACCGCGCACAGCACGGCGATATGGCCCGAAAACCCGTTGAATGCGATCCATGAAGCGGTACTCTCCAAACTTGCGCGGATTTAGTTAGTCAAAAAGCGATCCGCCCTGCGAATCGGCAGCCTGCTGGCTGTTTTCGGACTCCTCGCGCAGCACCTCCTTGCGTCCGCCGGGCATCTGCACGATGAACTTCGAGTTGCGCGACTGGTAGGCCGGTTTGGCCAGCAGCAGTTCAATGTTGTTGTAGCGGGTCGACTTGGCGCCGAGCATCACCTGCTCGGGCGGCCGCTGCGGCGGCGCAACGGGCTTGATCGGCTCCAGCACGGGAGCCACAGGCTCCTTCACCGGTTCCGTGATACGCGCCGGGGGGATGATCTGCTTCATCACGTCGACGGACGCATCGCCCGAGAACCCCGTGGCCACCACCACCAGTTCGATGGCGTTGCCCAGCTGGGGCTTCTCGCTCGTACCCCAGATGATATTGGCGTTGTGTATCACGCCGTTGTCGTCCTGCACGCTGGCATGCGCCTGGATATACTCCAGGATGCGCACCACCTCCTCGTACATCAGCGAGTCGGCGTTCGACACCGAAATGTTCAGCAGGATATTCTTCGCACCCGAGATCAGGTTGTGATCCAGGAGCGGCGAACGCAGCGAAGCCTCGGCAGCAGTCTCGGCGCGGTTGTCGCCTTCGGCCGTAGCCACGGCCATATGCGCGCGGCCGCTGTCGCGCATCACCTTCGACACATCGGCGAAGTCGACGTTCACCAGGTCGCTCTCGACCGTGATGATCTCGGCGATGCCCTTCGCCGCCGAACACAGAATGTCGTCGGCCTTGCCAAACGCCTGCTTGAGCGACAGGCGCCCGTATATTTCGAGGATATTCTCGTTGTTGATAATCAGCAGCGAATCGACATTCTGGCGCAGTTCCTCGATCCCGCGGAAGGCCTGTTCATAGCGGATCTTACCCTCGACGGCCAGCGGCGAGGTGACGATCGCCACAGTCAGCAGCCCCATCTCCTTGGCCAGCTTGGCGATGACGGGCGAAGCGCCCGTACCCGTACCGCCGCCCATGCCGGCCGTGATGAACAGCATCCGAGTCCCGGCCTCTTCGAGGTGCTGGCGGATTTCGGGCAACGACTCGACTGCGGCACGGCGGCCGTTCTCCGGGTCGTTCCCCGCACCGAGGCCCTCGGCGCCGAGGCGTATCTTCAGCTCCACGGGGCTCTTGTCCAACGCCTGCTGGTCGGTATTGCAAACCATGAACGTCACGCCCCGTATACCCAGGTTCCACATATGGTTCACGGCATTCCCGCCGGCACCGCCGACACCGACCACCATAATGATCGACCCGTCCGTTTTCGGGGCTTTGATTTCCGACATCAATTCGTCTGTCATATCTCTTTACTCCTTTCTTCTGATTAATTCCCACGCGGGGCTAACACCCGCAAATCCTCCTCACGCCCGGCCGCCTAAAGAACCGGTTGCAGCCCTCAGCATCAGATCTCCTCGTCCTCGGCGGCCGTAAAGCTCTTGTTGATCTTGTCGAAGGTCTTCTGGAAGATCGACCCCCAGTCGCGCTTGCGCTTGGGTTCGATCACGGGGGCCTTCAGCTGCTCATCTTCCCGCTCCTGCCCCCTTGCCGCGGCATCCTCATCGGGCGCAGGCTGTGCCGCCGCGGAAGCCGGCCCCTGTGCGGGCTGCTGGAACCGCGGCGTATGGCGGAACTCGGGTGCGGCCTGGGACTGCTGGGGCTGGAATCCCGGGCGGGGTTCCGCAGGCCGGGACGCCGGCGAGGCCGGACGCTCGATCACCGCGCAGGCACCCTGCTCGGCGCCCTTGAGCAAAATACCGACCGCCGTGGCATAGGCCGGGTCTGCGACCTTCTCCTTCGACTCCTCCGCAACGCCGGTCTCGGCCGATGCGATGCGCACGTCCATGCCCGTCACGCGGCGGAACAACTCGTCCACATCCTTCAGCTTGGCCGAACCTCCCGTCAGGACAATGCCGTAGGCCAGCTTGCCGGCATACCCCGAATCCCGGATCTCCTGCAATACGAACTCCGCAATATCCGTGGCACGGGCTTCGATCACCGTCGCCAGGTTGCGCAGCAGGATGTCCTTCGCTTCGCGGGCCGTGCGGCCGTTGACGCGGATCAGTTTGTCCTCCGGGGCCAGGTCGGCCACCGCCGAACCGTATTTCTGTTTGAGGCTTTCCACATGTTTCTCGGGCACGCTCATCGTGCGGATGTCGCGGTTGATGGCCATGGCCCCCATCGGGATCGTGGCGATATAACGCACCACGTTGCGGTAATAAACCGCCACGTCCGTCACGCCGCCGCCGATGTCGACCACCGCTACGCCCTCCTCCTTCTCGTCGGGCAGCAGCACGGCCTCGGCCGTGGCGATGGCATTCGACGTCACTCCCAGCATCTTTATGCCAAGCCGCTTGAGCGCCATGTCGAGCCGCTGCATCGGCGTGCGCAGGCAAAGGATGAAATTGAACGTCGACGAGAGTTTCTTGCCGAACGACCCCACGGGGTTCTTGACCTCCTGGTTGTCGTCGACCACATAGTTCTGGGGCACACGCTCCATGATGGTCTCGTCGTCGGGCGCCTGCACGTTCCGCATGCGGTCGAACAGCGCGTCGACATCCTTCTGGTTGACGCCGTTCTGGGGATCGTAGACGAAGACATGATCCGTATGGCGCGCACAGCGCACGAAATCGCCCGAAATACCGGCATAGGCCTCCGTGATCCGGATACCCAGCTGCTCTTCGGCTTCGGACATGGCTTCGCGGATGGCGCGGCTCACCAGTTCGATATTCTCGATCTTGCCCGCATTGACGCCCTCGACGGGCTTCGACACGATCGACGCCACATCCATCCGGCCTTCGGCGACCTTCTCGCCGACAGCCACCACGACGTTCGACGAGCCCAGGTCGACGGCAACGGTATAATTCTTTCTTTCCACGGTATATTTCCTTTTTATTTCTTGCAAACCACCTGATCCTTGTATCTGATATCTATCGTCCTGTACGCATCCCAGCCGATGTTCTGCAACCCGCTGCGGTAGAAGCGCATCAACTTGTCGAACTTACGCTCCACCTGCTCGATGCGCCCGAAAAGAATGGTGTGGCGTCCGCTCCGCGGCACCAGTTCCACCTCCAACGCTCCGCTGGGGGTCGTCCGGGCCGCAATCTGCACCACTTCCGACCTCCAGAAGTCGTCCTCTTCGACGAACTCTACAAAGGTAAGGAGTTTCATGAAATCTTCGTAGCTTTTCTCCAACTTTTTTTGTTTCCGCCGCTCGGCCTCCTGCAACCCGGCGATACGCTCGATCTCCTCGCGGATCACGCCCGCCCGGTAGCGGTAGGTGCGGCGCAGGCCGGCTTTTTTCTCGCGCAGCGCGTCGACCCGCGCATCGAACTCCCGCGAACCTTCCAGCCGCCACCACTGCCGCTTGATGCGCATGCGGCGCAGGGCCGAAATGTTGCGGTCGTTCTCCATCTCACGCCGGTAGAGAGGGTATTTCTCGCGTTCGAGTTCGGCGATGCGTTCGTCAATCTCGCCGAGACGCAGGTCGATATGCTCCCGCACGCTCCCGACGTACGACGCAGGGAAGGGAGGACGGTAACTGCCGGTGACCACCGGCACGGTCGATGCGTGGGCGGAGGCCACCAGCGTCGGCGTCCGGGCGCCCGGCGACGTGATGCTGATGTACGGCACGACGATGTTCTTCGTGCAGGTGCTGACCGATCCCCGGCCGCACCCGGTGCTGTGGGGCACTTGCGGTGCCTTCCCGGACACCTACACGCAAGATGACCACCGGCACGTAGAGCGACGAGGCGCGGGGCGCGGCGAAGACATAGCCGTCGGCGGTCACGTAGGCGTTCATGCCGTCGGTAAGCAGGCGCACCAGCGGCTTGCGCTGGCTGATCTCGATGTGCAGCGTTCCCCCGTAGGAGACATAGGCAACCGTTTTATCCACGAATCCGTTGCGGGCGATCAGTCGTTCGATACCCGTCAGGTCCACCGCATCAACTGCCGTGCCGAGTGTCTTGATTCCGGCATGTGAAATCCACTGGCGGACCATCGCTGCCGAGACCAGATGTCCCTGCGAAGAGCTGTCCACCACCTCGATCTCCAGCTTTCCGACCGTACCCGTCCTGCGCACGCGCCGCACCGC
>OGKZ01001547.1_pt1 | contig 15084 bp, 11 predicted proteins | sample 1572571 | NCBI WGS metagenome assembly OGKZ01 (sample SAMEA2581906, study PRJEB24529) | metagenome | biome: Human gut stool | place: China | collected 2011 | reverse complement strand
CGGTAACATTCAGGTCCTTTGTGGGGGGCTTGAGACAAATGATGCCGATCAGGTTGGAGCAGGCAATGTACAGTGCAACCGTGATCAGGTACGGCACATACTGTTTGCCGGCTTCGCCCAGCAGATCTTTGAAGAAGTTATCCATGGTTACCACAGCGGTTTCCAGGATGGCCTGGCGCTTGCTGATATGATTGACCTTGAGATTGCGTGTGAGCAAAATCGAAACGATCACCAAAAACGCCATGATGCCCCAACTTACCGCGATGGATTCCGGGATGTCGATGCCGCCAAAAATGGGAAGGGTAAACGCCGTATCAACGTTAAGCTCCTCTTTTAAGGCGGCGGTCAGTTCGTTCATTATTCCGCCTCCTCTGGCCAGCGGGGCAGCTTGTGCGCCGGGCTGGCTTTATGTTTTGAATTTATCTGATAAAAAGCGCACCAAGGAGAAAAACAGAAGGGGGGAAACGGCGATGTTCCGTTTCTGCACCCTCCTTGCTGCGTTCTTTATGCCGCCATAATACCACCATTCCCCGCCATTTGTAAGCCCCTTGCCGCACATTCTGCCTTTTGGATATTCCGTGATTCTGACAGATTAAAAATACTGTGCACGATGCACAATAAAGCACACTGAAAATTGAGCTAATTGCCGAATTTAATGACAAAAAATGCGGAAAAGTTCTTAATTTCAAACAAATCTTGCGGTTCTGTGCGGTTTTGATGGTGAGGGAAAGGAATGGTGTTTGTGCAAAACTGCCAAGGAGCGGAAATTCAGGCGATGCGCTCCGCGCCAAGGGCGGTTTCGGATGCAAAGCGGGTAGCCGCCAGCTTTTCCAGTGTGGCAAGCCGCACGCAGATAGTAAACAGCCGGGCCGCAGGTTCGATCTCCTCGGCGCTGGCAAAGCTGGGGGCAATACGGATGTTGCTGTCCTGCGGGTCGCGGCCATAGGGCCAGGTGGAACCGGCGGGGGTGAATTTGACACCGGCCCGGCGGCAAAGCTCCACCGTGCGGGCCGCGCAGCCCGGCATGGTATCGAAGGAAAGGAAGTAGCCGCCGCGGGGTTCCGTCCAGCTGGCAATGCCGCTGCCGTCCAATTCCTCGCGGAAAATGGAGATGACCTGCTCGAACTTGGGGCGCAGCAGGCGGGCATGGCGTGCCATATGGGCTTCAATGCCGCTTTCATTGCGGAAAAAACGTGCCTGGCGCAGCTGGTTGAGCTTATCGGGGCCGATGGTGGCAAACTTCCACACTTTGCGCAGATCGATCAGGTTGGCGGAACTTGCCGCCACGCCGCTGATGCCTGCACCGGGGAAGGAAACCTTGCTGGTGGAGCAGAACTCATACACCATATCCGGGTGCCCGGTATTGGCGCAGGCGGACAGGATATCTGGCAGGACGGCCGGGGCGTTGGGGTAAAGGTCATGCACGCAGTAGGCGTTATCCCAGAAAATGCGGAAATCCGGCGCTGCGGGTTGCAGGTGGGCAAAGCGCTCCACCACCATGGGGCTGAACACAATGCCGGTGGGGTTCTGGTACTTGGGTACGCACCAGATGCCTTTGATGGAAGCATCCCGCTGGACCAGGTCTTCGATCATGTCCATATCGGGGCCATCATTGTGCATGGGGATGGGGATTAGCTGGAAACCGAAATGCTCCGTCATGGCAAAATGGCGGTCATAACCCGGCACGGGGCAAAGGAACTTGCGGTCCTTGACCTGCACCCACGGCTCTGCGCCCAGCAGGCCGTCCAGCATGGCGTGGCTGAGAATATCGAACATCATGGTCAGGCTGCTGTTGCCGCCCACCATGACCTGCTCCGGCCGCGCGCCGATCATACCGGCCAGCAGGGCTTTTGCTTCGGGAATGCCGTCCAGCCCGCCGTAATTGCGGCAGTCGGTGCCATCCTCACTGTCCAGCACGCTGCGGGAGTTTAGTTCACCCAGCATGCGCTGCGAAAGTGCCAGCTGCTCCGGCGCAGGCTTTCCGCGGGAAAGATCCAGCTGCAGGCCCTGCTGTTCGTACTCATGGTAGCGCTGGCACAGACGGTGGTATTCCCGCTGCATTTCTTTTTTTGTCATATCCTGATACTGCATGGTGCCATCCTTCCTGGACAATACCGGCAGGGCCGCTTGCTTACCTGGTGTAGCTGAAAACGAAGAAAATGACGAAGATTTCGCAAATGTGCGATGGATTCCGCGTTTGTAGAAATATTCTAAATTTTCGACGTTTCAGGTACACCCTGGGGGGAGTATGCACGAACCCTGCCGGTATGCCTTGTTTTCTGGAACGGTTTGTATTATACTGTCGGAAAGTACATTTGTAAAATATATGTTTCGCATGCAAAATATTTGTATTTGATATGGCAAAACGCAGGAAAAGAGGAAAAACTGTGAATGTAAACTATGAATATTACCGCTTATTTTACTATGTCTGCAAATATCACAGTATAACCCGCGCGGCCAATGTGCTGCGCATGAGCCAGCCCAATGTGACCCGCGCCCTGAACCGGCTGGAGGAACAGCTGGGCTGCAAGCTGCTGGTGCGCAGCACCCGCGGCGTGACGATGACGCCGGAGGGCGAGGTGCTGTTTGCCCACGTGGAAATCGCCCAGGAGCAACTGCAGGCGGGGGAAAGCGAGCTGGCGGGCATTACCGCGCTGGAAAGCGGCGCGCTGACCATTAGCGCCAGCGAGACCGCTTTGAATGTGTTTTTGCTGGATAAGCTGCGGGAATTCCACCGGCGTTACCCCGGCGTGCGGCTGCGCATTGCCAACCATTCCACCCCGCAGGCCATCCGTGCGCTGGGGCGCGGGCTGGTGGATCTTTGTGTGATCACCACCCCGGCCCGGTTGGAATCCACGATGCGCCGTACCATGCGCCTGACCGATACCCGCAGGGACTTTGAATTTTTGCAGGGCCGCCGCTGGGCGCTGAAAGAACTGCAGCAATACCCTCTGATCTGCCTGGGCAGCGAGACGATGACCTATGCGTTCTATAACCAGTTTTACTTAAGCAACAATCTTGTTTTGCAGCCGGATACTGAGGCCGCTACCACCGACCAGGTGGTGCCGCTGGTCAAAAGCGGGCTGGGGCTGGGGTATGTGCCGCAGAATTTTGCCAAGGACGCCCTGGCCGCGGGGGATGTGTTTACCATCCAGTTGAAAGAGGAAATCCCCGCCCGTCATGTTGTGCTGGTGCAGGATGGCGGCCGTGTTCCCAACGCAGCTGCGCGCGAATTTGCCCGGATGCTGAACAGCAGCGTTACGCAGCAGAATGCACCATAAGCGGACAAAATTGTGCACCGGCACCAGAAAATTAAAAATATCTGCGTCTGTTTTTGTGAAAGGTGATTGACAACTGCCGTGCGGAACCGTATGATAAAAGTGGAACTTTGCCCGGTGCAGCGGGAACCATACGGTGCGCCGGATTCCGCGCAGAGGGACAGAAAATAATAGGAGGGATTGTTTTGAAACAATGGCTGAAAGACGCAGTTTTTTACGAAATTTACCCCCAAAGCTTTTATGATACCAACGGGGATGGCATCGGCGATCTGAAGGGGATTATCGAAAAGCTGGATTACATCAAAGAGCTGGGGTGCAACGCCCTTTGGATCAACCCCTGCTTTGATTCCCCGTTCAAGGACGCCGGGTATGATGTGCGCGATTATAAGCTGATTGCCCCCCGCTATGGCACCAACGCGGATGCCAAAGCGCTGTTTGAAGCAGCTCATGCCAAGGGCATCCATGTGCTGCTGGACCTGGTGCCCGGCCATACCAGCGAGGAACACGCATGGTTTAAGGAGAGCAGCAAGCCGGAAAAGAATGAGTATTCCGACCGCTATATCTGGACGGACTCCTGCTTTAGCGCCGGTGACGGTATGCCGTTCATTGGCGGCGAGACCGACCGCAACGGTACTTATATTTTGAACTTCTTCAAGTGCCAGCCTGCTTTGAACTATGGTTACGGCAAGTGCCGCGAAAAGTGGCAAATGCCCACCGACGCCCCCGGCCCGCGCGCAACGGTGGAAGCCGTGAAGGATGTGATGCGCTTTTGGCTGGATATGGGCTGCGATGGTTTCCGTGTGGATATGGCATCCAGCCTGGTCAAGAATGATACCCACCACAAAAAGTATACCTGTGCCATCTGGCGCGATATTGCCGCTATGCTGGACAAGGAATACCCCGAAGCCGCTCTGGTGAGTGAATGGAACCAGCCGCGCCAGTCCCTGAAAAACGGCTTTGATATGGACTTTATGCTGGAATGGCAGGGCAATGGCTACAGCTGGCTGATGCGCAATTATGATGGCGCAACAGATTCTGACCCGCATAACATCGGCAAGGCGTATTTCTGTGCGGATTCCGGCACGGGTATTGACAAGTTCCTGGATGACTGGCTGCCCAGCTACAAGGCGACCCGCAAGGACGGCCTGTATTGCTTGATTACCTGCAACCATGATACCATCCGCCCCTCCGCCGGTTTGACCCCGGATGAGCTGAAAATTGCTTACGCCATGCTGTTTACCCTGCCCGGCGCACCGTTTGTGTATTATGGCGATGAGATCGGCATGCGCTATCTGCCGCTGCCCACCAAGGAGGGCGGCTATTTCCGCACCGGTTCCCGCACTCCCATGCAGTGGGATAACAGCGCCAACAAGGGATTTTCTACCGCCGCAGCCGACAAGCTGTACCTGCCGGTGGACGATGCCGCGGACGCCCCCACCGTGGCTGCCCAGCAGGCAGACCCTGACAGCCTGTGGCATACCGTGCAGGGAGTGCTGAACTTCCGCCACAGCCACCGGGATCTGGATTCCGATGCGCCGTTCCATGTGCGGTTTGCCCCCAAGGCAAAGGGCAGCTACCGCCCGTTTGCCTGGGAGCGCGGCAAGCTGATCTGCGCGGTGAACCCCGCCCGCGAGGAAGCAGAACTGCCCCTGAAGCTGGAAGACGGTACCCGCGTGCTGCATGTGATCGGCAAAGCCGAAGTGAAGGGCGATGAGCTGGTGCTGGGTGCACAGAGCTTTGCAATTTTGGGGTAAGCAGAATAGATTGCAAACGCAAATGTTAAATAGAATCATATAAAGCAGCGCCCCGGCGGGACAAGATATCCCGCCGGGGCAGTGTTTTTTATGGAAGAATGATGATACGCTTCAGATCACATTGTATTCTTTCAGCAGTTTTTCAATCTCGGTGCCCGCCAGCTTCTTCAAAGCTTCTTTCAGGGCCAGTTTCTGCACAACGTTCATCTCCATATCGGTGACCTTTTTGCCGTCGCGCAGTTTTACGGTGGCATCCAGCAGGTCGCGGATATCATATACGCTGCCCCAGACCTCCGGTACGCCGCGGTCAACGTTCAGCAGGGTGTAAACCGCTTCCATGCCGGTGCGGATGGAATACTCGGTGGTAAAGATGGTATCGCGCTTGGTCTCGGCTGGCCGATGAAAGCGAAATTCACAGCGCCTTCGGGCACAACATCCGGGCGGTCGCCAGCAGCGCGCGGCATAAAGAAAGCGTCGATATACGGCATCATGCAGGGCACGGTGTTGGCACTGTTGGCAGCCAGATCCTCGATCTGGTCAACTGGTACACCAATGTGGTACAGCCATTCCTGGCAGATCTCCTCGCCGGTGCATTCGCGCATGGGCTTCTTGACGTAATCGCCGGGCTTATCACTGAACAGACTGTACACCCAAACGCAGAGCTGGTCCTTGGGCTGGTCGCGGAACTGCTGCTGGCGGTTCAGGGTCCAGCTGAGCAGCCAGCTGGAATCCTTGACGGAGACAATGCCGCCGGTGACGACCTTGCCGGTGAAGGGATCGCGCTTGCAGATCTTTTTGATATAGGGCACAATGCGCTGGTCCAGCGTGGTGATGGTGGCGCTCATCCAGTTGCTCAGCTCCGGGTCATAGCAGAACTTGTCCGGGTGGCCGAAGCTGGGGTCCTGGGCGGCGATCTTGCGCCACAGATCCCAGCCGCCGCCTTCCTTCAGATCAAAGTTGAGGGGGGCAACGGTGGTCTGGCTGCCAATGGTGGAGTTTTCGACACAGCCGCCGTTGGTGATGAACACCAGGTCGTTCTCGGTCAGGTCAATGCACTCTTCGTGGCCGTCGCGCAGAGTATCAATGCGGGTGGCCTGTTTTTTGCCGTTGGCGCAGTCAAAGGCAACGTTGGTCACCTTGACGCCATAATGGAACTGCACGCCATAGCTTTCCAGGTACTTGACCATGGGCAGGATCATGGATTCATACTGGTTGTAGCGGGTAAAGCGCAGGGCGGTGAAATCGGGCAGACCGCCGATGTGGTGGATATAGCGCTTGAGGTAGAGCTTCATCTCCAGCGCGCTGTGCCAGTTCTCAAAGGCGAACATGGTGCGCCAGTACATCCAGAAGTTGGAGGAGAACACCTCATCGTCAAAGATATCGGTGATCTTTTTATCCTGCAGCTGCTCGTCCGGGGTGAAAAAGAGCTTCATGATCTCCATGGCACCCTGATCGGAGATGGCGAACTTGCCGTCGGTGTGGGCATCCTGGCCGCGGTTGACGGTGGCACGGCAGAGGGACTTGTTGGGGTCCTCCTTGTTCAGCCAGTAATACTCGTCCAGCACGCTGGCACCCTCGGTCTCCAGAGACGGGATGGAGCGGAGCAGATCCCACATGACTTCGAAATGGTTGTCCATCTCACGGCCGCCGCGCATGACATAACCGATATCGTACTTGTAGCCGTCGCAGGCACCGCCGGGCAGCGGGTCCTTCTCAAACACATGGATGTGGTCGCCCTGCATCTGGCCGTCACGGACCAGGTAGCAGGCGGCAGTCAGGGCCGCCAGACCGGAGCCGATGAGGTAAGCAGATTTATTGTCAACGCCCTCAGGCTTTTTGGGGTGTGCAAATGCTTCGTAGTTGCCACTGGAATAATACATACTGGGAACCTCCTGTAGATCATATTGGGAAGACTGCGTTCATGGTTCTGTGTCGTCTTCCCTTTCGTTGTGCTTAGTATACCCCAGTGGTTTTTTCAGAACAACAAACAAATCCTGAACAGTGTATAAAATTTATACAAAACACAACCATTGTCGGAAATATGACGAAACTGTGTATAACCCCCCAGTCACCTGCGGTGACAGCCCCCGCTAATAGGGGGGCCTTTGGCATTGCATAAAGCTTTGCAAGTTCCCCTTTCCGCACAGACTGCACCATTATGCCAAGGGCTCCCCTACCAGGGGAGCTGGCGCAAAGCGCCTGAGGGGGTTAGTCCAACAAAAAAAGCGCTCACCCTCCAGGGAAGGTGAACGCTTGCGTTTCTTTATCAGTTATTTTGTTTCAGGTGCCACCTCAAAATCGACCTTGCCAAGGTTGATATCGGCGCGGACGATGGTGATCATCATGCTGTCGCCCAGGCTCCAGGTCTTGCCGGAGGCGGGGTCAGAAAGGCGGATGCCCTCGGTGAGGGTGGTGCCGGTGGCGGTCAGGCTGGAAGCGGGCACAAAGCCCTCCACGCCGTTCTCCAGCTCCACGAAGATGCCGCGCTGGGTCACGCCGGAGATGATGCCCTCGTAGCACTCACCCAGATGGCGGCGGGCGTACTCGGCCTTGTAGTAATCCTCGGCCTTGCGCTCGATCTGAACGGCCAGCACTTCCCGCTCACTGGACTGCTTGGAGGCCTTCTCCGCGAAATCGGTGTAGCGGACGATCATGGTCTCCTTGTCGGTGCCGCTGAGCAGGTCGGTCATCATGCGGTGGATGGCCAGATCCGGGTAGCGGCGGATGGGGCTGGTGAAGTGGGCGTAATCCTTGAGCACCAGACCATAGTGGCCCTTGGGCTTTTCCTCATAGCAGGCCTTGGACATGCAGCGGAGCATTCCGGTGTTGACGATCTGCTCAAACGGGGTGCCGCGCACACCTTCCAGAATGGCGCTCAGCTCCTTGGGGGTGGGCACTTCCTTGGCAAAGTGGTCGTTGATGCCGCAGGCCTGCAGCAGGCTGTGCAGGCGCTCCAGCTTCTCGCCGTTGGGCTCCTCGTGGACACGGTAGACAAAGGGGATCTGTTTGACCCGGGCAAAGTGGGCGGCGCACTGGTTGGCCAGCAGCATGAACTCCTCGATCATGGCCTCGCTCTCGCCGGAGGTGCGCTTTTTCACATCGATGCAGTGGCCGTTCTCATCCAGGATGAGCTTGACTTCCCCGCTCTCGAAATCGATGCAGCCGCGCTCCTTGCGCAGGCGGGCGCGGTGGGCGTACAGTTCCTTCATGGCGGGCAGCTGATCCAGCACCTCGGCATACTTGGCCTGGGTCTCGGCATCGGCAGTGCCGGCCAGCAGGGCGTTGATCTCAGAATACACGCCCTTGACCCGGCTGCAGATGATGGACTTGACGAACTTGTAGTCGGTCAGATTGCCGTCCTGATCCAGACGCATCAGGCAGGAGAACGCCAGGCGCAGCTCCTTCTCGTTCAGGGAGCAGATGCCGTTGGAAAGGCTCTTGGGCAGCATGGGCACGACCTGATCCGCATAATAGACCGAAGTGGCGCGGTTGAAGGCCTCCTCGTTCAGCTCACTGCCGGGCTTGACGTAGTGGGAGACATCGGCAATGTGAACGCCCAGCTCATAGCCGCCCCCGGAGAGCCGGGTCAGGCTGACGGCATCGTCGATATCCTTGGTCTCGGCGCTGTCGATGGTGAAGATGGGCAGAGCGCGCAGATCCATGCGGCCCTTGCAGTCCTCCTCAGACACGGTCATGTCCTCGAACTTCTTGGCCTCGTCCCGCACCTTCTCGGGGAAGCGGGTGTGGATGTCCTTGGCATAGAGCAGGGCCTTGGCGCAGCGCTTGGCTTCCTCGCAGCTGCCAAAGCGCATGGAAACGCCCACGCGGTGGTCCTCCTGCCGGGTCCCGCGCTGCAGGATCTCCACAGCCACCTTGTCGCCGTCCTTCGCGCCGCCCTCGCAGTCGCGCTGGATGGTCATGGAGATGGCCGGGCAGTCATCGGGCACGAACTTCAGGCGGCCCTCGATGCGGCGGGCAGTGCCCACCATGTCGTTCTTCTGCTCGAGCACGGCAAGGATCTCGCCCTCATCGCTGCCCTCCACCCGGGGGTGGGCAAACTTTTCCACCAGAACGGAATCGCCGGGCATGGCACCGCGGGTGAAGCGGCCCGGGATGAAGATATCGCCGGATTCATCCTCCAGCATCACAAAGGCAAAGTTCTTGCCCAGCTTGACCACCTTGCAGGGCAGGGCCTTTTCGGCACGGCCGGAGCGGGCAGTGAAGAACACGCCGGACTTCTGGCAGACCACAGCGTCGTGCACCAGCTCGTCCAGAGCCTCCATCACCTTGCGGTCCGCGGCACGGTCGCCGCCGAACTTTGCCTTGAGGTCCTTGACCATGCAGGGCTGGTTCTGGATGGCATGTTCAATTTTATCGCGTAATGACATATTTTTCTCCTTAACACTTTTCCGGCATTCTCCAATGGAACCCGGACAACTTCTTTCCCACGAGAGGTTTAGACAGAAAAACAGCCCCGCCTTACACGGGGCTGTACACGAGTGCTCAGGCCAGACGGCTGGCGAACACACAGGCCAGGATAGCCACCACAAAGAACACGATGCCTGCAATGCGGGTCACCTTGGCCAGCATCTGATCCGCAGGGGTCAGGCGTGCATTGTTGGCACCGCCCACACCACCGTTGATGGCACCGGCCAGACCCTGACCGTGGGTGTGCTGCATCAGGGTGAGGAGGATGATGACGGCCGAGACGACCAGCAGGATGGCACCGCCGACGATTTCAATGACAGACATGGATGGAACGCTCCTTTTATCTTTAGTTTCATAGAGACTGCATACAAATACAATTGTATGATAGCACAAAAGGCCGGGAAATGCAAGAAAAACCGTGGGCTACGGGGCCAGAATTTCCAGCCCTGCCGCCACCCGGGCAAAGATGGCCGCGCTGGAAAAGGCAGGCTCGGCCTGCGTGTCCTGCAGCACCACGATGGTATAGCGGGGCTGCTCTGCCGGGACAAAACCCGCAAACCAGTAATTTTTCAGCTCTGTACCGCCGGAAAACTGACCGGTCTGGGCCGTGCCGGTCTTGCCTGCCGCGGTCTGGCCGGGCAGGGCGGCCTCATGGCCGGTGCCCCCGGCCACCACACCCGCCAGCAGATTCTGCAGGGTGGCGGCGGTGCGCTTTGTAAGCACCCGCCTGCTCCGGACATGGGAAAGCGCCGTGAGGGGTGTGCCGGTGGTCTCGTCCAGAGTGGTCTCCAGCAGCAGCGGGGTGCGGCAGATCCCCCCGCAGGCAATGGTGTTCATCATGGCGGCGACCTGGAGGGGGGATGCCAGCAGCTCCCCCTGCCCAAAGCAGAAATTGGCGTAGGCCCCGCTGGACGCAAGGGCCTCCCGCTCCGGCAGGACCCCCGCCGCCGTGTGCAGGGCATCAGTGAGCGGGATCGCCTGCCCGAAGCCCAGCTTCTCTGCCATGGCGCGGACAGCATCGGCCCCCAGCGCCTGCCCCAGCCGGATGAAGTAGCCGTTGCAGCTCTTTTCCAGCGCGCCGGCCAGATCCACCTCACCATGGGGAATGCCGCCCGCACAGCGGAAGATCCGGCCATCCACCGCGCACCAGCCGGGGCAGGTGTAGACAAAGCCGCTCTCCCCTGCCTCCAGCGCCGCTGCCGCCACCACCGGCTTGAACACCGAGCCAACGGCATAGCACTGGAACGCCCGTTCCAGCAGGGGGCTGTCCGGGGCGTTCAGGCTGGCCGAAATGTTTTCCGGATCATAGCCGGGGCGGCTGACGCAGGCCCGCACCTTGGCGTTGGCGGTGTCCAGCACCAGGATGCAGCCGCTCTGCATCATCTCGTTGGCCACGGCTTCGGCGGTCTGCTGGATCTCCCGGGAAAGGGTCAGCTGCACCCCCACGGCCCCGCTGTCGGCGGGGGTGAGGACGGGCTCGGCCCGCAGCTTTCCCTGGGCGTTGACGGTGCAGAGCAGGGTATCCCCCGCCCCGCTGCCGGTGAGCAGTTCGTCAAAGGCGGCTTCCAGACCGGCAGCACCATGGCCCTCGCCATCGAGATACCCCAGCAGCTGCACTGCCAGCGGGGCGGCAGAGCTTCGCCGCGCCGCTGGCCAGCAGGAAACGCCCAGCGCGGAAACATCCCGGTCCACCTCCAGCAAGAACGGGGACGCGGCGTTCCGCTTCTGGTAGAGCGCCGCCTGCCCGGCGGCATCGGTGTAGGCGAACAGGCGGGCATAGCTGCCCTCCCCGGGCACGCAGAGGGCCATCCAGCGGGTGGTCTGCCCCGTGAGGAGCTGCCCCCTGTGATCATAAAAATTGCCCCGCCGGGCGGGCAGGTGGAGGGTGACCACGCTCTGCGCCGCCGCCCGGGCCCCATAGGCCGTGTCGGAGCAGAGCCAGTACAGGCGGCAGACCACCGCCGCAAAGCAGAACAGCAAGGCCCCATACAGGGCCAGCACCCGTTTGCCGGACATGAAAACGCCCCCTCTCCCGCTTAGGATGGGCAGGAAAGGGGGCATTGATGCGTTCAGGAGCAGATTTTTCGGACGAGCTCAGCGGCGCGGGCGGCATCCTCGGTCGTGGCGGTGCCGTTGTAGCGGGCTTTGAGGTAGATCTGGCGCAGCTCGGCCTCGGCGGCAAAGTCCATACCGAAAGCGCGGCCGGTCAGGTCAAGGCTGGTATCGCCCCGCAGGATGGTCACACCGTGGCGCTGGCAGTGGTCCAGATAGATGGCATACTCCCGCCGCACCTTGTCCACCGGGCTGAGGAAGAGCCCGGGCCAGCGGCGGGCACGCCTGTGGGTGCTATGCCGCACAGTGGTGTCCGTGCAGGCAGTGTCCGTGTGCCGGAACTTCTGGCGCAGGAAATGCCGCACCACCAGCACCGCACAGAGGACCGCCAGCAGGATACCGAGCACAGTCAGCATCGACATCCCGTTGATGAGCGGTTCTGCGTCCTCGGCGGCCCTTTGGGCGTTGGCGATGACCTCATCGGTAGAAACGATCTCGGTGCGCTCCAACGGTTTGGGCGGAAAGAGGGTGAAGAGCCAGTGGATGAACTGCAGGATGCCGTGGAACAGCCAAGTCACACCCTGCACCACAATGTTGTTCAAAAACAGCTGCAGCACCGGCACGATCCCGCCAAAGTAAACGGCAGACGCAGCCGCCTTTGCACCGGCAACCACAACACTGCGGCTGAGCAGGAACGGCCCTGCGCACACCGCCGCCAGCACGCCGCCGGAAAGCAGCAGATAGCCCGGCCGGGTGGAGATCTCCTGGTCCTGCCGGGTGGTGCGGTTGAACCCCACCAGAAGCACCGCTGCCGCCGTCGCAAAGGGCAGGGCCGCCGAAAGCACCGCGTTGGCGTTCCACAGCAGCATTGCTACTGCAAAGAAGGGCCACACCCGGCAGAGCCAGCGCAGGCGCTCGGCCTGCCGCACCGGCGAAAGGGCAAAATCGCCGGTGTAGGCCAGCAGCACCGGGTAAACTGCCGCCGGGAAGTAGCAGAGCTTGTCCGCCCCTGTAGGCAGGAAGAGCAGCGCCGCCGCGCTCAGGGCCGCAAGAGTGGTGCGGAGGGGACGGCTGCCCTCAAAGCAGGAGGCCAGACCAAAGCAGAGGGCAGGCCAGACCAGCACCAGCGGCATGGGTGTCCCGCCGAAGCTGGCGGCAAAAAAGCCCGCAAAGGCATAGTAAAAGCTCAGATCACCTGCTAGGCGCAGGGTATGTAAGAACATCATGCGCCCGCCTCCCCTGTCTGGGCCGTCTCTATGGCCATTTCCGGAGTGAGCACCAGCAGCGGAATGCCAGGCAGGGGCCGCACGGCAGCACGCACAGCTTCTTCCGGCTCCGTTGTCACCACGATGCAGCCGACCTGCTCCTGCGGGTGGTAGTATTCGGCGCAGAACCGCGCGCAGGAAAGGGCGGCCTGCCCGGTGGCGCGGCCCAGAATTTCCAACACCCTGCGGTAGTGTTCGGGGCCGTAGCCCTGCGGGGTTTCCAGCGGCTTTCTCCACTCCTCACCGGAGAGAGCCGCATTGAGCAGCAGGTCAAAGGCAGCGTTTGCCGCAAAGCGGTAGGACACCGCCTTTTCTTCCAGCCTCCGGCAGATTGTGCGGGCCATGGAGTAGCAGAGCTCCGTCGGTTCCGGGTGGTCGTAATCCTTGGTATCCGCATGGACTAGCACCACTGCCCGGGGCTCAGTGGTGTAATCCCACTTTTTGACCATAAGCCCCTGCCCCCGGACGCTCTGCTTCCAGGCGATGGAGCGCATGGGGTCACCGCTGGTGTAGGGGCGGTAACCCGCCGTGAGAATAGGATCCTCGTAGAGATAGCGGTTCACCGAAAGCTCGCCCAGAAAACCGCCCAGCATCTCTTCCAGTTCCGGCAGAGCGCACTCCCTGGGCGGAACAATGAGCTCGTGGAAGCCCCGCTCGGTGCGGGACTGTTCCACAAGACCCAGAAAATCGCCGCCGATGACCTGCATCGGTTCCAGCACATAGCGGCCCCGGCGTTCCAGCCTGAGGGCGGTGGAGAAATCCGCCTCCTGCCCCGGGCGCAGCCAGGTGGTGAACCGCACCGTGTGACCCCAACCTGTCTGATCCTGCGCAATGTGGTGCTCCGCGCAGGGAAGAAACTCCTTGTTCAGGTGGAGCTTTGCCGCCAGGAACATCTTCCAACGGGGGCCGCTGTTCCGGACAACAAGGTGGATCACGGCGGGCTCCCCGGCTTCCACAAGATGATCCTCCACTTCCAGCCGCCCCTGCACATCGTCAAGGCTGTGGACTGTGCTGTAACGCTCCAGCCCAAGGGCTGTGGCCACCAATAGCAGCGCGAAGATGACGGCGCTCATTCCGCACTCTCCAGCGGCACAGTGATCTCGGCCAACAGCTTGCGCATCCGCAGAGCGGCGGCTTCGGCGTTCATGCTGCTGCCCAGAGAAATGCGGTGAGAAAGCACCGCCGGGGCCAGCCCTTTGATGTCCTCGGGGATGACGTATTCCCTGCCCTGCAAGGAGGCATACGCCTGCGCAGCCTGATAGAGCGCCAGCGCACCGCGGGTAGATACGCCGCTGACAAAGCCGCTCTGTGTACGGGTGGCTTCCACGATGTCCATAAGGTAGTGCTTGACCTCCTCGGAGACCTTGACCTCCCGGTAAGCCGTGCGGACGTATGCGGTCTCCTCGGGAGTGACGACGACCTGCAGCTCGTTCAGCACGGTCTGGGCCGAGGGGCGGGAGAGCACCTCCAGCTCCTGCTCCCGGGTCATATAGCCCAGCGACAGCCGCATGAAAAAACGGTCCATTTGGGCATCTGGCAACGGGAAGGTGCCAAAGGATTCCAGCGGATTCTGGGTGGCCAGCACCATAAAGGGCTCAGCCACGCGGCTGGTCACGCCGTCCACGGTAATCTGCCTTTCCTCCATGGCTTCCAGCAGGGCCGACTGGGTACGGGGCGTGGCACGGTTGATCTCATCCGCCAGCACAAAGTTGGTGAAGAGCGGGCCGGGCCGGAACTCGAACTCACCGGACTTCTGATTGTAGAAATTGATGCCGGTCAGATCGGAGGGCAGCAGGTCGGGCGTGAACTGCACCCGTTTGAAGCCCCCGCCCACCGTGCGCGCAAATGCACGCAGGAGCATGGTTTTGCCGGTGCCGGGCTTATCCTCCAGCAATACATGGCCTCCGCAGAGGAAGCTGACCAGAATTTTCTCGGTAGCATCCTCCTTGCCCACAATGACGCGGGCACAGTTGGACACAACTTTTTCGCGGTAGGCGGTAAAAGCGGCAGTGTTCATTGGTGTTTCCTTTCCCAAAAACAATTTTTCTAAGTGTACTCTTGTTTGGAAAGGGTGTCAACAAAAAAGAAGGCAGAACCTCCTGGATGGGAAGTTCTGCCTTCTGCGGCGTATTGAATTGGTACGGGAAGCCGGTGCGGCTTAGTACATGCCGCCCATGCCGCCCATGTCACCACCGGCTGCGGGAGCAGCGGGGGGTTCGGGCAGGTCAGCGACCAGGCTCTCGGTGGTCAGCACCATCTCAGCGACGGATGCTGCGTTCTCCAGAGCGGAGCGGGTGACCTTGGTCG
>OGKZ01001541.1_pt1 | contig 15157 bp, 10 predicted proteins | sample 1572571 | NCBI WGS metagenome assembly OGKZ01 (sample SAMEA2581906, study PRJEB24529) | metagenome | biome: Human gut stool | place: China | collected 2011 | reverse complement strand
CGGCGGGTATTATGGTATATCTGGTGCAGAAGTGGCTGCCGGAAAGCGTCCGTCAGCATATCGAGCTGGACGAGGACCTGCTGACACAGACCGCCTGCTTTCTGGGGTGGGTTCACGACCTGGGGAAGATATCCGCGGCTTTCCAGGGGCCAATGATGGCGCATTTGCCGGAGCCCAGACAGTGCCTGGAAAAATACACAACGCTCAGTTACCGGGAACAGAACCGCAAGTATTCACGTCACGCGTTGGCGAGTGAGGCCATCTTGCGGTGGCTGAAATGCCCCAACGGGCTTGCATCGGTAGCAGGAGCGCACCATGGCAAGCCACAAACCGGGAAGGACGTACTTGACCAGCTGGGCGATGAGGAAGAAGAAGGCAGCTGGGAATCCAACTACTGGCCCGAGGGCGAGCAGAAATTCTGGGAGAGCTGCTGGCGGGAACTGTTTGACTACGCCTTGCAGGAAAGCGGCTTTTCCAGCGTGGACGAGCTGCCGCAGTTGACCATCCCGGCTGAGATCCTGCTGACCGGCCTGCTCATCATGGCGGACTGGATCGCCAGCAATACCCGATACTTTCCGCTCATCCCTGTGGAAGAGGTGGGCAGCGATACCCTGTATCCCGCCCGTGTCGATCGAGCGTGGGAAGCGCTGGACCTGACCTCTCCGTGGGAGGTGCAGTCGGATGTGACGGAACCGGGGGCGTTTGCGGAACGGTTCGGCTTTCCGCCCAACGAAGTCCAGCGGGCCATGCTGGAAGCTGTCAGCCAGGCCCAGGAACCGGGGGTGTTCATTCTGGAAGCACAGATGGGCGTGGGCAAGACGGAAGCCGCGCTGGGTGCGGCAGAGATTTTAGCCAAGCACGGTGGTGAGGGCGGCATCTTCTTTGGTCTGCCCACCCAGGCCACCGCCAACGGTATCTTTGGGCGGCTGCTGGCATGGGCCGAAAAGCAGCCGGATGGGTTGGAGCACTCCATCAAGCTGGCCCACGGCATGGCCGAACTGAACGAGGCCTACCTCCGATTGCAGCAGGACACGGTGCGGGTGGAGGAGGATCTGGAAGCAGACCCCGATGCTGACCCGGAGAGCCGGGTGATGGTGCATCAGTGGTTCCGGGGCAATAAGCAGGGGCTGTTGGCTGATTTTGTCATCGGCACGGTGGATCAGCTGTTACTGGCGGCGTTACAGCAAAAACATGTGATGCTGCGCCACCTTGGCCTTGCGGGCAAGGTGGTGGTCATTGACGAGTGCCACGCCTACGATGCCTATATGAACTGTTATCTTGACCGGGCGCTGACCTGGCTGGGCCGGTACAAAGTACCGGTGATCCTGCTTTCCGCTACCCTGCCCGCCAAGCGCCGGGTCGAGCTGGTCAGGGCCTACCTGAATGGAAGAACCGCTCCGGACGGCCCGTGGCAGACCTGCCGGGGCTATCCGCTGCTGACCTGGACGGACGGCAAACAGGTGGAGCAGATGACCATCCCGCTGGAAACCGAATCACGCAGAGTGGAGGCATTCCCGCTGACCGAGGAACAGCTGACCGACACTCTGCGCAGTGCCTTGCGGGAGGGCGGCTGCGCGGGCGTGATCGTCAATACCGTGAAAAAGGCGCAGGCCATTGCGGCCCGTCTGCGGGCAGAACTGCCGGAGTTTGAGGTGGTGGTATTCCACGCTCAGTTCCTTATGCCCGACCGTGCCGCCAAAGAAGAGGCGCTGATGAAGCGCATCGGCAAGCACTCCACCCCGGAACAGCGGGATAAGCTCATTGTGGTGGGCACGCAGGTGCTCGAGCAATCCCTTGATATCGATCTGGATCTTCTGGTCACAGAGCTCTGCCCCATGGACCTGCTCTTACAGCGTATCGGACGGCTGCACCGCCACGAGAACCGCACCCGTCCCCGGCCGGTGGCGCAGGCCCGCTGTGCCGTGCTGGACACTGGGACGGAGGAGTTCGACGAGGGCAGCAAGGCGGTTTACGGGGAATGGCTGCTCTGGCGCACCCGCAAGTTCCTGCCCACCGCCATCACCCTGCCCCATGATATCGCCCCGCTGGTGCAGGATGTCTATGGCTGGGAGCCCGACCCGCTGCCCGCCAGCCCGCAGAGCACTGCGGCCCGGGCGGAGTACGAAAAGGCCCAACAAATCAAAATGGGCAAGGCGAAGACTTTTACCATCCTGCCGCCAGAAGAGCACAGAAAGCGCCCTTCCCTGAATACGCTGGATAATTGGATGGATGATGTGGGTGCGGTCAGTGACAACGGTGCCCGCGCGGCGGTGCGTGACGGAGACCCTTCCGTTGACGTGCTGGTCCTGATGCGGGATGCGGCGGGAAATGTCCGCTTCCTGCCCGATGAAACGGGGCAGCCCGGTGCCTGCGTGCCCACGGACGAGCCGCCTCAGCCGGAGCTGGCGCTTCAAATTGCACGGCAGAAGCTGCGCCTGCCCGGATATTTCAGCAAACGGTGGTCGGTGGAACAGACCATCGATGCACTGGAAGCCCGGAACCGGGAAGTGTTTGGGCTGTGGCAGCAGTCACCGCTGCTGCGGGGAGAACTGATCTTACTGCTGGATGACCACCTGACCGCACAGCTTGCCGGGCAGGTGCTGCAATACGACCGTGAAAACGGTCTGACCTACCGGAAGGAGGAAGAGAATGAAGCAAATTGAGTATAATTTGCTGGAGGAACGCTGGGTGCGGGTGCGCGGGCAGGACTATACCGTGCAGGAAGTTTCTCTGCCGGATGCCCTGCTGCACGCCCACGAATACCGCGACCTGGCCGGAGAACTGCCCACGCAGGATGCTGCCATGCTGCGGCTGCTGCTGGCGGTTCTGCACACGGTGTTTTCCCGGGTGGATGAAAACGGTACGCCGGCCCCCTTTGAGGAAACGGACGATGCCCTGATCCGCTGGGAGGAGCTGTACCGGCTGGGGCATTTTCCGGAAGCGCCCATCCGGGCCTATCTGGAGCAGTGGCGGGACCGCTTCTGGCTTTTCCACCCGGAACGCCCCTTCTGGCAGGTGCCGGAAGCGAAGATCGGCACAGAATACACCGCTTCCAAGCTGAACGGGGAGCTTTCCGAGAGCAGCAACAAGCTGCGGTTATTCTCGTCCTATGCGGGTGAGGGCAAGGAGGGCCTGACTTATGCACAGGCAGCGCGGTGGCTGCTGAGTGTGAATGGCTACGATGACACCTCTGCAAAGCCCAAGGGCAAGGGTCTGCCCTCGGTGGGCGCTGGCTGGCTGGGAAAGCTGGGGTACATTCAGGCGCAAGGCAGCAACCTGTTCGAGACTTTGATGCTGAACCTCACTCTGCTCAAGGATGGCGTAGAACTGTGGGGGGAAAATCAGCCCTGCTGGGAGCTGGACGAGCCCCGCAGTGCAGAGCGCACAGAGATCGCCCTGCCGGACAATCCTGCGCAGCTGCTGACCCTGCAATCCCGGCGGCTCCTGCTCGACCGAGAGGGGGAAATCGTGACCGGATTTTCTCTGCTGGGCGGCGATTTCTTCCCCCGGGAGAACGCATTTGCAGAACAAATGACCGTCTGGCGTGACCCGGATGCCAAAAAGAGCAAAAAGACCGGGCAGGTCACCTTTGTGCCCAGCCGTCACGACCCGGCAAAGCAGTTCTGGCGGGAGTTTCCGTCCGTGTTCTGCGAGGAAGGGGAGAGTGTCCGCAAGCCTGGCGTTGTCCGCTGGGTGGAAATGCTTCAAAATGACCCGGACTGTCCGCTGGAACGCAAGCGGCTGATCCGCTTTGCCATCAGCGGCATGAAGTACGGAGATAAGGATTTTTTTGTAAACGATTCCTTCAGCGACAGCCTGACCTTTCAGGCCGCGCTGCTGGGAGAACTGGGACGGCGCTGGACAGTGCCCATCCGGGATGAGATCGGGCGCTGCGAGCAGGCCGCGCAATCTGTCGGCCGCCTTGCCTGGGAGCTCTCCCTTGCGGCGGGAGATAAGAACGATACGACCGCGGAATCCGCCCGCACCCAGTTCTACTTTACCATCGACCAGCCGTTCCGGCTTTGGCTGCAGAGCATTGACCCCGAAACGGACAAGCTGGACGAAAAAGCCGATGAATGGCAGGAAAAAGCCCGCAAACTGGCCGCAGAGCTGGGCCGCCAGATGGTGGAGCGGGCCGGAAATGCCGCCTTTGTGGGCCATAGGGTCGAGGTGAAAACAGGCGGTAAAAAGGACGAAAAGAAAACCGTTCTGTATACGGCCCCCAAGGCCTACAACAGCTTCCTGTACAATCTGCGGAAGCTCTACCCGAAGAAAGAAGGAGGAACAGCATGATAACGGATGCGATCCATGATTATGTGGCCGGACAGCTGAGCAGGCTGTGGAGCCTGCCCAAACCCCAGCGGCGTGCCCGGCTGGCAGAGCTGCGCCGGGGCGTTGGGCATCAGCCCGGCGACCTGCCGGCGCTGTGGGGCAGCTTCCTGCAGGAACTGCCCAAAGAGCTCTGGGGCAGGGAAACGGCGGCAGGAGAGTGCCGGGAACCATCGGAAGCCGAGTGGGCGGTCTACCTTGCCCTGACTCTCTACGCCCTGCACCAGCAGGGAGAAGAGAACGTTTCCATGAATGAAAAGGGCTGCACACTGGGCAGGGCGGTGCGCCTGCTGGCCCAGAATTCCGCAGCTGCCGCGCAGGACTGGACCGAGAGCAGCGTCCTGCGCCGCTTCAACGCACTGGCCACAGCGGATTCCATGCCCGAGGTGTCCCACTACCTCCGGGGGATGGTGCAGCTGTTCCGGGGAAACGAACCGAAGCTGAAACTGGATTACCCCCGGCTGGCTGTGGAGCTGTACCGGTTCCAGCTCCCGGATCAGGCAGCCAATGTCCGCCTGCAGTGGGGCCGGGACCTCTACCAGATGAACGCCGACACACCTGAAACCGAAGAAAAGGAGAATTGAAATGGATACCAAGCGTCTGTATGTTGATTTTCATGTGCTGCAAACGGTGCCGCCCAGCTGTGTGAACCGCGACGATACCGGCAGCCCCAAGACGGCTGTCTATGGCGGTGCCACTCGCGCCCGGGTATCCTCTCAGGCGTGGAAGCACGCGATCCGCAAAATGTTTGCCGAAGAAATGGCCGACATGGTCGAGACCGGAAAACGTACCCTGAAAGCAACTGACCTTGTGGCCGGGGAACTGGCCGCACTGGCTCCTGAACTGGACGATGCCAGACTGAAAAAGGATGCAAAAAAGGCACTGGAAAATGCAGGCATCAAGCTGAAAGATGATAACAACGCCGCCCTGCTCTTTTTGAGCACGGCCCAGGCCCGGGCGCTGGCCCGGCTGGCCGCCGAGGACTGCGAGGAGAAAGATGACTACAAAAAGGCCCTGAAGGAGAACCCTTCGGTGGATATGGCTCTGTTTGGCCGGATGGTCGCCAGCGATCCTTCCCTGAATTACGATGCCGCCGCTCAGGTGGCCCACAGCATCTCCACCCATGCCGTGCAGAACGAGTTTGATTACTTCACCGCTGTGGATGACTGTGCCCCGGAGGATTCGGCAGGCGCGGGCCATCTGGGCACGGTGGAGTACAACTCTTCCACCCTGTATCGCTATGCCACCGTCAACATGGTGGAACTGGTACACCTGCTGGGGGCTGAAAAGGCAGCCCAGGCTGTCCGGGTGTTCGGCGAAGCTTTCATCCGCTCCATGCCCACCGGAAAGCAGAACAGCTTTGCCAACCGCACCCTGCCGGATGCTGTCTATGTCACCCTGCGGGAAGATCAGCCTGTGAACCTCTGTGGTGCCTTTGAAAAGCCGGTGCGCAAGAGCCCCGAGGGCTATGCGGAACCCTCCAAGACGGCGCTGAAGCAGTATGCGCAGCAGGTGTATGCCTGCTATGCGGATGCTCCGGCCCAGAGCTTTGCTGTGGGCATCGGGCTGGACGAGCTGGCCCCGGCCATGCCCCTGAACCAGATGCTCACCGCGCTGGAACGTGCCGTAAAGGAGAAGCTGCCCGGAAATGAGGTGTGACCATGGCAACGCTGTTGCTTCGGCTGGCCGCGCCCCTGCAATCGTGGGGTGCGGATTCCAAATTTGAGACCCGCAAAACGAACCGGGAACCCACAAAAAGCGGTGTCATTGGCCTGTTGGCAGCGGCTCTGGGCCTGCGCCGGGACGATGCCGCAGGCCTTGCCCGGCTGAACGGCCTGCACTTTGCCGTCCGTGCTGACCGGGAGGGCAGCCTGCTGGTGGATTTCCACACAGCCAACCGGGAAGAGGATCGGAAAAAAGGCAAGGCTCCCTATGTGACCTACCGCCATTACCTGCAGGATGCGGTCTTTCTGGTGGGGCTGGAAAGCGAGGACACCGCCCTGTTACAGGAGCTGGAAACGGCCCTGAAACATCCGGTCTACCCGCTGTATCTGGGGCGGCGTTCCTGCCCGCCCACCCTTCCGCTCTGCCTTGGCCTCCGGGCCGGGAAACTACAGGATACCCTGCGGGCAGAACCGCTGCTGGTGAAACAGAGGAATGGGGCCCCTTTGCACATCGTGGCAGACGCGGATCCGGCGGATGCTGCTGCCGTGCCCCGGCGTGATCTGGCGGTGTCGTTCAGCCCCATCCACCGGCAGTACGGCTTCCGCCCAGTGCGGGAGTGGAACACAAACCCGCCGGAAATGCCCGGCGCGACCGAACATGACGCAATGGCAGAATTGAGGTGAGAAATCATGTATCTATCCCGCGCAGAACTTGACCCGACCCGCCGTGAGACCATGGTGGCGCTGATCTCGCCCCAGAAATTCCATGGTGCGGTGGAAAACGCTTTTCCCGGTGCGCGCCGCCGCAGGCTGTGGCGGCTGGATCAGCTGGGAGAAAAACTGTACCTGCTCCTGCTCAGTGAGGAACGGCCGGATCTGACCGCCCTGTGTGCGCAGTTTGGCACCGGTGCGCCCCCGGAGACCCGGCCCTATGACCCGCTGCTGGAACGGGTGACAGCGGGCAGCTGCTGGCAGTTCCGCCTGACTGCCAACCCCACCCGCAGCAAAAAAGACACTGCCGACCATACGGCCCGGGGAACCCTGAAACCCTGCTATCTCGAGGTGGAGCAGGAGGAATGGCTGTGGGCGCAGGCCGCAAAGCACGGCTTTGCCGTCTCGGAGGGGTCCTTCGCAGTGACCCGGAAGCAGACCTATCACTTCAAGAAAAACGGCACCCGGCCTGTTACCCTGCTGGCTGTGACCTACGAGGGTGTTCTGCAGGTGACAGACCCGGAGGCCTTCAAGGCCCTGCTGTGCGAGGGCGTTGGCCGGGGCAAGGCCTATGGCCTTGGCCTGATGACCATTATCCACAGGGGAGGAGACCATGGCTGAGATGCCAGGCATTGCGCGGCCCGAACGGCAGGCGCTGCCGCAGCTCCGGGACCGGATGACCTTTCTGTATCTGGAACACTGCACCCTTGGCCGGGACAATGGAGCCATTACCGTAACGGATGAAAAGGGAATCGTTCAGGTTCCGGCAGCGGGCATCTCTGTCCTGCTGCTGGGGCCCGGCACCCGTGTGACCCACCGTGCCATGGAGCTGATGGGGGATACCGGTGTGGCAGCGGTCTGGGTGGGGGAGCATGGCGTACGGTTCTACGCCCATGGCCGTGCCCTGAGTGAGCACTCCCGCCTGCTGGAACGGCAGGCTGAGCGCTTTTCCAACCAGCGGGAGCATCTGGAAGTGGTGCGCAAAATGTACCAGCTCCGTTTCCCGGATGAGGATGTTTCCCGCCTGACCACCCAGCAGCTCCGGGGCCGGGAGGGCAGCCGGGTGCGCACGGCATACCGCAAGGCCGCAAAGGCCACCGGTGTCAAATGGAATGGCCGGGTGTATGACCCCAATGATTTTTCTGCAGGAGACCTCGTCAATCAGGCCCTTTCGGCGGGCACGGCCTGCCTGTACGGCCTGGCCTTTGCGGTCATCACTGCGCTGGGCTGCGCGCCGGGACTGGGATTTGTCCACGTCAAGCACGAGGGCTCTTTTGTGTACGATATCGCCGACCTGTACAAAGCCGAGGTGGTCATCCCGCTGGCCTTCGAGGTGGCGGCGCAGGCTCCGCAGGATCTGCCCTCCGTTATGCGCCGCCGTGTGCGGGATGCCATGGTGGAACATCATATTCTGGAACGGATGGTGCACGATGTCCGCTGGCTGCTCCTGAACGAAGAGGAGCAGGCGGCGGAACCGGAAGCGGTCTATCTCTGGGACAGCAAGATCGGCACCGTTGCCAACGGCGTAAACTACTTCGATGCGGAAGAAGGTGAGGAGCCATCGTTGTCCTGACTATGACAAACTGTCCGCCCAGCCTGCGGGGTGACCTATCCAAGTGGCTGTGCGAGATCAACACCGGCGTGTATGTGGGCAATGTGAGCAGCCGTGTGCGGGATGCCATCTGGGATCGCGTCTGCGAAAACCTGAAAAATGGGCAGGCAACGCTGGTGTTCAACACCAACAACGAACAGCGGATGGATTTCCGCACCCACAACACCAGCTGGGAGGCCGTTGATTTCGAGGGCATCAAGCTGATGCGCCGCCCGCTGCCCCGGACGCAGGCCCCGGCGGCTGATCTCAAACCGGGATTCAGCAACGCGGCCAAACGCCAGATGGCTCAGAAGATGGCCCGGAAGAAAGCCACCGCCCCTGCCAAGGAAGAAAGCTACACCGTGATCGACCTTGAAACCACCGGTCTGAACGCCGCCTCAGATGCCATTGTGGAATACGGCGCTCTCCGTGTGCGGGATGGTCAGCCTGCCGAAGAATTTTCGGCCCTTGTCCGGGGCACAGAACCTCTGCCGGATGTGGTGGCAAAGCTCACCGGCATCACGCCGGAGGAGCGGAGCGGCGGTATGGAGCCGCTGGCCGCGCTGGAGGCGTTCCTCGCATTCGTGGGCAAAGACACGCTGGTGGGCTATCACCTGAAATTTGACCTCGATTTCTTGCGTGCGGCCTGCATCCAGAATGACAGACCCCTGCTTACCAATCGCAGCATCGATGTTTTGCCCCTTGCCCGCCGTAAGGTGTCGGGGGTGATGAACTATAAGCTGCTCACGCTGGCCCGGCATTTTGAGGTTGCCCAGCAGGAGACCCATCGCGCCCTGCCCGACTGCCGCCTGATCCAGCAGGTCTATGCAAAACTGAATGAAACGGGATCGGCCCGCTGATAAAAATGCCGCTTCTATGGGATCTTTTTAGTCTTTTCCCCGCCCACGCGGGGGTGATCCTGTGCGGGCTTGTCTTTCACATCCAAGTGTAGTCTTTTCCCCGCCCACGCGGGGGTGATCCTGAGTCTGTTTTCCGGCATCAGTGCCGCCAGTACTTTTCCCCGCCCACGCGGGGGTGATCCGATCTCCGCCACTGGCACATCGGGCAGAGCCGGCTTTTCCCCGCCCACGCGGGGGTGATCCTACTGCGAAGAATGGTTTGACGTGTACGATGAACTTTTCCCCGCCCACGCGGGGGTGATCCTTCCTGATGGAAATAAAAAGGTTTTTGCAGATGCTTTTCCCCGCCCACGCGGGGGTGATCCCTCTTTATTGTATAGCTTTGCTCCCTCAGTAGCCTTTTCCCCGCCCACGCGGGGGTGATCCCGTAACATACACAACCCCGCCAGCCTTGCCGCGCTTTTCCCCGCCCACGCGGGGGTGATCCCTGGTCATGCGGCGTTTGTCCAGCATCTTGTCCCTTTTCCCCGCCCACGCGGGGGTGATCCAGGAGCGAGAATGGGTTGGATTAGCGTAAAAGACTTTTCCCCGCCCACGCGGGGGTGATCCTTTTTCATGGCAGCGCTAAACAGATTTTTGTAACTTTTCCCCGCCCACGCGGGGGTGATCCTCAGCTCCGTTTGCTTCATACCTCGCTGCAACACTTTTCCCCGCCCACGCGGGGGTGATCCCGTGTGTCTGGTCGTTTGCACGGCAGTTGCGATCTTTTCCCCGCCCACGCGGGGGTGATCCCGAAAGCTCTTTCACGAAAAGTTTTGAGGAACACTTTTCCCCGCCCACGCGGGGGTGATCCTCAGATACACAAACTTTACACACATTGATGTGCCTTTTCCCCGCCCACGCGGGGGTGATCCTGTCCACGGTGTCCATGGTGGCCTGTTGCTCGGCTTTTCCCCGCCCACGCGGGGGTGATCCCATCATTGGAAGATGAACTACATCAGTGACCCCCTTTTCCCCGCCCACGCGGGGGTGATCCTGCGGCAATGTCGGTTTTGGTAAAACCTGCGTTCTTTTCCCCGCCCACGCGGGGGTGATCCTATCTGCGTCAAAACCTTCTTTTCTCAGAGGCACTTTTCCCCGCCCACGCGGGGGTGATCCCCGTGGCAGTGCTAGACAAGATGCTCAACCGCCCTTTTCCCCGCCCACGCGGGGGTGATCCCCGTGGGAGCGGTTGCGCCGGGAACCTGCACAGCTTTTCCCCGCCCACGCAGGGGTGATCCTCGCTTGAAGTTGTTCCAGAGAATTCTGTTTGGCTTTTCCCCGCCCACGCGGGGGTGATCCTAGCTGTTCGGCACATTGCCGTTTAGTGCAGATCTTTTCCCCGCCCACGCGGGGGTGATCCCAGCAAGACCGCACTATCACATGATACTGTACGCTTTTCCCCGCCCACGCGGGGGTGATCCCAACTCCCGGGAGAGAAATGCCGGAAAACCTAGCTTTTCCTCGCCCATGCGGGGGTGATCTGGACGATGCCTACTACGAGAAGCTGGCTATGGACTTTTCCCCGCCCACGCGGGGGTGATCCTGACCGCTCAGGAGCTGGAGACCCGGCAGGCTGCTTTTCCCCGCCCATGCGGGGGTGATCCCTGCGGTTCGTTCTGCACGATGAGCGTTCGCGCCTTTTCCCCGCCCACGCGGGGGTGATCCTGATGATTCCACCTATCCCTTCATCAGCTACCTCTTTTCCCCGCCTACGCGGGGGTGATCCTGTGCGGCTCTACCAGCCGGACAAACTCGCCGTCTTTTCCCCGCCTGCGCGGGGGTAATCCCACTCTGCAACTGCTCATACGCCTGCTGTTCGGCTTTTCCCTGCCTGTGCGGGGGTGATCCTACCATGTTGTCCCACACGAAGGGCTGATAAAACTTTTCCCCGCCCACGCGGGGGATGCTCCATGGAATGATGGGCACAATGCAGGAGTGTTCAAGCTTAACCTGAGGATGCAGAAGCAAATTACAAGAAAGAAGGTGAAACAATGGAACATGAATATGAAGCACTATTCAGAGCGATTTTGGAGCTTATCGACAAATGCGACACGATTGAAGAATTGCGTGAGAGCGTGAAGCGTATCATGGGCGAGGGTTAAGCTGAGATGCATTTTTCCCCGCCCACGCGGGGGTGATCCTGATGCGCAAACTGTTGATTTCTTCCTTCAGGTCTTTTCCCCGCCAATGCGGGGGTGATCCTCCTTTCCGATGTGATATCATCAAGGTGATGGGCTTTTCCCCGCCTATGCGGGGGTGATCCTGCCCCGACCGACCTGCGCGGGCGGCCCATCAACTTTTCCCCGCCTGCGCGGGGGTGCTCCCTACCCCAAAATCATCCGCAAGAAGGGCCTGACCTTTTCCCCGCCTGCGCGGGGGTGATCCCAGCCCAAGCCCCGGCACCGTCTGCCTGTATGCCTTTTCCCCGCCTATGCGGGGGTGATCCTAACTTCCATGATTTCATTCCTTTCATTCCTGACCTTTCCCCGCCTGTGCGGGGGTGATCCTGAACCAGAACACCATGAACAACCAGGTTGGCACTTTTCCCCGCCTGCGCGGGGGTGATCCCTACTGCCATTTCCCGTCCAACCCGGAAGCGGGCTTTTCCCCGCCTGCGCGGGGGTGATCCTGCCATCGACCAGTCCCCCAAAAAGTACATCAACTTTTCCCCGCTTGTGCGGGGGTGATCCCTATGTGGTGCTGTACCAGATGCTCTGCCTTATCTTTTCCCCGCCCACGCGGGGGTGATCCTTTCACGGATTTGATGACCCACCGATAGCTGCCCTTTTCCCCGCCTACGCGGGGGTGATCCCAGTTCAGCAGTCTTGAACCTATCGCCCAGTTCCTTTTCCCCGCCCACGCGGGGGTTCCACATTGACAACCCTGCGCAAAAAGCAGATAATAGGTTTATCTTGAATGCAGAGCGAGGGAAAGTATATGCTGTATTTTGAAAACGATTACTGCGAGGGTGCGCATCCGGCGATCTTACAGAAGCTGGTGGAGACCAACTTTGAAAAGGTCTCCGGTTACGGCACCGATCCCTATTGCGCCAGTGCGCGGGAGAAGATCCGCGCGGCGTGCGGCGCACCGGATGCCGATGTCTGGTTCATTTCGGGCGGCACCCAGAGCAACGCCATCGTCATTGCATCGATGCTGCGCCGCTGGGAGGGTGTGCTGGCCGCATCCACCGGCCATGTGGCTGCCCACGAGGCCGGTGCCATTGAGTTCACGGGCCACAAGGTCATCGGCCTGCCGCACACCAACGGCAAGCTGGATGCCGGGACGGTTGAGGACTGGTGCAGGACCTTCTATGCCGATGGCAATATGGACCACCTCGTGTTCCCGGGCATGGTGTACATCTCCCACCCGTCGGAGTACGGCACCCTGTACACCAAGGCAGAGCTGGAAGCGCTGTCCGCTGTCTGCCATAAGTACCACATGCCGCTGTTTATGGACGGTGCCCGTCTGGGCTATGGTCTGGCCGCCGAGGGCACCGATGTGACGCTGGCCGATGTGGCCCGCCTGACCGATGTGTTCTACATCGGCGGCACCAAGGTGGGTGCGCTCTGCGGCGAGGCAGTTGTGTTCCCCCACGGCGCACCGGCTCACTTTATGACCATGGTCAAGCAGCAGGGCGCTCTGCTGGCAAAGGGCCGTCTGCTGGGCATCCAGTTCGATGTGCTGTTCACCGATGACCTGTACCAGACCATCAGCAAAAATGCCATTGAGACCGCCGCCGTGCTCAAGAAGGGGCTGGCCGGGAAGGGCTATTCGTTCTTCATGGATTCGCCCACGAATCAGGTGTTCATCGTATTGTCCAACGAGCAGCTGGCCGCGCTGGAAGGCAAGGCAAAGTTCGGCTTCTGGGAGAAGTACGATGATACCCACACCGTTGTCCGCATTGCCACCAGCTGGGCCACCCGGATGGAAGAGGTGGAGCAGCTGCTGGAGCTGATGTAAGGGCACACCTGCCAAATGGCGGAGCGTCTCTTTGTGCAGGATGCAGATTGTATTTCCTGCGCGGATATGCTATTCTTAACTGGATAAAGGCTGCACTTTGTGCACCGTGGAAGGATGGTTTGTATTATGGGCTTTTTTGACAAGCTTTTTGGCGGCAAGGCCGCATCCGAGACGAAATTTTCCGGCCAGAAGATGACGGTCATGCTTCCCATTGACGGCAAGGTGATCCCGCTGGAGCAGCTGCCCGACGAGACCTTTGCCTCCGCAATCCTGGGCCCCGGCTGCGGCGTGGAGCCCACCGGCGACACCGTTTATGCTCCTTTTGACGGCACCGTTACGCAGGTGCCCGAAAGCCTGCACGCCGTTGGTATGATGAGCGATGACGGCATTGAGCTGCTGATCCATGTCGGCATGGACACGGTGGAGATGAAGGGACAGGGCTTTACCTCCCTGACCAAAGAAGGGGCCAAGGTCAAGGCCGGCACCCCGCTGCTGAAGGTGGATCTGGAAGCCATCCGTGCCGCAGGCCACCCCACTGCAACGGCCCTCATCGTGACCAACAGTGATGACCTGCCGGAGATCAGTGTTGCTGCAAACGGCGATGCTGCCGCTGGCACGCCGGTGTTCAAGTTCAAGAAATAAGTGAGCAGATCCCCCGGAGGCAGAGTGCTTTCGGGGGATTTTTGCGGTAAAAAGTCATACTTACTTGCAAAAAAGCTGTATTTTGCGCGGTTTTCTCTTGCATTGCAGGGGGAGCTGTGCTAAAGTAGACAAAGTGTGAGCCAAAAACCGGTACTGTGAGAGGAAAAGTATATGGAAACAAAAAAGAAACACGAATTATCCCTTGCAAAACGCATGGCGATCTCTCTGGTCTGCGGCCTGGTGGCCGGTCTGGCCTTTATGTTCCTGCGGGAGCATCTGAACGCCAGCGGTCAGGCAGAGACCTGGACCACCATCAACAACCTGCTGTTCCAGGATATCACCGCCGAGGGCGCTGAGCGTGCCTTTGGCATCTTCTACATCATCGGCCAGCTCTTCATCAAGGCGCTGCAGCTGGTGATCATCCCCATGGTCTTTACCTCCATTTCGCTGGCCATCGGCAGCATTGCAGACACCCGCACCATGGGTCGCATTTCCGCAAAGACCCTGTTCTGGTTCCTGCTGTGCTCCTTCCTGGCGCTGCTGCTGGCAGGCTGTGTGGGCTACGGCACCTACTCCATGGGCCTGTTCAACACCCACATCGAGGGTCTGGCAGAAGCCAGCGGTTCCACCGGTTCCAACCCCCTGAACGTGCTGCTGAACATCATCCCCTCCAACATCGTCACTGCCTTTGGCAGCAATGGCGCTGTGCTTTCCAGCGTGTTCCTGGCAGTGGCCACCGGCCTGAGCATGAACACCCTGGGCGAGAGCCGCACCGCGAGCCTGCGCCGCCTGCTGGGCGAGGTCAATGATGTGGTGGTCGTGTTCCTGAACTTCATCGTCAGCAACTTTGCCCCCTTTGCAGTCTTTGTGCTGCTGACCCGTACCTTCGCCATCTACGGCATCGATTACCTCAAGCCCGCGCTGGTCTATGTGGTGGTCACGGTGGTCCTGCTGCTGGCCTTCCTGATCATTGCCTACCCGCTGGTCATTGCACTGGGTGCCAAGCTGAACCCCTTCACCTTCATCCGCAAGATCGCCAACGTGGCAGTGTTCGGCTTCTCCACCTCCTCCAGCGCCGCCACCCTGCCCCTGAACATCAAGGTGTGCGAGGAAGAGTTCGGCGTGGATGAGAGCATCGCTTCCTTCGTCCTGCCGCTGGGCATGACCATCAACATGGACGGCACCGCCATCATGCAGGTCATTGCCACCGTGTTCATTGCAGGCTGTGCCGGTTACACCGTCACCCCCGGCCAGCTGGTCGTGGTCGCCCTGCTGGCCCTGCTGGCATCTGTGGGCACCCCCGCCGCTCCCGGTGCTGGTGCTGTCATCCTGTTCACCATCCTGTCCGGTATGGGCTT
>OGKZ01001536.1_pt1 | contig 15196 bp, 10 predicted proteins | sample 1572571 | NCBI WGS metagenome assembly OGKZ01 (sample SAMEA2581906, study PRJEB24529) | metagenome | biome: Human gut stool | place: China | collected 2011 | reverse complement strand
GGCGAGGTGACGCATACCAACGACGCTAAGCTTCTTGCGTCGTTACAGAAGTACACCTCATCTGCTGCTTATAGTCATCTGATTCCGTCCACTGTCCGGAGGTCAGAGAGGAAGTAGTAGCCTTCTTAATGCCATTTCCATTCCCTTCCGTTTTATAGAACAGGTGATAAAGCCCGTCTTTATAAATGATGTCGCCGTCAATACATGACTTTTCGTTTTTCGGGAGAAACAGCGGTTTCGGTTCTCCTTCTATATCGGTAAAATCCTTGTTAGCGTATGCATAATAAATGATGTCCGGACCATTGCCATGTTGCATGGACCAATAGATCATGTATTTTCCGGCCTGCTTGTCATAAATCGTTTGTGGCGCCCACACACGTTTCAGGTTTTCCTGATCGGGATATTTCTTCTGGATATTCACGATATTGGAAGTCCAGTGTACAAGGTCTTTCGATTTCAGCAATACCATGGCGCGATTAGAACTCCATCCATTGGCAGATACCATGTCTGTAACTACCATATAAAATGTCTTCCCGTCTTCACAACGTAAAATATGAGGATCGCGCACTCCGCCTGTTGAACTAATCACACGGGAATCGAGTACCGGTTGATTTCCATTCAAGGCTTTATAATTGTATCCATCGAGACTAACAGCCATCCTGACGGCTTCTTCACTCATGCGATTGCCGGTGAAATAAACAAACAGGTAGGCAGATTGTTGGCAATATCCAGTCAACACTCCTACGAAGAGGAGTGCGAAAAGGATTATATTTTTCTTCATATCTATTATCATTTCAATGCTTGTACATCAATAGTTTAGTAATTAAAGTCGGCAGATTTCACATACACCCGATATTCTTTAATCATGCCCGGATATTCTTTCTCGGCACGGGGCAGATAGCGGAAGCCGGTCACTGTTTCCACTTTACTCAAGTCAATCACCAGTTGATGAGGATAAGGAACATTGTCCACGGTCATCCAGAAAGTAGATTCCTGCAAATCGAATATTTTGTCGGCTGTACGGTTGCCGCTGCGTGTTTCTTCGCTATCGGCATAACGAATCTTCCAATGCTCACGAGATACCGGTTTGCCATCAGCTCCCAGGACATCGAACTCTGCTACTGCCGCGATGTTATCATTTGCTTGCGGAGAAAGCGCTTCCAAACAGAAATAACGTCCTTTCACTGGAGCAGCAAATCGTACTTCCTGCCAACCGTTGCCCGGAGTGAAAGCACCTTCATGTATTACTTTCTCACCTGCCAGTTTCAGTTTTTCTCCATCCTTGCGGTGTGTTTCGGGAGCTTTTTCACGAAGCATATCAAGAATAGGTTTCTTCAAGCCTTTGATAGAGGCTTTGGCAGGACCTTTCAGATCCAACACAAGAATTTCATTCTCTCCTTCTTTCAGCCAGCAGCCCGGCATAAAGAGGGTCTGTTGCGGACCGATTTCCCAAAAACGTCCCATTGCATGACCGTTCACCCAAACCATGCCTTTTCCCCATGTGCTCATATCCAGGAAAGTATCTCCTACTTTATCCAGTTTAAAAGTGCTCTTGTAGTAAGCAGGCATAGCCGGTAGTATTTTTGTATCGTTATATTTCTTGTCTTTAATAAAAGAATAATCTACCGGGAAGTTGTACACAGTCCAGTTTTTCAATTCCTTAGCCTGGTTACCCAAAATAAGTTCTACCTTTTCTGTAATACCTTTGCGATCGTGGATGGATTTAGCAAAGTTGACACGTCCCATTGCTTCCACCAGAATATCCAGTTGCGTACCTTTTTTCAGTGCGGGCAAAGTCGTAGTAAATTCTCCTTTACGACGGTCCAAACGCGCCAGAAGTTTGCCGTCAGCATATATTTGTGCCCAGTCGTGCACTTCCGTAATCTTCAAAACGGTTCCTGCGGGGGTTGCTTCAGGCAGTGTGGTCCGATACAGAATAGTTCCCCATCCCTGATTGAACTGTTCCATCGGTTGAATATCCACTGTTTGTTTGGCTTCCGGCAAATTCGAAAATAGTGGAGCCACTTTATTGAAATGAATTTCGGGAATCTCAATAACAGGCAAAGCAGCGGGGACTTCAGGCAATGATTCACCGGCCGGAAGATAGTTTTTCAATAAATCGCGAAGCAAGAAAAACTTTTCGGTGGTCCATCCGGCTTCACTGATCGGAGCGTCATAATCATACGAACTGCACATAGCAGAATAAGCAGGGTTGTTGGCACCTCCCCAATGGCCGAAAGTAGTACCCCCATGTGCCATATAAAGACTGAAAGAGATATTACGGTCCAGCATATCTTTGATACCGCTCACCATTGTAGCCGCATCACGAGTCTCGTGCTTCCGTCCCCAGTGGTCGAACCAGCCGCTCCAGAATTCACTACACATTATCGGAGTTTCCGGACGCAGTGATTTCAGTTTCTTGAACTGCTCGTCAATGTTGGCTCCCGTACCAAAGTTTACGGTCCAAAGCAAATCATCCAGTGCGTTGTTGGTGAAGTTAGAACTCCAGTCGCACTGGAACAAAGGTACATCTGTAAAGCCGGCTTTTTTCACCAAATCACGAATGGCCGATACATACGGTTTGTCTATTCCATACGAGCCATATTCGTTCTCTACCTGCACCATAATAATATTTCCACCACGAGAAATCTGCAAGTCAGCCAACTGCTTGCCTACTTCATTCATGAAAATACCAACACGTTCCATATAATAAGGATCCAGCGTACGCAACTGCACATCGTCTTTCTTCAACAGCCACCAGGGCAATCCACCCATTTCCCATTCTGCACATACATACGGACCCGGACGTACAATAACGTACATTCCATGCTTCTGTGCCAAGCGGCAGAATTTGGCAATATCTTTATTTTCGGAAAAATCAAACTTACCCGGCTGCTGTTCATGCAAGTTCCAGAACACATACAGACAAAGGGTATTCATGCCCAAAGCCTTACAAGAAAGGATACGCTGTTCCCAATAAGGTTCCGGAATACGCGGATAATGCACCTCCGCAGCTTTCACCACAAAAGGCTTTCCATTTAACAGGAACGTATTTTTCCCCACTTCAAACGTTCCACCGGTTTGCGCACTTTGACACGAGCAGATAAAAGCCGTCATCAAAAGACAAACCACCCCTAATGACAATTTTCTCAATAATTTATTCATGGTATTCATTTTTCTCTTTTACAAAAATAGAGACTTACCACCAAACCGTAGAAATAGAAATCAATCAATTATAACCTAAAAATCATTCAAAAGCAGTGTTATTTTGTCATTTCGTCCGACTTTATACGAATCACGCTCAAAGAATAAGCCGGCATTTCATACTGCGACAATTCTGTCACGGATACATCTTTCTTCACCGGTCGTGCATTTTTGTCGGTAGGTTTTCCACTCAAGACCTGCAAAACTGCTTTTCCATTTTCAGTTTGCGTCAAGCCTTCCACTTTCGTCTTTACCGGAACTGGCAACAAGTTCACCAGCTTCACAATCCAATCTCCCGTCTTACTGTCACGTACCACAGAAGTACCGATACGTTTCTGCACATCCTGACGAGGATTGTCTATTTTCCGGTCGGCAGGCAAGTAAGTATCTCCGGAATTCTGTCCGTAAAGCTGCTGGGTGTAATAACCTACGGTAGGTTTCACCTCACGGTTATTGAAATAAATCAAATCGGGGTTCCACTGAGTGTGTCCTTCCTTGGCCAACAAAGGCGCATAAGAAGTCATTGACACGATGTCACCATTACGTTCTACCGAAGTCAGATACAGCGCCTCAGCCAAAGCTGTTTCAATGTTATTGGGACGTCCCGGCAAATGTGCGGCGTACTCTCCTAAATACACTTTAGGTTTTGTACGGTCATAACGGTCGTAATAATCCTGATTATTTATAAACCAGCCCGGTGTATTATAATAATGTTCATCCACCATCGGCACATTCAGGCGCGTAGCAAACTTCCATCCGGCTTCATAATCCGTACCTTCATAGAAAGGACCGACCGTACCAATCACCGTGATTTCCGGATACTTTTCTTTTACCGCCTTGAAAATCATTTCAAAACGCTCCTCAAAAATAGGCGTAATCAAATCCTCGTTTCCAATGCCGATGTACTTCAAGTTGAAAGGTTTCGGATGGCCTGCTTCTGCACGCATCTTTGCCCATTTATTCTTTTTCGGGTCACCATTGGCATATTCTATCAGGTCCAGAATATCCTGCACGTATGCATCCATCTCTTCCATGGGAATACCTCCCTGCTGTCCGCCGCTCAAAGGTTTTCCCGGAATACAAGCTGAATTCTGACATGGAACACCGGCCGCCAGCACTGGAAGAGGCTCTGCTCCTATATCTTCACAGAACTGGAAATACTCAAAGTATCCCAAACCTAATGTCTGATGATACCCCCACAAGTTCCCCATCGGTTTACGGGCTTCCAGCGGACCCACTGAGTTTTTCCAGCGATAAATATTATCAATTCCGTTTCCATGTGCCACACAACCGCCCGGGAAACGTACAAAGCGCGGATGCAAATCGGCCAAAGTCTGTGCCAGATCGGCTCTCAATCCATTTTTACGCCCCTTAAAAGTCTCTTGAGGGAACAAGGAAACCATATCCAGATGCAATTCTCCCGTCACTTCCGGTTCCACTGAAAGCACAGCTGCATCCACATCAGTCTGAGCCGTCAGCACAGCCGACTGCTTTTTCCATTTTCCGGCTGCTACCCGTACAGAAGATTTCGCCACTTCCTTTCCCTCATTATCCAGCAAGCGTACGATTACCTTTCCACCTTTGCTTCCTTCAGGCATACGAGAGAAGACAGAGAAATCATACTTTTCTCCTTTCTTCAACGTAATTCCATCAAAGCCTGAATTACGGAGGGCCATTCCAGGCTTAGCCTGCAATACAACATAATGCGGATTGTTCTCATGCAAAGGATTTTCAGTTGACACCTTCACAGCCGACGACTGCCCGTTCTCCCATACACTCCAGGCATAGCCACTGTCAAATCCCTGATGTGCATTGTCCTTCGGAGAATACTCAAAGTCACGATTCTGTACCAGTTCCGCATAAAGTCCACCATCTGCTCCGTAATTAATATCTTCAAAGAAAATACCAATCAATTTATCACTGATAGGCTTCGCCTCTTCCGGACGTACCGTCAATTGCAGGGATACAGGAGCCAGTCCGGCAAAACGTTGTGCATCCTGTTCTGTACGCTCATTGTGCAACTGGTCTCTGTAAGCCCGATAGTCCACGAACTTCAACAGACGATCCACGTCTTCCCAGGCCACTTTCTGCACATATCCTTGTTCCAATACACCTTCCACTACAGCTTTCTTACGCGTTTCACTTCCTCGTTTTACGGTCGGGACCTGTTCACCATCCCGAGCAGGCTGCATATAATAAGTCTGCGGATTCCACTTCATTAAATCCGGCGAAGTGGCATGTCCCCATTCTTTTCCACTTTCGTTCAACTGCCAGAAGCAGTGCCATACTCCCTTTTCATCACGCACCAGATGAGGATTAAACATACGTTTCTCGGCTCCCCAGGCGCCATAATCACATCTCACGTATCCATATCCGTTGCCGATACTGAACCAGCGTGTTGCATCTGTACTCCAGGCTAATTTCAGGCCACTACGCCCCGCATCGTTCACGGTAGCATACGAAAACAGATATACTGAATCCGGTTCATTCATCACTTCCTGCACATGCGCTGATACAGGAAAACTGGTAAGGCACGCACATAAGGCTGCCAAATGTGTCAGGTGTTTCATAGGTAAGAAGGTTTTATTTAAGATTATTATTTGGAAACTTTCACCCGCTGAATCGTGCCGTCCGCATTAAATTCCATTCGGTCGATACAAACTTCGCGGTGTACACCAGGAGCTTTGTCTTTATCCAGGTAATTTTTATTGATACGATGGTACACGATATACCATTCATCTGTACCCGGTTTACGGACTACTGAATTATGTGCCGTACCGTAAATTTCTTTCGACGGGTCTTGTATCATTACAACCGGGTCCTTAGCTACCTTAATCGGGCCTAATGGAGAATCCGATGTACCGTATGCCACATGATAGTTCGCTGAACCCGTATCATCTACCGACCACAAGAAATAGTACAATCCCTGACGATAGAACACGTATGGCGCTTCACGATACGCATAATCTTTCAACGTACCCCCTTTCGGAGTCATCACCTTCAATGTTTCCTTTTTGATAGACACCATGTCATCGTTCAGTTCAGCGCCGGCCATATAGCCATTACCCCAGTACAAGTAAGATTTACCGGAAACCGGATCGGTAAACACATCCACATCAATCTGCTGTCCGTGTCCGACCGGAGAATCTGTAATAATCGGTTTGCCCATATCCTTGAAAGGTCCTACAGGTGAATCTGCCACAGCGACTCCAATCTTCTTGCCTGAATCATCGTTCGGGTTACCGCTATAATAGAAGAAATATTTATATTTTCCATCAATCAGTTTCTCTTCAATAGCCGGTGCCCAGGCATTTCCATTCGCCCATGGGACCTGCGGAGAACGTAAATCCAGCATCACTCCTTCGTAAGTCCAGTCTTTCAAGTCAGCCGAAGAGAATACGGTAAAATACCATCCTCCCCATCCCGGTTGTCCGTCTGTAGTAGAATAAATGTAATAACGTTGAGTTTTCTGTGAATACAGCACTTCAGGGTCTGCATGGAATCCCGGCAATACCGGATTTACCGGCAGTTCACCCAGTTCAGCCGGTTTTCCCCATTTGTCTGTAATGCGCTTCAATTCTGCACGGGTAATAGGAATGATGGTACCATGACGAGGATGGAAATTCATCTTCACCGCATGATCTATCACTTTGAAGTTTTTCAAGTCGGTTGTTTCCGTGAACTGATAAGCTCCCTTCATGTATACATCGTACATCAGAATGTACTTGTCCTGTCCAATCAGTTTGAACGTACCGGCTCCTTCCACCGCTTCCTTTGTCTGCTGTTTATAGTCCGGTTGTTCTTCCCATTCTCCGGAAGTCAGCGAACGAGTGGTTGCCACTTTAATACCGTTACCGTGTCCTTCCGTTTTATAGAAAAGATGGTATACCCCGTCTTTATACACGATATCACCGTCTATACAAGACTTTTTGTCCTTCGGGATAAAAAGAGGTTTCGGTTCTCCTTCCAAGTCCGTAAAATCTTCATTGGCATACGCATAATAAATTACGTCTACCCCACCGGCATACTGCATAGACCAGTAGACCATGTACTTCCCTACTTCCTTATTATAAATAGTCTGAGGAGCCCATACACGTTTCAGCTTTTCCTGCCCCGGATAACGTTTCTGTATATTAATGACAGAGTGCGACCAGTTTACCAGGTCAGTAGATTTCAACAGCACCATTGCCCGGTTAGAATCCCAACCATTATCCGACACCATATCGGTCAGTACCATATAAAAAGTCTGACCCTCTTCTCCTCTCAGGATATGAGGGTCGCGCACGCCACCGGTAGAACTGATTACTTTTGAATCGAGCACCGGTTTGTTATTATTCAGGGCATAATAGGTATATCCATCCATACTTACCCCATAACATACGGCTTCTTCACTGATATGATTCCCCGTAAAATAAGTAAACAAATAAGCTACATAATCTTTTTCTTCCACCAATGCGGCAGACACTGATTCCGAAATAAACGGAAGTAAGAATAACAAAGACAGGATTCTGTTTCTCATATACTTTATATGTTAACGTTTGATGCAAAGATAGGGAATTAGTGTATCACATACAACTATTAATCATGCAAAAAAGGAGGAGAATCATGCATTTTTATAACCTATAAACCGTTATTACCTTGGAAACTTAAAGTAATTTGTATATTTGCACTTACTGTAACCGTAAAAAGAGTTGTGACACATGCAGTATAAGCCTATACCACTGCATTATAAATAAAAACATATCACCATGAAAAAACAAATGAAACAAATCGCCTTACCTCTCTTTCTGGGAGGTTTGATAGCATGCAGTCCTAAGACTGCCGTAAACGAAACTGACTTGTTGGGCAACTGGACAGAAATACTTCCTACTTCATCCAACTTCGTACAAGGAATGACACTGGCCAAGGAAGGAAAAGCCTCCTCCATCGGCATGGCCACTCTGCAATATGAAAGCTGGCAACTTCTGCCGGACGGACAGCTCATTCTGAACGGAAAAAGCATCGGAAACGGACAGACAATTTCATTCTCAGATACACTGGCCATCCTGTCTTTACAACAAGACACTCTCACCCTCCGGAAAGGAGCCGATTATCAGATAAAATATGCACGCCAGCCGGAATCAGCACCTTTAGTCGGAACAGACAAGGCTTCTACGGGATACACCTGGTCGGACGTATTACAAAAAGACATCCGGATTTTTGAGACAGGACAAAAAGTACTCTCTTCAACCGACAGCCAGGCAACCCAAGCCGGCTTCTTAGTTTTTGCAACTGATTCTTCAAAGGTAGAAGTGTTCTTACCTGATACCAAAGTCATACTCGACCGCCGTGTGCGCCCTGACAGCATTGCAGTCTGGAACGTAGAAGACGATGACACCTATCAGGTGCAAGCCTGTGCAGACTCCTGGATTGTATCCAGAAGAGGGCGACTGCTTTATAGCACACACGGAACCGACAAAAAAATAGAAACGTCCTTCCTTACTGCAGAAAACACAGAAATCCCTGTGGCATTCTATCCGCATGAAGCCCTCGCTGAAGTCTGTCTGGACGGACAATACATGTTACTCTCGCAGTACCGCACAGCCTCAGGTTACGGTTACAAGAATACCATTCTCGATTTGCGTGGCAAAGGAAAAGAAGCTACACTGACACGTAGTACAGACGGAAAAACCTTCCAGCTAACAGAAAAGGACTAAAAACAGTATCGTATGTGGATGAATCTACTTTTATTAATCGGCGGATTAGCTTTGATTTTAATAGGAGCCAACGGACTGACCGACGGAGCAGCCTCTGTAGCCAAACGCTTTCGTATCTCCGACCTGGTTATCGGATTGACCATTGTAGCCTTCGGGACCTCTGCTCCAGAACTGGTTATCAGCGTACTCTCCTCACTACAAGGAAGTGCTGAAATGGCTATCGGTAACGTGGTAGGAAGTAATATCTTCAATGTGTTGATGATTATCGGATGCACCGCTCTGGTCCTCCCCATACAAGTGGGGCAGGGCACTATGAGTAAGGAAATTCCGCTGGTCATTCTTTCTGCACTGGTACTCACCTGCTTTGCCAACGACTGCATACTCGATGGAGGAAGCCGGGACATCATCAGCCGGATAGACGGACTGGTACTATTAGGCTTCTTCCTGATTTTTATGCGTTATACTTTTGCCATCGCCCGCAACGGAAACGAAGATGGTGGCGAAGAGCAGAAGGTGAAGGAACTGCCGGCATGGAAATCAGCCCTATATATTATAGGAGGACTGGCCGGATTAATTTTTGGCGGACAATTTTTTGTAGACGGTGCCTGCGGTATTGCCCGTTCATTAGGTGTCAGCGACTCTATCATCGGACTTACACTGGTGGCCGGAGGTACCTCTCTGCCGGAACTGGCAACTTCCGTCACGGCGGCCTTGAAAAAGAATCCGGGTATTGCCATTGGTAACGTCATCGGCAGCAACCTGTTCAATGTATTCTTTGTATTAGGATGTAGTGCAAGCCTGTCTCCTCTCCCTATGGGAAATATCAACAACATCGACATGGCTGTACTGGTAGGCTCTTCCATTCTGTTCTGGCTGGTGGGTTGGTTCTTTAAGAAGCGGACCATCACCCGCATAGAAGGAGGACTGTTAGTAGTATGTTACATTGCTTACACGGCCTTTCTTATTTCACAACAATAAAGAACCTTGTTATAAATATTAATCATGAAAAGAATTCTTATCCCTTTGGCAGGTCTTTGCCTATTGACTGCCTGCAATCCGTCTTCTAAAAAGCAAGCCGGAGATTCCGACATTCAGACGGAACTAAGTGAAGTATTCCCCGAGAATCCCTCCAGAGAAGGCTATGAAGGCTTCCAATGGCAGACTGTCACGGGAGCCGGTTTACGGCTGTGGGCACAATGCAACGAAAACTTACGTATCGTCACCGACGCTTCTATTCCGGGTGCACGCATAGAACGTATGGAAAATGGCCACAAACAAACTTCGGACCCGGTTATTCAGATATTGGATATACCGGGCAAGGACATCCATTCACTTATCCCGTTCCTGCAGTCTCACCCACGCATTCTCATGGATAAGAACTGGACGGACAGCCTGACCTGCGATTTCCGTGAAGTAAAATCCAACCGCACCGGAGTAACCCGCTACATCCTGGAGCCTACCGGGAAGTCAGCAAAAGAGCTGGCTGACCGCGGCCAGCACGAACCCGTGCCTTTTACTTGCTATGGCTGGGGAGTAGGCAACAGCGGAGCACGTTATTTCGAGGTATTCCACACCCATCCCCAGAAAGCAGTCTTCGTTGAGGTGGGACAAGATATGCCTTTGTTTGATGAGCAGAGCATCCAGCTATTCGACTCCATTCAGGTACTTCACGGACAACTTATCATGGGACACGAAGCCTACAGCTTCACTCCCGATGCAGACACTACGGCCTATTGGATTGTTGACAAGTCGGGTGAACTGAAGAAACGCTATGAAGCAGCTCTTCCTTCCGATGCAAAACCCTATACAGCCATACCAGCCAAACTAAAAGTCCGCATCCAGGGCCCTTCTTCCGAGGGTTTTGCAGCTGAGTATGCAGGCGTAATGGAAGTAATGGAAATTAAGGAAGTGAGAGAATAATACTTCTCTTGACAAGAAACAGTCTTTCACCCTGCCTATTAAAATAGAGAGATTTTATTTTTTATAGATGTGTTTTCCTTCGGTTACTACCTGAGAGGGGTTACCGGTATAGCTAATACTTCCGCTGCCATACGTTTTTGCCGTAATGGAACGAGAGGCACGGCAAGACAAATCACCCGAACCATATACAGCCGCATCGACTTTAACGGCTTTCAGGTTATCTGCCGACAAATCACCGGACGCATTGTCACGAAGTACGGCTTCCTGGCAGCTGCCTTTTATGACCATATCGCCACTGGCATTGACCGTAGCCGTCACCACTTCCTGACATTGCAAATTAGGCACCATCAAATCGCCGGATGCATTGATGGTCAAAGACGCATGCTGACATACGGCTTTGTGAACCGTCATATCTCCGCTGGCATTGATACTGGCCTGTAACTTCTGGCAGTTGACTTGCTGTACATCAATGTCACCACTGGCATTGATTTCAGACTGAAAACTACTGCACTGCACCGTAGGGCATTCAATATCACCGCTGGCATTCGTCTGAAAACGTATGTCTCCCTGTGTTTTCAATCCTTTGGGAATAGATATATCACCGGAAGCCATCGTGGTAAAACGACTGACAGAGGGTGCATATACATCTACCCGGCAACGGTTCTCACCCTGGATGCTGGTACCGTCCTGATAATAAACCCTCAGTTCACCTTTTGACTCCTTCAGTACCACATAGGGCATGACATTGTCTGAAGCATAGATTTCTGCATACGGACTGCCGGAAGTCTGATGATACACCACATCGATGGAAGAAAGTGTAGACACTTCCCGTATATCACCCAAAGAACGTTTTTCCGTCTGGTAGTTTTTACTCGGCTGAATAGTATGAGCAGTTCCTATACAGCTGAAACAGGTCAAGGCACAAGCCAATGTGAGTATGTTCATTCTGGTTTTCATTATTCTATCTCCTTTATTTTTATAGTTATACATTCTATTTATTCTGTTTTCAGATTTTCAGTCGGATTGGCCCGTGCCGCTTTCCATACCATCCCGAAGGCTACCAACCACACTACCAGACATACGATAAGGATACATCCGGCAAACAGGTACCACGTGAGGTCTATCTTGACAGCAAACAATTGCAAAAGCTGTTCACCTACCTTCCAGGCGCACAAAGCACCTATCACTACAGCCGGAAGAGCTATCTTCAATAAATCAAGCAGGAAGATTTTCTGCACGTCGGCCATGGAAGCTCCGTGAATAAGACGGATGGCAATCTCCGAACGGCGGCGTGACACTTCATCGCGCACATACGCCACCAGTCCTGTCAGGGCTATAATCAGGATACACAAGCCTGCAAAGAGCACACTGTTGCGTACATGCAACACGGCATTGTAAAGATTTCCCATCTCAAGCGACAGGCTATATACCTTCAACTGCTGGGAGGAAATGGTACGGTCGATTACTTGCTGCACTTCTTTCATCGTTTCAGGCGACATCCGGTTCAAGGCGACATACAAATAGCCCCAAGGTTTACCCCTATAGAACATCACCGTAGGACGCTCGTCATGGCTTTCCATGACCTGAGAGCCTAAGTGAATATCTTCGTACACCCCACAGATAGTAGCCATTGTCCGATGTTCGGTGATATACACTGGCTTCCCGATGGGAGAACCTGTCCATCCGACCAAGGTTTTCATGCGTTCCACAAACTGACGGCTGACCATTACTTGTTGTGACAAGGTATCCGTCAGCGTAGGCGTGAATATGTTTCCTTCGATAACCGGAATTTGGAAAGCCTTGTGATAATCGGGACCTACATAATACATATCGGCAATGTTCATGTATTCTTCTCCTGTTTCGGGATTGTACACATTATTTCCGCTACACGTCCACGACATGAGTTGATAGCCCCAAGTTACAGCCTTTACCTCCGGCAGTTTCTTCAGTTCCTGCACACAACGCTCCCGTTCCACCATCTCAGTGCCCGACAAGTCGGTGTACAAGGTGTTCCGGTATTCAAATCCGGGATTGAAGTTCATCAGCGTGTGATACTCCAGACCGATGACTGCCAGCAGACAAACGAAGAAAGCTGTCAAGGCAAACTGCAAACACAACAGTCCCAGTTTCCACCTCCGCTTGTTTTCTGTGTAACGACGATAAGCGTAAGTCACCGGAATACGAGTATAAAGATAACCCGGCATCACTCCGCAAAGCAAAATCACTCCTAAAGTCACTGCCAGACAGACCCATACGGTAGACAAGGGGAAAAGCGACTCCAGACTGTGTCCTATCTGTTCTTGCAAGAAATCCTGCAAGCCGAAAATAATCAATACAGCCAAAGCCAGACTGATCAATCCGTGCAACAAAGATTCCGAAAGAATCATCCGGTAAATGTCGCCACTTCCTGCCCCATAGCAACGGTAAGTGGCAATTCCCTTGGCACGGCTCACCATGGACGAAACTACCAACAGAATATAGTTCAACACAGCCACCAGCAACATGATAATCGCAAAACTCAGAAACACGATGTTCATGATGCGGTTGTAATCGGACGAGGTGAATATTTCGGCTACGGGACGGAGAGAAAATTCAAGAGTCGTCCCCGACTGAGACAGCTCCTCCGTCACATGATTCGCTTCCAGCATGCGGTCCATGCCTTCCTTCAAGTCATCCGGAGTGCTCCCTTTCCGCAGACGGACATAGGTCTTGTAACGGTCATTTCCCAGCCAGTTGTTCGTTCCATCGTAAGACACCTGCCCGATGGTCGGCAGGGCAATGAGCACATCCATCTGTGGCAGATGGGTATTCTCTGGAAAAGCCTCGAACACCCCGACCACGGTCACATGGAACTCAGGGTATTGTTTCCACGACAAGGTTTTCCCGATAATCTGTTCGCCTGCCACCTCCAGCAGTTTGGAAGAGATATAGGCATTGTTGGCCTTTTCCAACCCCGTATAAGGCTCCTCGCCCATCAGCAGTTTCCGCGGGAAGACCCGGAAGAAGGTACTGTCGCAGAAATAAGCCTGTCCATCCAGTTCTTTATGGTCTTCCGTTGTCAGCGTCATCGACCCAATCCCCGTAAAACGGGTGGCCACTTCCACTGCCGGACAATAGCGTTGCAACCCCGGTCCGATGGCACCGGGAGTCTGCGCGTACTCACTCCAATCAGTTTCCTTCTGTTTGAAGCGTTCTTCCACCCGGTAGGTTTCTTTCAACCCCGGCAGGAAGTTATCGTACGACCGTTCGAAAATGACCTCCGCCAGCATGACCAGGCCGATGGCCAGTCCCACGCTCAGGCAGACAATCTTGACCACATTGGCCTCTCCTTTTCGAAACAGTCCTTTCCATGCACGTTTCATAAGGTACTATTTTTACATTTCTGCAATAGAAGCTACAATCTGTCCGTCGAACAAATTAATTACACGACTGGCAAAACCGGCATCGCGCTGGCTGTGTGTCACCATCACAATAGTTGTCCCTTCCTTATTGAGTTCGGTCAACAGTTCCATCACTTCCTGTCCGTTCTTGGAATCCAGGTTACCGGTCGGCTCGTCGGCCAGAATAATCTTCGGTCCGGAAACCACAGCACGGGCAATGGCCACACGTTGCTGCTGACCACCGGACAGCTGCTGCGGATAATGCTTTGCACGATGGCTGATGTTCATCCGTTGCATGATTTCATTCACCCGACGCTTCCGTTCGTCAGCCGGAATCTTCAAATAAGTCAACGGGAGTTCAATGTTCTCAAACACGTTCAGTTCGTCAATCAGGTTAAAGCTTTGGAACACGAAACCGATGTTTCCCTTGCGCACATTCGTACGGTCTTTTTCTTTCAGACTGCCTACTTCCTTTCCATCCAGAAAATAACTTCCGGAAGTCGGATTATCCAACAGCCCCATAATATTTAATAAGGTAGACTTTCCACAACCGGAAGGTCCCATAATTGCTACAAATTCTTTGTCTCTTACCTCCAAGCTTACTTTATTCAGTGCCAGTGTCTCTACTTCCGTGGTGCGAAAAGTTTTTGTCAGGTTTTCAATCTTAATCATAATCGTATTGTTTTATAGAGTTTGTATTTTACATTTCGGACTTTCATTTCCATCAATTTCTATACAAAGTCCATGCCAACACTTTAAATAGTTGATTATCAATACGAATCAGATTTCTATAAAAAAAACAGGTGTCTAAAAATTAGACACCTGCTGTATGATTTTTTGACAATAGTCAAACATGTATACACGAAAACGAGAAATAATAATCATGATTAAGCAGTAAGAATTCTTCTGTACGCTCTTGCATAAAAAGAAAAACTTCAAGGCAAATTCTCTGTTTCACACTGTGAAATACAAAAACCACAGTGTGGGATACATATT
>OGKZ01001533.1_pt1 | contig 15220 bp, 10 predicted proteins | sample 1572571 | NCBI WGS metagenome assembly OGKZ01 (sample SAMEA2581906, study PRJEB24529) | metagenome | biome: Human gut stool | place: China | collected 2011 | reverse complement strand
ACCACATCGTCGTCGCAAAGATGCCCGATCATCAGCGGCGAGCGGGGATCGTGCCTGCGGCGGTTATACTCCGCCGTACCGTAATTGCCCCGGATGGCATAGCAATAGACACAGCCGTTCAGACAGCTTTCATAGGTGCCGATGTCGATGCTCTCGACGCAATTGCAGATATGGCGCTGGTTCGCATCCTTCTTCGCCGCGATCGGATAGCCCGCAATGCGTTCGACCAGCCCGCGGTCGATGCACATGCCGGCCGGGATGCCCAGGTGCCGAAGGTCGACCTTTGCGGTGCAGGTCTTCAATGCGATAGGCGTCGACGCCACTGTCCGGCGGAACGACACGGCCATCCGCTGGATTTCGTCCCGCTGCAAGGGCCCGATGCCGAGCGCCCCGAGAACGCCGCGGACATGGCGGTAATGGTCGATGAAGCCCAGCATGCAGGTCGTCGTATGATCCCGCAGGGCATGGGCGATCCGGGCGAAGGCCTCGCAGTGGAAATCCACGTCGCAGGCCGCATTGGTGAGGATCGGGTCATAGCGCCACACCACCCTGTCGCGCCCTACCTTATCCGAGAGGCGTTTGAAGGTCTCGATCCGCTTTTCGAGCGGCGGCAGGTGCTTTTCCAGGTCGGCACCGTAGGGATTGAGCGTATACTGGAAATAATAGTTGTAACCCGACAACTCCCCGAGCCGCGGCAGCATCGGCGCCGGGTTCTTCGTCCAGAATACGATGCAGTCCACGACGTCGCGCCCGAGGCTGATGCGGCTGAGCGTCCTCGGGTCGAAGGGATTGGGTACAAGGAGGTAACCCTCCTGCAGGCGGTTGAAAAACCACGGCGCATAGAAAGCCGGAATATCCGTCCGGCGGCTGGCACTGATGATCATATCGGTAAAACGGGTTTTCCGTCGGTTCTATTTTGTCCGGGAGTACGTTATCCATATCCGGGAAGCCGTCCCCCGCGGCCGGATGCGCGCCGCCTTTATCCGGAAGCTGCGCTCCCCGGGCGGCAGCACGCCGCAGTGCGGCCTGGTCAGGCTTTCCGGCGGCCGCTGTGCAGGATGACGATCGTGACGGCTGCGACGATCAGCAGGATGCCCGCAGCGCCCTGCACCGTAAAGGGTTCGCCGAAGACCGCGACGCCGATGACCACGGCCGTAAGCGGTTCCAAGGCCCCGAAAACCGAGGTCAGCGTCGGCCCGATGCGTTTGATGGCCTGCACCAGCGTCATGTTCGACACGGCCGTGGCCGGAAGCGCCACCCCGAGGATGCAGAGCCACGCCGTGCCGTCCGTCTCGATGCGGATACCGCCCGTAACGAGGCCGCCGGCAATGAAATACAAAGCCCCCAGCCCCATCACGTAACAGGTCAGCACCGTGGAGTCGATCCCCACGGCACGGCTCTTGCGCACGCCGACGATATAACCGCCGTAAGAGACGACCGAAACGGCGGCCGAGACCATGCCCAGCGTGGTATTCCCCCGGGTGAAATCGACGTTGCCCAGCGAAAGGAGCACGGCGCCGACGATGGACATGCCGATGGCCGCAAAGACCCATACGGAGCCTTTTTCGCGGAAGAAGCACATCATGGCCAGGGCGACGGCCAGCGGATACATGAAATGAATGGTCGACGCGACGCCGCTGGCGATATGCTGGTAGGCGATGACCAGGCTCAGCGACGTGGCGGCGCGGAAAAGGCTCAGGAAGAATACCGTCCGCAATTCCGGCCATGAGAGGCGGAAACTGCGCCCGGCGAGCAGCGCCAGGGCACCGAGAAACAGCGACGCGACACCCCAACGGTAGGACAGCACCTCGAACGAAGAGTAGCCCAGGCCGAGCAGTAACAGTGTGAAGAGCGGCGCCAGCCCGAAGGTCGACGACGACAGGGCCGCGTAGAGAATACCTTTGGCACGTTCCATAAAACCGGGATTTCAGGAGGCAAATGTAGGAAATATTGCCGGTTTACACGAAATTTTTTGCAATTTTGCAGCGACTATGGATAACAAGATGGACAACCAGGAAGAAATACGGCTCCGGCTCGTCCGCCCCGACACCTCGACCCGCACGGAACTTCCCGTGGCGACGAGCGGCGTCTCGGCGGGTTTTCCCTCGCCGGCCGACGACCACCTCGACCCGCCCCTCGACCTGAACCGGGAGCTGGTCCGCAATCCGGGTGCGACATTCTTCGCTCGGGTCGCGGGCGACAGCATGCAGGACGACGGCATCGCCGACGGCGACCTGCTGGTCGTGGACAAGTCGCTGGAGGCCTACGACGGCTGTGTCGCCGTATGTTTCCTCGACGGGGAATTCACCCTCAAACGCCTGCGGATGGGACAGGGCAAGATCGTCCTCGTGCCCGCGAACAAGCGCTACAAACCGATCGAGATCGGCCAGGAGAGCGATTTCACGGTATGGGGCGTGGTGACGTACGCCATCAAAAAGGTCTGAAGCGGCCGCCGAAACGCCGCAACTACCTCACCCCTAGCAATATCCCAGCGAGGGAGCGGCAACGCCCAGGGAGAGGGCGACGGACGACATGCAACACGAAAAAACGATGTACGGACTTTGCGACTGCAATAATTTCTTCGCCTCGTGCGAGCGGGTCTTCCGCCCCGAACTGGAAGGGCTGCCCGTGGTCGTGCTGTCGAACAACGACGGCTGCGTGATCGCGCGCTCGAACGAGGCCAAGGCGCTCGGCATCCGCATGGGACACCCCTATTTCCAGATCCGCGACCTCGAAAAACGGCATAATGTAGCCGTCTTTTCGAGTAATTTCAACCTCTACGGCGACATGTCGCGGCGCGTGATCTGGACGCTCCGCCGCATGGTTCCTGCCGCCGAGGTATACTCCATCGACGAGGCGTTCCTCGACTTGCGGGGCATCGAAACCGGACGACTGGAGGAGTTGGGACGGCACATCAGCCGCACGGTACGCCGCAATACGGGCATCCCCGTGAGCATCGGCATCGCCCCGACCAAAACGCTGGCCAAGATCGCGTCGAAACTCTGCAAGGAGTACCCCAAGTTGCAGGGCGCCTGCCTGATGTACCGTCCGCAGGACATCGAAAAGGTACTGCGCAAATTCCCGATAGAGGATGTCTGGGGCATCGGGCGCAAGCACCGGCGCATGTTGCAGGCCGCCAACGTACGTACGGCATGGGACTTCGTGCAGCGTCCCGAGGCATGGATACGCGGCCGCATGGGGGTCACGGGGCTGCGCACATGGAAAGAGCTTCAGGGCGAGGCGTGCATCGACTTCGAGAGCGCCCCGCCGGCCAAACAGCAGATCACCGTCTCGCGCAGCTTCGCGCACGAGCTGACCCAATACGAGGAGATACACACCTCGGTGGCGGCGTTCGTCTCGATGGCCGCCGAGAAACTGCGCCGCCAGCAAAGCCTCTGCGGCGAGGTGACGGTCTACATCCTCACCAACCGCCACCGCGAGGAGCTGCCCCAGTATTTCGAAAGCCAGACCGTGCGCCCCGTGGTGCCGACCGACGACACGCTGGAGCTGGTGCCGCTGGCGGCAAAGGCCCTGCAACGCATATTCCGCAAAGGCTACGGCTACAAGAAAGCCGGGATTACGCTTTCGGACATTTCGTCGCGCACGGGGCTGCAAACCGACCTGTTCGACCCCGTGGATCGTGCCAGGCACGCCCGGCTGATGGACGCCATGGACGCGACCAACCGCACCTACGGCCGCAACAGGGTCGTGGTGGCGGCACAGGGGTTCGCCCCGCTGAAGATGAACCGCCAGCACCTCTCGCAGGAATATACGACCGACTGGAAACAGATCATCACCGTAAAAGCAGACTGAAACGACCAACCATGAATAGCAAGACCTATCCCCGCACGAACGACCGGCAGACGGTCTACCTGAACACGGTCATCGGCAACCCGATGATCGAGGTCGGGGACTACACGATCTACAACGATTTCGTGAACGACCCGACGCAATTCGAAAAGAACAACGTCCTGTACCACTACCCCGTCAACGGCGACCGGCTGGTGATCGGCAAGTTCTGTTCGATAGCGTGCGGCGCCAAGTTCCTGTTCAACAGTGCCAACCACACGCTGGGATCGCTGGCCAACTATACGTTCCCGCTCTTTTTCGAGGAGTGGGGGCTGGACAGGAAGGATGTCGCCGCGGCGTGGGACAACAAAGGCGACATCGTAATCGGGAACGACGTATGGATCGGGTACGAAGCGGTCGTCATGGCCGGTGTGAGGATCGGCGACGGCGCGGTGATCGCGGCGCGGGCGGTCGTCACCAGGGATGTCCCGCCCTACACCATCGTCGGCGGCGTGCCGGCCAGGGAGATCCGCAGGCGTTTCGACGCGGACACCGTAGCCAGGTTGCAGGAACTGCGATGGTGGGACTGGCCCATCGGGAAAATCCGCGAAAATCTGCCCCATATCATGCAGGGCGAGATCGGGAAACTCACCGAAGAATAGGCTTTGCACGCGGCAACGGCCTAAAACACAGCGACCTGTCCACAGCCGGAAGGCAGCCTGTCCACGGACGGAAGGCAACCAATCCACGGCCGAAAGGCAATCTGTCCTCGGCCGGGAGCGTTTCGTCGCAGCGGATTTTCAGAACCCTTCGGCGCCGAGGCCCCGTATCGCCCCTGGCCGGGATTACGCCCGAACGGCACGACACCCCGCTGTGAGGCGGGGTGTCTTACAATCGTATCGGAATCGGAAATGCCCTTACGGAGGCGGCGGGCGCAATGCGACGGCAAGTCCGGCGCAGGCTCAAAACCGCTTGGTATAGGCGTGGCAGTACGGCTGCGTACCCTTGCGCTCGTAGTATCGCTGGTGGTAATCCTCGGCGGGCCAGAAACGGCCCGCAGGGGTGACTTGCGTCACGACGTCGTAGCCTTTGCGCCGCAACTCGGCGATGAGCCTCTCGGCCGTCGCCTGCTGGGCGGGCGAGGTGTAGAATATCTCGGAACGGTACTGGTCGCCGAGGTCGGGGCCCTGCCCGTTTTCCTGGGTCGGGTCGTGGATTTCGAAGAACAGGCGTGCCAGCGTCTCGTAGGACACCTTTGCAGGATCGAATACCACACGTACGGCTTCGGCATGTCCCGTACGGTGGCTGCATACCTCTTCATAGGTGGGATTTTCGGTCGTGCCGCCGATGTAGCCCGACTCGACCTTCAGGACTCCGGGCACTTTCCAAAGCATATATTCCACGCCCCAGAAACAACCTCCGGCAAAGATCGCCGTCGCGCCACGCTCCGCGGCCTGCCCTGCGGGCGGCATCCCGTCCCCCGGCCGGGCGGCGGCCGACGTCGAGTCAGCCCCGGACGCCTGAGCGCCGGGACTCCCGAATTGGGTTCCGGGCTGCTGCGTCTGCTTTTCGGGCTGCGAGGCAGTCCGGCCTTCGGATTCCGGGGAGGAAACCGCGGGTTTTACGGCCGTTTCGGCCCCGGAGGAAGCTTCCCCTCCGGGTTCGAACACGAGCGAGACGGAGTTGACGCAGTGGCGCGTATTTTTGGGCGTAAAGCCTTCGCCCGTAAAGACATGTCCCAGGTGTCCGCCGCAGCGGGCACAAGTGATTTCGGTACGCCGGCCGTCGGCATCCGTCGTGCGCCTCACGGCACCGGGGATTTCGTCGTCGAAACTCGGCCAGCCGCACCCGGCATCGAACTTGTCCTGCGAACGGTACAGCGGCGCACCGCACTGGCGGCAACGGTAAACCCCCTCTCCGCGATGCTTGTAATAACGGCCCGAAAAAGGCGCTTCGGTACCCTTGTCGACGATCACACGTCTTTCTTCCGGTGTCAACGGCTTCATATCCTGTGCTTTTACGGCCCCGGCAAGCGCCAGGCCAATGATCAGAACCAACAATCTCATACGGCTCTCCCGTCAAATATTACGCCACGACCCCCTCGCCGCGCAGGAATATGCGGCTGATGAGCGGCGTGGTATAGGCATAGGGCATGAACGCCACCGAAGGCATCGGCACCGTGAGGAAGAAATTGGCGACCTTGCCGACCGTGACGGAGCCGTAGTCACGGCTAAGCCCCATGGCGTAGGCCCCGTTGAGCGTCGCGGCATTGATGGCCTCGGCAGGGGTCATCCGCATACGGATGCATGCCAGCGAGACGACCATGCGCATGTTGCCCGAGGGCGACGAACCGGGATTGTAGTCCGAAGCCAGCGCCACGCCCAGCCCGGCATTTATCATTTCGCGGGCCGGCGGATAGCTCATCCCGAGGAAGAATGCCGCGCCGGGCAGCATCGTCGGCGAGGTCACCGTGCCGTGCAGGGCGTCGATCTCGGGCCCACCCATGCGTTCGAGGTGGTCGACCGACAGGGCGTCGTACTCCACGCCCACTTGCACGCCGCCCGAGACGGCGAGTTCGTTGGCGTGGATCTTGGCGCGCATGCCCAGCTTGCGCCCGGCCTTCATGATGCGTGCCGTCTGCTCCACGGTGAAGAACCCTTCGTCGCAGAACACGTCGACGAAATCGGCCAGCCCTTCGGCCGCCACCGCAGGCAGCATTTCGTTGCAGACCAGATCGACATACTCCTCCTGCCGTCCTACGTAGGCGCGCGGCACGGCATGCGCCCCGAGGAACGTGGCGCGCACAGCCAGCGGCGCCGTCTCGCGGATGCGCCGGATGACGCGCAGCATCTTCAGCTCGTCGGCCGTAGTCAGCCCGTAGCCGCTCTTGATCTCCACGGCACCCGTCCCCATGGCGGCGATCTCGCGGATACGCCCCATCGCCTGGCGGTAGAGCTCCTCTTCGGAGGTGCGGTGCAGCAGGTCGGCGGAATTGAGGATGCCCCCGCCGCGGCGGGCGATCTGCTCGTAGGTCAGGCCGTTGATCTTGTCGAGGAACTCCTGTTCGCGGCTCCCGGCATAGACCAGGTGCGTATGCGAATCGCAGAACGACGGGAAAAGCATCCCGCCCCCGGCGTCGACCACCTCGTCCGCGGCCATCTCGCCCAGCGAATCCATGCTCCCGAAGGCTGCGATACGCCCGTCGTCGGAGAGCAGCCAGGCATCGTCGAACGTCTCCAGCCGATCCATCTCCCCGCCGCACAGGCGGAGGCGGCCGGCGGTCTCGATCCCGACGATCGTACCGATGTTCTTTACCAGCAGCCTCATAGTGTCCGGAGGAATTGGATGGAGGATTCGATATGGGGGTACATCACCGAGTCGTTGTCGATGAACGGCACCCGCTTGCGGTACTCGGCGACCATATGTTCGATCGCTGCGGAGGAACGCGCCGGACGGCGGAAGTCGAGCGCCTGCGCGGCATTGAACAGCTCGATGGCCAACACCCGCTCGGTGTTGAGCACCACGCGGTAGAGTTTGGTGGCGGCGTTGGAGCCCATGCTCACATGGTCTTCCTGCCCCTGCGACGAGGGGATCGAGTCGACCGAGGCGGGCATGCACAGCCCTTTGGACTGGCTGACGATCGACGCCGCAGTGTATTGCGGGATCATGAAACCGCTGTTCAGCCCCGGGTTGGCGACCAGGAACTTCGGAAGTTCCCGGGCGCCCGAAATCAGTTTATAGGTGCGCCGCTCGGAGATGTTGCCCAGCTCGGCGAGGGCTATGGCGAGGAAATCCATCGCCAGCGCGATAGGCTGGCCGTGGAAATTCCCCGCCGAGACGACCATGTCCTCGTCGTGGAAGACCGTCGGGTTGTCGGTGGTGCTGTTGATCTCGGTCGTCAGTACGCTCTCGACATAGTCGATGGTGTCCTTCGAAGCCCCGTGCACCTGGGGGATGCAGCGGAACGAATAGGGATCCTGTACGTGTTTCTTGGGGCGTGCGGCCAGCTGGCTGCCTTCCAACAGGCGCCGGATGTTCCGTGCCGTGGCGAGCTGTCCGCGGTGGGCGCGGATCAGGTGCACCTCGTCGCAGAAAGGCTCGATGCGCCCGTCGAAAGCGTCGAGCGACAGCGCCCCGATGCGGTCGGCCCACTCGCTCAGGCGGCGGGACTGGATCAAAGCCCAGACGCCGTAGGCGCTCATGAACTGCGTGCCGTTGAGCAGCGCCAACCCCTCCTTGGACTGGAGCTCGATCGGCTGCCACCCCAGCTCGGAGAGCACGCCGGCAGCCGGGCGCACAGCCCCCTTGTATTCCACTTCGCCCAGCCCCAGCAGCGGCAGGCTCATGTGCGCCAGCGGCGCCAGGTCGCCCGATGCGCCCAGCGAACCCTGCTGGTAGACCACGGGCAGGAGGTCGTTGTTGAAAAAGTCGATCAGCCGCTCCACGGTCGCAAGCTGCACGCCCGAATGGCCGTAGGAGAGCGACTGGATCTTGAGCAGCAGGATCAGCTTCACGACCTCGGAAGGCACCCGCTCGCCGGTACCGCAGGCATGCGACATCACGAGGTTCTTCTGCAACTGCGCCAGCTCGTCGTAGCCCACCGAAATGTCGCACAGCGACCCGAAACCGGTCGTGATGCCGTAGATCGGCCGCTCGGGGTTCTCCATCTTGCGGTCGAGGTACTCGCGGCAGCGGACGATGCGAGTCCGGGCATCGTCGCTCAGTGCCAGGGGAAGGTGCCGTTCGAGGATTTCACGGATGCGGGCAAGGGAAAGGTGCTCCGCGGAGATATGGTGATGTTCCATGTGAAGTGATAGGGATTTATTCGTTTTCTTTCAATATATTACGTATCAATTCCTCATCGGCGACATTGGGCAGCGTGACCTGCAGGCCGGGGGTGCGTTCCATCTCGCGGCGGATGGCCGACATGGCACCCTCGTTACGCGCCCAGCTGCGGCGGGCGATGCCGTTGTTGACATCCCACAGCAGCATCTCCCGGATGTGGCGGTCGGCATCTTCCGAGCCGTCGACCACCATGCCGAAGCCGCCGTTGATGACCTCGCCCCAGCCCACGCCGCCGCCATTGTGGATCGACACCCACGTGGCGCCGCGGAACGAGTCGCCGATGACGTTCTGCACGGCCATGTCGGCCGTGAGGTTCGAGCCGTCGTAGATGTTCGACGTCTCGCGGTAGGGCGAGTCGGTGCCCGACACGTCGTGGTGGTCGCGGCCCAGCACGACGGGAGCCGAGAGGCGCCCGTCGGCAACGGCCCGGTTGAAGGCCTGTGCGATCCGGGTGCGCCCCTCGCTGTCGGCATAGAGGATGCGCGCCTGCGAACCGACGACCAGCCGGTTGCGGCCGGCCTCGCGGATCCAGTGGATGTTGTCGTCGAGCTGCCCGGCGATCTCGGCAGGCGCCGTGGCGCGGATCTCCTCCAATACTTCGGCGGCGAGGCGGTCGGTAAGCTCGAGGTCTTCGGGGCTGCCCGAAGTGCAGACCCAGCGGAACGGGCCGAAGCCGTAGTCGAAGAACATCGGCCCCATGATGTCCTGCACATAGGAGGGATAACGGAAACGGCCGCCCTCGCCCATCACGGCAGCCCCGGCGCGCGAGGCTTCCAGCAGGAAGGCGTTGCCATAGTCGAAGAAATACATCCCCCGCGCGGTGAGTTTGTTGATGGCGTCGACCTGGCGGCGCAGCGACTCCTGCACGCACTCGCGGAAGCGGGCGGGCTCCTCGGCCATCATCTTGTTCGAAGCCTCGTAGCTTACGTCCACGGGGTAGTAGCCGCCCGCCCAGGGGTTGTGGAGCGAGGTCTGGTCGGAACCCAGGTCTACGGCAATCTCCTCGGCCGCCAGCCTTTCCCAAAGGTCGACGACGTTGCCCACATAGGCCATCGAGACCACCTCGCGGGCACGGCAGGCCTCGCGGATACGAGGAACCAGGGCGTCGAGCGAATCGTACATCTCGTCGACCCATCCCTGCTCGTAGCGTTTCTGCGCCGCCTTGGGGTTGATTTCGGCGATGACGCTCACCACGCCCGAGATATTGCCCGCCTTGGGCTGCGCCCCGGACATGCCGCCCAGCCCCGAGGAGACGAAAAGCATCCCCCGGGCATCGTTGCGGCTGCCGCAGAAACGCTTACGCGCGGCGTTCATCACCGTGATGGTGGTGCCGTGGACGATCCCCTGCGGGCCGATATACATATAGGAGCCGGCCGTCATCTGGCCGTATTGCGACACCCCGAGGGCGTTCATGCGCTCCCAGTCGTCGGGCTTCGAATAGTTGGGGATCACCATGCCGTTGGTCACCACGACGCGCGGGGCATCGGGATGCGACGGAAACAACCCCAGCGGGTGCCCCGAGTACATCGCCAGCGTCTGGCGGTCGGTCATCTCCGACAGGTACTTCATCGTCAGGCGGTACTGCGCCCAGTTCTGGAACACGGCGCCGTTGCCGCCGTAGGTGATCAGCTCGTGGGGATGCTGCGCCACGGCCTTGTCCAGGTTGTTCTGGATCATCAGCATCACAGCCGCGGCCTGGCGGCAGCGGCAGGGATATTCGTCGATCGGCCGCGCATACATCTCGTAGTCGGGACGCAGGCGGTACATGTAGATGCGCCCGTATTTGCGCAGCTCCTCGGCAAACTCCCTGGCCAGCGTGGCGTGGTGCTTCGCGGGGAAATAACGCAGTGCGTTCCGGATCGCCAGCACCTCCTCCTCGGGCGTGAGTATCCCCTTGCGCTTGGGCGCGTGGTTGATCTGTTTGTCATAGGGTTTAGCGGCGGGCAGCCGGTCGGGAATGCCCGCGCGGATGTCATTCTGGAACTCTTGCAGTGTCATATCGCTCAGATTTTACTTGCTACTATCTCCAACACCTCGCGCTCGGCCCGTTCGGCCTCGGCCGCAAGGCGGTCGGCTTCGGCCACGAGCGCATCGGCCGCGGCACGGTCTTTCAGCCCGGCGGCATTGATCCGGACATTGAGGCCTGCGCCCAGCACGGCGCTGCGGGCGGCCAGCGCCCCGACGCCCGCGTCGGACACCGAGTTGGGGTTGCCGACGGCTGCCATGGCACGCACGATTTCGAAAACCCCGAAGGCCGTCTTCATCGTCCGCAGGGGCACCTGCGTCGCATAGAGCGGCGCCTCCTGGAGGGCCGCGCTGCGGGCGGCCTTCTCCTCGTCCGTCGACTTGGGCATGGCGAAGACGGCCATGATGCGGTTGAACGCCGCCGTATCCTCGTCCACGAGGTGCAGCAACTCCCCGAGCAACGCCTGTCCCCGGTCGGCCCAATCGGAAAACTCCTCCCAGCGGTCGTCCCACCCCGCCTTATGCGACGAGAGGTTGGCGACCATCGTGCCGAGGGCTGCGCCCAGCGCTCCCATGTAGGCCGCGATCGAGCCGCCGCCCGGTGCCGGGGATTCGCTCGCTGTCTCTTCGGCAAACCCTTTGCAGGTCATGTCGATAAGCCGTTTTTGCTTATCCTCCGCTTCAAGCAGATATTCGATTACTTTCTCGGCGGGGTCGAAAGGTTTGAGGTCATCCAACCCCATCGACCTGACGGCGATACGGACGATCTCCTGCTCGGCGATACCCGTCGAACGGCGTTGTTTGCGCAGGAAATATTTCCCGGCCTCGATGAGCGCACGTTTGGGGACGAGCCCGACGATTTCGGTGCCCGTGACGCGCACGCCGCGGGCGTCGGCCTTGCGGCACACCTCGTCGAAGGCCACGTGGAGCGGCGTGGTGGCAATGTCGGTGATGTTCATTGACACCTGTGCGATGCCGTATTCCTCGATGAACCAACCGATAGCCTTCGTGGCCGGAAGTGTGCCGGGCTGCATGACGGGATTGCCGGCGGCATCCTTTACGACCTTGCCCGTGACGGGATTGCCCTCGCGCACGGGGCGCCCCTTCTCGCGCACGTCGAACGCAATGGCGTTGGCGCGGCGCGTGGAGGTGGTATTGAGGTTGAAATTCACGGCGATCAGGAAATCGCGCGCACCGACGGTCGTGGCGCCCGTGCGGGCTACCCCGTCGTCGAACGGCCGCGCCCCGAAATCGGGGGCCGCCTCCTTGTGCGCCAGTTTCTCGGGCAACGCCTCGTACTCCCCGGCACGGCAGACCGCAAGGTTGCGCCGCTCGGGGGTGAAGGCCGCGGCCTCGTAACAATAGGTAGGGACATGCAGTTCAGCGGCGATGCGTTCGGCCAGTTTGCGGGCCAGCTCGGCGCACTCGGCGAGTGTGATGCCGCAAATCGGGATCAGCGGCAACACGTCGGTAGCCCCCATGCGCGGGTGTGCCCCCTTGTGACGGCGCATGTCGATCAGCTCGGCAGCCCTCTTCACCCCCGCAAAGGCGGCTTCGATGACCGCTTCGGGCGAGCCGACGAACGTGACGACAGTCCGGTTGGTCGCCTCGCCGGGATCCACGTCCAGCAGCTTGACGCCCCCGGAGGATTCGATGGCCGATGTGATCTGACGGATTACTGCCTTGTCGCGTCCCTCGCTGAAATTAGGGACACACTCCACGATACGCTTTTCCATAGGTAATGAGGTTAGATTTATACTTTCAAAGATAAAGAAAATCCGGGAGAAATACGAAAAAATCGTAACGAAAAAAGCCACTCCGGATTCTGAAACAGCAGTTTCCGGGGTTTTTCCGCAGGAGAGGCGGGCACGGAGGCGGAAATTCCCGCAGGGAGAAAAAGCGAGCGGCGGGTCACGCGGTGCAGGAAAACGGGGGGGGTACGAAAGGAGGGAAAGATTTCGGAAAGAACAGGGAAACCGGAAAGATTGGAAAAATCGGGAGGTACGGGAAGCCCCCCCCCTCGAAGATGGTGCGCTATCCTGCCCCCGTTTCCCCGGCTGTCCACCCTGCAGGGAGAAGAGAAAGCCCCGAAGAAACGCTGTGCACGGCTGGCGGCCGGAGCCTCAAAAAAAAGCCGGCCGCGCAAGCAGGCAGCGGGATAAGGCAACGGATATTGCCTGTCACTCGGGGCGAGCGGCAGCCCCGCCGCAGAAAAGCCCATAGCCACAGGAAGTAAACCGGAATACCCTCCCGAAACCGCTGCCCGTCCGGCGAGAAGCCCGAAGAAACGCTGCGCACGGCTGGCGGCCAACCGGCAAAAAAAAGCCCGCCGCGCGAGGCGACGGGCCGGAATGCAGCCGGAAGGGAGCGTATCAGCGGCCGATGGTCAGCGCCACGCCCGCCGTGACCCACGCCCCGGGCAGCGGGATGCCGCCCAGGTCGCAGTAGCGGGAATCGGTGATGTTCGTCGCATCGACATAAAGCCGGCAGATGCCTTTCTCCCACTGGAGGCGGCCGTCGAGCAGAAAATAAGGCTCGTAATCGCGCACCTCGGAGAGGGACGGGTCGCCCGGCACGGGATAGTGCGTGTAGCTGCCGTTGCGGTCGTAGACCGACGCCGTGAGTGCCAGCGACATGCGGCGCAGGAAATGCACCTCGACGGCCAGCGCCGCCTTGTGGCGCATGTAATCCATCGCCCCCTTGGCGATGATGTCGCTGTTGCGGTCAGTAGTAATATAACCGTAGGAAAGCGTCACGCGGCGCAGAAAGCCGTCGGCGACCGTATAACCGCCCGAAAGCTCGATGCCGTAGGTGTCGAGGCGGCTGGTCTGCTCGGAGTGCCACTTGTCGCCCATATCCTCACGCCACACCCAGTCGATGATGTCGCGGCCGGCACGATAGTAGGTCTGCAGCGACAACCTCCAGCTGTTCTTCATATAACCGGTATCAAACAGATAAGTGACAGCACTTTCCGGCGTCAGGTCAAGGTTGTTGATCTGTGCCGGGGAAGTATAGTAAAGGTCGGTGAAGGTCGGCAGGCGCATCGACTGGAACGCCCCGATGCCGAGGTGCAGCCCCGCGGCGGGCGTATAGCCGCCCGAGAGGCTCCACAGCGCCGAAGTGCCGTAGGGCGTGAGGCTGATGCCCGCAGAAGCCGCGAGGTCGAACCGCCGCCACTGTTTGGCATGGCGCAGCCAGAGGTTGCCCGTACTGCGCGCCTTGGCGTGCGTGTAGCGGCCGTGCGGCCGGGAGAGCGCCTCGCCGAGATTGGTGCTGTAAATGTGGTTGAAGGCATAATCGCCGCCGAGCGAGGTCGTACCCGCCCGCCAGTCGTAATCGGCCCACAGCCGGGCACCGACGTTGTCGGTATTGTGGCGGTTCATCGCCGTGCCGCGCGTCCAGTCGTAACGGTCGAAATTCTTGCGGTAGCTCGCCGAAGCGCCGAACGAGAAGCGCCCGGCCTGTTTCAACCAGCGCAGCGACGCCAATGCCGTGGAGGTCGCCTCCCACTGGTCGGGGTTATAGGCCGCATAGAAGCCGTTGGAACCGAACGTGCGGTTCTGGTAACCGGCCTGCAGGTCGAAGAACCCGGCGCGTGGAGCCTCGTAGGTCGCACGCACGAAAGCGTTGTAATTGGCGAAGTCGGTATTGTGGCGGTAGCCGTCGCTGCGACGGTAGGAACCGGCGGCGAGCAGCGAGAAACGGCCCGAAGTCACGGCGCCCGAAAGGTTCGCATAGGCGTAGCCGTGCTGGCCGCCGGCGCCCTCGAAACGCAGGTAGGTGGGTTTCAGGGGCGCCGTGCGGATATTCACCGCCCCGGCAAAGGCCCCGACGCCCGGCACGCCGTCCAACAGGTCGACGGCCGAAATGCAGTCGATGTCGACGGGCAGCGAATGGGACTGGTGCCCGGTGCGGGCATCGGTGAAGTCGATGCCATTGAGAAGTACCATGGTCTGGTCGAAAGAGCCCCCACGGATGAAGATGTCGGCCTGCATGCCCTTGCCCCCGCGTTCGCGGATATCGACCGAAGGTGCGAGGCGCAGGGCGGACTCCAGGGTCTGGACGGGCGCTGCGGCCTGTGCTTTCCGGTCGAAAAGCGGGGTTTGCGACTGTACGTTGCGCGTCGGGGCGGACTGGCTGCCCGAAATGCCGACCTCGTCGATCCTCAGCGTTTTGAGGACGGCGGCCGTATCGGCATCGTGCGCAGACGCATGTTGCGTCGCGAGCAAGAGGATCGACATCGTCACGGCGAGGACTCCGATGGTTACATGGCGGTGCAGGCTCGCAAAGGCTGCCCAGCCCTTGCGGCTCCAACGCCTGAAGCAGGGAGTCTGCTTGGTTCGGATGTTTTTCATCTTGAATTTGTTGGGTTAATAATAAAAAAAAATCGGAGCTCCCGGTGAGAGGCCCGGCTGCGCGCCGCCCTCCGGAAACCGCTGCAAAGATAATAGTTTCCGGCAGTATTCCGGCCTTTGCGGCCGTTTTCTTTCCCGGCACCGGAAAATGCACCGGCACATGCGGCAGGCGCCGTGAAACGGGCGAGGCAGCGGACGGGAAACGGGGCCAAAGTACGGAGCTGCCGCCCCCTTGCCGCGGGGCGGCATCCGGGACGCGACGGCCC